>Ga0209604_1000103_pt1 | contig 76467 bp, 50 predicted proteins | sample AD_UKC097_MetaG_FD_184405 | JGI IMG/M metagenome (GOLD analysis project Ga0209604, IMG submission 184405) | Active sludge microbial communities of municipal wastewater-treating anaerobic digesters from USA - AD_UKC097_MetaG (SPAdes) (version 2) | ecosystem: Engineered > Bioreactor > Anaerobic >...
GGTGAATGTGCGGGTAGCCTCGGGTGCACTCCACATGCCTATGCAGTAGTCAGTATGAGTACCTTCATCTTCAGGATATACAGGCCAGTTGTCAATAATAAACTGCTCCTGGCTTACCGTACCCGGACCAATGACGCTTACCTTAAGAACGTTATCATCCATGGTGCCGGCTTTGGTCATATATGGTATTGCCTTGAAGGTCACTGTTACATCCTGCGTGCCGTCAAGCTTTGACAGTGGGGGCGAGATGAGGTCGCCTCCATAGCTGGTTTTGCCCAGTTTGACGAATCCCTGGCGGGCATAGACCAGAGGTGTGCTTCCGCTGCCATCCACCAGGTTGATGGTGCTGGTCCATCCCATATCAAGCTGTTCCTGTGTCCAGTTGTCAATCCGGGTCTCTCCGGTAGTGGTGTAGAAGACAGGACTGCCGTAGGCAAGCCAGCTGAAGTCTTCCTCGAGAACCACTTTGCCCGATGACTGGGTAAGCACAACCGTCTCTACTACAGTCGGATACTGCACTGCTGTCACTGTCAGGGTCACCTCGCGGGGGTCGTCGTTTGCATTCAGTTCGGCAACCAGGTTCAGCTTCTGGGTGGTGACGGATTCTTCAACCAGCCAGGAGTCGTCGCTGAGCGAATAGGTCCACGGGACGTTTGAGGCCACATCCACCGAGAACGGACCTCCAGCTGCAGGTACTGACACTGCGTCAGGCAGCGTGATATAGGGAACATTCCCCGACTGCTCCACGCGGAAGAGTACCGGTTGTTCCGTTCCGTCAACCACAAACGCGAAGTTGGAGATGCGCGTATCAAATGTCTCGTTGGCTTCAACTATAATCTTGAAGATACCATCATCCTCACCTTTTTCAGGGAAGGCTTTTACCCATGCGGCACCTTCTTTGTTGACAACCTGCCAGGGTCTGTTTGACCGGACAACATAGGCCTGAGTCTTGGAAGCCTTATTGACAGTCAGTCCTGTCGGATCTCCCTCAATGGAGAAGTACGGATCTTCCACCAGTGGATCTTCCTTGCATGAAGAGAGCAGGAAGAGCGAGAAGAAGAACAGCGGAAGGATGATCAGCGCCGTTCGCTTCAATGATGTTATGTTCTTATTTTTCATTTCTTAACTGTTTTACTGGTTATTTACCTCCGGTGATTGCCTGTTTGCTCCACCATACGGGTGTCTTCATGTCATTGGGCCCACCCATCTCTTCCAGTGCAGCCTTTGCATTGGTGTTGTTGGTTGACATAGTCACATTAGGGAATCCGAACCGTGTGGGAAGGATATAATCATTGTAGATGGTCCCTTCCCCGATGGTGAGCACCGGGTAGCCGGTCCTGCGATACTCATGATATGCTTCCATACCCACCCAGAACAGTGCCAGCCACTTCTGGTTGCCGAGGAATTCTTCCTTATTGGCGGCCAGATCCCATGAGCCGAGGGGTGATGAAAGATAGTAATTGATTTCGGCAGATGTTATGGTAACAGCCGGATCAGAGAATGCGCCCTGTTCCGACCATTTCTCCATTGAAGCCCTGACGCCTGCCTCGTAGTAGTTCTTTGCAGCAGCCGGTCCGCCGGAGATCCACCCCTTGAGAGCAGCCTCGGCAAGGATGAACTGCACCTCGGCATAGTCCATATAGGTTGCCGGAGCGTCCCTTCTGCAGAAGACCTTGTAGTTCAGCCATGAGCTGCCTCTGTCAACCTCGCTTCTCTCCAGCTCTGTGCAACCTGATACTGTGCCTTTCCAGATGTTGTCAGGATTGACCTCAGTGATGGGATTCTTCTTGCCGATTACCGGGAGCCGGGGATCGACATAGACCTGGTTGCCATTGACATCAGTCTGAACGGTGAGGTCTATCAGTTGCCTTGTAAGCTTCCTGCCACTGGAGGTAAAATCACTTTCGGTGGTGGTGCCGAAGTTGCTGATGTAGGGATCATTTCCTGAGAAAGAAACCATAGCATTGTCAGCATTGGAAGTGAAGACCGGGTATTTGGCCGGGTTATTAAGTATCTCGGTCATTTTAGCACCCACATTCATCTCGACTCGTCCGCTGACCCTGCAGAGAAGCCTGAGATACAGGGAGTTGTTGAACTTTCTCCAGGATTCCATGTCACCTCCGTACATCCCGTCCATTGCCGGGTTCAGGAAGACAGGGCTGGTGGCATAGATATCATTGGCCTTTTCCAGGTCTTCAAACAGAAACTCATACACCTCTTGCTGGGTATTGAACCTTGGTGTCAGAGTCCCGCCTACCTTGCGCCCTGTGAAAGCCTCTTCGTAAGGAACGCTGCCAAACATGTCAGTCATGTTTGCAAAGAAGAGTGCCTTGAAGGTAAGGGCAATAGCCTCGAGAGAAGCATCTCCCTCTTCCTGAGCCAGTTCATACATATGGTCTATGTTCTTGCCATACACGGCATAGTGGTTCCAGAAGCCGTACCAGTCCCTGGAGTCCTCCAGGAAATAGAGGTGCTCCCTTCGTGTCACACCACCGGTATGGGCGGTGAACTGTATCAGCTCATTGTTGTAGTACCAGGTACGGTTAAGCCACTGGTTGGCTGAGTTATAGAGAATGGGTTCAAACATGCCCGAGGGCTGTATCATACCTACAAGGGTTGTGTTCGGGTTCGTATTGATCTCTTCAAAGTCCTTTGTGCAGGAGTGGAGTGATCCGAGTACAACCAGGCAGATTGCTATTATTTTAAGTTTTTTCATCTCTTTTCGCTTTAAGGATTAGAATGAGAGTCTCAGGTTCACACCCAGTGTACGTGTCATCGGGAAGGCTCCTGCCTCAATGCCGCTGAAGACATTGGTGCCGGTCATGATACCTCCCTCGGGATCAAACTGGGGCCACTTGTCCCAGCTGAAGATGTTGGTTGCAAAGACTGCAATGCTGGCGCCCTGAAGGATTCTTGTCTTCTGTGCAAGGGCTGAAGGAATGGCATATTCAAGCCTTGCCTCCTTGAACTTGAGGAAGGAGGTCTCAAATGTATGTGATTCACCATTGTAACGGTCAAGCACCCTGGCCTGGTAATAGGTATAGATGCTGTTGGTCACTGTGTTGTTGACCTGGCAGACCGCTGAGCCGTCCTCATTGGTGGATAACACATTGACTCCCTCGGCAACAATACCATCATAGCGTCCTTCAAGCGAGTTGCTGAGCTTACCCTGGTAAGAGAGGATGCCATTGGTGACCGAGTATCTGTGTCCGCCCATCTGGTATGAGAAGACGCCGCTAAGGGTCAGGTTCCTGTACCTGAGTGAGGTGCTGAAACCGCCCCTCCAGTCAGGATTGACCTTGCCGAGGAAGTGGTCAGCAGTTGACTCAACAGAAGGCAGGCCGGTATTGGCATCAAGGATAACCTGTCCGGAGCAGTCAACCCGGTTGCCGTTGTCGTCTGTGTAGTAGGAACCTTCCGGTGCACGCTGGAGGGCAAAACCGTATATCTGGTGCATCTCCTGTCCCACATAGGAATAGACATGCAGCCTTCCGCCGATAGTTGTTCCCATATCTGTCTCAAAAGGCTGCTCGGGATCCCATCCCTCCTGCAGGCTGACAAGGGTATTCTTGTTCTTCGCCCAGTTGAGGTTGATATCCCAGGTGAAGTCCCTGGTCTTGACCGGTGTTGCATAGAATGCGACCTCGATACCCTTGTTATTGATCTCACCGGCATTGATCTTCATCCCGGAAGCACCCACTATCGGGTCTATGTCCACCGAGACAATCTGGTTGGTGGTGGAAGAGTTGTAAAGAGCAAGGTCAAAACCCAGGCGGTTCCTGAAGAACTTGGCATCAAGGCCCAGTTCCCAGCTCTCAACGTTCTCAGGCTGTATCATCGGGTCGGGAATGGTCGACGGCAGTGTGTATCCGCCACTGATGGAAGAGGCGGAGTAGTACTGGTCAAGAGAGTAAGGACTGGTGTCGTTACCCACATTAGCCCATGAGAGGCGGAGCTTTGCAAAGGAGACCACCGGAAGGTTTGTCCGGAAGTCAAAGGCCTGGTCAAGAAGGACGCTGGCGGCAACTGATGGATAGAAGTATGACCAGTTGTCTCTTGATAGCGTACTGCTCCAGTCATTGCGGCCCGTTATATCGAGGAAATAGGTGTCATCCCAGCCGAGTGAGACAAAGCCGTAAAGGCTGTTGATAGTCCTGTATCTCCTGTAATTCGACGGGTCAGCAATTATTCCGAACGGGACATTGTTTATATGGTAAACCCCGTCAATATCCAGTTCATCAAGCTGAACGGTATTTCTCCTGTAGTGATCAACCATGTTGTTGCCCCCGAAGGCGGTGGTGGAGATTAGCCTCCCGTCAAAGAATGTTTTCTCATATTTCAGCAGGAAGTCTGAGTTAATCTCGAGATTAAGCATTGACTGTTCCCTGTAGAAGCCATTGTTCCATACATAGGTAAGCTTTGGCTTTCTCTGGGTACGGAATTCGGCTCCCAGGTCCATCCCTGACCTCAGGTCAAGAGTGAGTCCTTCAAGCAGGTGAACAGTGAACCCTATGTTGCCGAAGACTCTGTCCTTGTCAGTAGTGTTGAGCTCCTCATACAGGACCCTGTAGGGATTGTAGGAACCTGTGCCTGCAACCACGAGGCTGTTACCGTTCTGTGAGATGTTGGAATTCCGGTTTATCTCATTGAATCTTCCTTCAAAATACTCATCTCGCCAGTTATCCATCGAGTTGGAGTTGTATCCCCACATAAGGTCATACATTACCGTGGTCTGGTGATAACCGGCCATGGGCATGTTGTCACTGTCAGTCCTGTAGTAGTTAACCTTTGTCCTGAATTCAATCCATTTGTTTACCGGGGTCTCAAAGGAGAAGGCGTAAGCCTGTTTCTGGAAACCGGTGTTCGGCAGAATCCATTTGTTCCTGGTATCAGTGACGGAGAACCGCACGTTCTGTCCTTCTCCGTTGCTGCCGCTGATAGCTATTGAGTTGTTCAGGGTAATACCGTCCTGGAAGATACCCGTGAACCAGTCATCCTGGTACACGAACGGGGTTGGCGATATAAGCCCGGTTTCCCAGTCCTTGCCTTCATACTGGTATCGTAGCTTGTCTTCACTGAACTCCTCGCCCCATGCATACCGCGAGAGATTCCTTGAAGGGTAATCCGTGGTTCCTGTGAGGTCGGGATTAAGGGTCCAGAAACAGTACTCATTCAGCCCCATATCAGAACCTGAGCCGAATTGTGTCTGGAAGTCAGGCCAGTAACCGGCTCTCTCAGCCACCACTGACGAGTTGATTGTGACGCCAATACCCCTGTCTTTGCGGCCTGACTTGGTTGTTATCACTATAGCCCCGTTGGCGGCACGTGAGCCGTACAGTGCTGTTGCTGCAGGGCCTTTCAGCACGGAGACTGACTCAATATCCTCAGGATTCAGATCGCTGGCTCCATTACCAAAGTCAACCGGAAAGTCGCCGCCCGAGTTGGTGTAAGGGCTGCTTGATGAGGTGGCTGTGGCACCCGACCTTACAGGTATGCCATCAACAACGAACAATGCCTCGTTGAGCGAGTAGTTCAGCGACTGGTCGCCGCGCAGTGTCACACGCATGGAACTGATTGGGCCTGTTCCTGCACCCACGGTAGCAAGCCCTGCAACCTTGCCTGACATTCCGTTCAGCCAGTTGGAGGTGACAACCTGGGTTAAATCCTCGTTATCGACTTTTGTTACAGCATAGCCGAGCGACTTTTCCTCACGTGTCAGACCGAGAGCGGTGACGACCACCGCCGATACCTCGATTGCCTCTTCCTGCAGGGTAACGTTGATGACACTCCTGTCACCCACAACTATCTCCTGCTTCTCATAACCGAGGAACTGTATCTCCAGCACAGGGTTTGTACCCGTCACCCTGATGGAGAATGCACCCCTGGCATCAGTGCTGGTGCCCGTGGTGGTGCCCTTGAGCACAACGGTAGCCCCGAAGACCGGGGTTACACCATCAGGCTCAAGCACCGTACCTGTTACCTGCCGCTCCTGAGCCATCACCGGCAACATTACCAGTGCCATCAGGATTGTGGCAAGAATAATCTTCAGATCTGGTTTGATTTTCATAGATTAGTGGTTTTAAGTAATTGATATGTAGGTTATTGCATTGACCATGTAAAATCTTTTGGCCGGGTCATAGTCTCTGTGAAGATGTTTCCGAACCGGTCAGTCACCTTTATCTCCAGCGTGGAGGTTGGTGATGATGCACGTACAAGGAACATGTGAGAGGTATTTCCCGTAACGAATGAATCTGTTGGTGTGGCTCCCACGTTCAGCCTTTTGGCTTCATAGGAGATGATGTGGAGCGGGTCTTTGGCGGTCACGCGCTCAACAGTAAGCGGCGTTCCTCCCTCCGTGACCTCCACCGTCCACTCCGGATCATATCCCCATATATTGATAAGGACATCATTGACTGCGTTGGGAGAAGCATAGACACCTGCGTATTCTGACAGCAGTGCATCGGTGGAGTTGGGGGCAAATTCAGCGGCCGTAATATATACCTCATTGAGGTCATAGGTCCTGAACTGATATTCGGCAGGCATGCCAATACTTTTATAATACCATTTCAGATCCCTGCCGTTAACCTCCCATACGCCATAACCCCCGGGGCTGCCATCCTTACATATCTGGTTGTTGGCGTAGCCGGTCTTACCGGTCCACCACCAGGTGGCACAGATGGCGGCGGTGTTATGCTCCATTACGGCGCCTGACTCAACAGTGAAATTGATATGTGTGTGACCGCTGACAAAATGAACCTCTGCAAAATCCTGCACCAGTGAGAGCAACGTACTGCCATTGTTGAGTGCGATGTTGTTCACCTGCTCCCCGGAGGCATCGAGTGATGGATTAGCGTATACAGGAGTATGGATGAAGATGACCAGGGGAGTGGTTTTGTCAGATATTGCAGCAAGGTCTTTCGCCAACCAGCTTGTCTGGGCAGAAACAACAACATCATTGTAGTTTCTGCTTCCTACAATCCCCTGTGCACCTCCGGTGTTTATGTATTGTATGCCATCAAGAACCACGTAATGCACCTGACCCAGGTTAAATGAATACCAGGTAGGACCGATGAGCTCCCTGAAAGGCGCCTCCGCCGGGATGTCACCCTGAACATATGGATCATTATCATGATTGCCTATTACATTGAACATAGGGCAGTTGACCTTTTTCATCTCAACAAGGTAGTGTTCAAGGCGGAAGTTGTTGTCATACCAGTAGGCATCCCAGGTCATATCACCGAGCGGGGCACCGTAAACTTTACTGTCGCCAGAGACATAGGCGCTGATGGTTGCATTTACATCAGGGAGAAAGCCATTGCTGAACTGGGTGAGATCATCATTGCGGTTCGCCAGATGCCAGTCGGCCAGGGCCAGCATCACATGATTGTCATTGTCAGACTGTATAAGGGAGAAATCGTGCTGCTCCACGGTGCTGCCCCCTGACAGTCGCCTGAAGAACTGGGGGATGTTGTCACTTGCGGCAGTCTCATAGTTGCCCGGCAGGGAGATGAAGACGAAGCCGTTCTCCTTTGTCGACGGCAGGTAGTATATACCCTCACTGTCAGTGACAGTCACCTCGGTGCCGTCTGAAACAACTACACCGGGTACGCCTTCGCCATCACAGTAAACCACCCCCTTGACCGTCATGCCAGGCCTGTCAGGGATACCGGTGTCAGCAATGACGTTTATCGTGAGGGTTCCGAGAACCAGGCTTTCTGTCCCTCTTTTAACCGTCAGCCGGTATATGCCCGAGGTGATGCCTGCAGGAAGGGTGAAAGTGGCGGTCTGACCCGTCACTGCACTGATCACTGCTGTAAATGTCTTGCCCGCATCTGTGGTCAGAACAAACACTATCTGGTCATTTATGGCAAATCCGTTGCCGGTAAGGGTAATCTCACCACCCACGGGAACGTTAAGACTGCCGGGTATGGAAACTCCGGTGATCTTCAGTCCCTCATCAACAGGATCAGGCGGATCCTCCTTGCAGCCCGTGCAGGCGGCTATTGCCGCTACAAGGAACAGAAACAGTATTTTCTTTATGTCTGGCATTTACTCCCTCTATTTACTGGTTATAACCAAGTTCCTCAAGTATCTCCTGCGGGCTCTTCTCCGTTCCATGCTTCCTGACCTTCCTCCCGTGATAGAAATCAATGGTCAGGTCAGTGCGGTTGGTGATCATCCCGTCGGGAAGGGGAGAGGCCTTTTTCCCTTCTCCTTCACCGAAATACTTCTCCATCTGTTCAACAGTATTGATAGAGTATACGTTGGCCTTCAGTCCCGCGGCGTGTATCTTCGCGGCAAAGGCAGGGGTGAGACCGTCGTTGGCATCACCAAGGTTGGTCCCGATGAACTGTGCTCCGCACTCCTTCGCGAAAGCAATGATCTCATCGGTGACCTCGTCACTGGCAAAAGTGTTTGTTTTCGGGTTGCCGATGAGGAAGCTTGCAAGTACCTTTTCACCAAAAACTCTTTTGAAGTTCATCATTCCCTGGCGTGAGAAGGTCTGTACCAGTATCTTGCCCCTGGTGTTGCCGACATTGACCCTGTCTTCCTTAAAGAAGGGCTCATACGCTGCAGGTATCTCTCCTTCAAGAGGATTCCAGCCCATACGTGTCAGCTCATCATATATCTGCTCCTCCATGGCGGGATATTCATCAGGAATTTTCGTCTCGATATAAATCCCGGGTCTGTGGCCATTATCTGCCGGATCAGCTTCATATTCAAAATGATACCTGCCTGATTCATCCTTCGTCACCACGCGCGTACCGTCAGGGTTTCGCTTTATGCGCCTGCCTTCGGCGATGCGGAACACATCCTCAAAAACCAGCACATCCTGGCCAGCGAAGCTTTGTCTGGCCTGGTCAGGATTCTTTCTGTTGAAGGCACTGCCTGCATCGAGGGTCATTATCTCCTCATAGGTGAAGCTGCTTATCGGGTCAGCTTCCCTGCCCGGAAACTTCTCAGCAACATCAGTTGTACGCCTGAAGGTCTTGTCATGCATGATTATCAGCACGCTGTCCTTTGACCGGTGGACATCCAGCTCCATATAGTCGGCGCCGGTGTTTCTGGCCCAGCGGAAAGCGGCCTCGGTCAGCTCGGGAGCCCAGTAGATGGTTCCCCTGTGGGCTATTACGGCATTGTCATGCATGTAGTCCTGTACCCCTCCTGTGGCGGGTGCATTGTTCTGTGCGCACCCGTACAGCAGTGCTGCCATCACAGGTACATACAAGAGTCTTTTCATATTCATCTTTTTTGATCATTTGGGGTTGGCAACATTCTCTTTTATCTTCCACTCACCGGTATGGAACCGCACCTTCGGGTCTCTCACATCATTGCACCTGACTATGAGGGCACCTTCCTTTTCCCAGTATGATTTTACCGTATGACCGTTCATGGGGCCGTCTTCAGGACCGCGTACGGTGATGTCATCAGGATTGACAACTATTTTCAGTCCGGCCGACTCATTCAGCATGTCCATGTCGCCGCGGCTGTTCCCGCCTACTATCAGGGGCCTGGTTTTGATGAAGGTCTCAATTGTGTGTGCCTTGCCGTCATCCTGGGGGATGGGGGGGATGATCTCACCGGTGGTGACACCCTCTTTTACCACGCATTTGGCGCCCAGTACGCTGGTAACCGGTATGCCATACTCCTCGGAGACGAACTTCTGGTACAGGAACTCAGGTGAGGCAGTCAGGATATATACCTCAAAGCCATATTCCTTCAGGTTGGCTACAAGCTGTTTCATCTCGGGGTAGGTCTTGTTCCGGTATGATTCCTCGTAGCACTGATAGCCTATCATCTCTATCTCTTCGGGACTAAGCCCGGCAAGGAAGTGAACCCTGTTCTCCACGTAGGGCTTGCCCACGTTGTTGCCGTCCTTCACCATGCGGTCCAGTATTTTTAACTTATCCTTTGCCTCTTTATCCTTTCTCTCTTTCAGGACCATGTCTGCATAGCGATACAGAGCCTCGTCAGCAAGGTAATGAGGCACCTGGCCGAAGGTGGTGCCGTCACTGTCAAACACCGCCACCTTACGTGTGTTCATGGTGATGGTTGAGTTAAGGAAATCCTCTATCCTATTGTTAATCTGATCTGACCATCCGGATATGTTCCTGTAAGTCTGCGCGTTGAGCGGGATTGTGAGGCAGAATGCCGCTGCCAGAATTGTCAGTGTTAATCGCTTCATAACTTCTATTTTGTATTTCCCTGGTATGTTTCTTTTTCCTTTTTCCATGTTGTGGCTGAGAAGAGCGCCGCCAGGATGCTGGCAACGATGAAGATCCAGAAGGTTGCATTCCATCCCAGGCTTACATTGTCTGCCACTGCCCCGATGAGCACCTTTGAGAGGAGGGCATCGCCAATGAGGTATCCGAAGAGGCCCACGAAGCCGGCGGCTGTTCCTGCCGCGTTTTTGGGTACAAGATTCACTGCCTGCACGCCGATGAGCGCCACGGGGCCATAGATAAAGAAACCTATGGCGATGAGGGCCGAATAGACCACGGTGACCCTCGTTGCATCAGGATTGGTGCCCAGGAGATCAGCAAAGAATGATGCGACAGGCAGGGCCTTCCAGTAGAGCAGCACGCTGAGCAGTACCAGCACCATGTAGATCACGTTTGCCGGAGCACAGCGCCCTTTGAATACCTTCGATGAAATCCATCCGATGAGTATCATGCCGGGCACCCCTGCATAGTTATGCAGTGAGAAAGCCATTTTGCTCTGCTCGCTGGTGAGCAGTCCGGCCTCCTCACAGTATGTGGGGGCCCAGTCGCCCACACCATAACGTATCAGGTACACGAAGACGTTTGCCAGGGCTATCAGCCATAGAATTTTGTTTTTGAAGATGTACCTGATAAAGAGTTCCTTTACCGGAATCTTTTTATCAGAACTCATCTCTTTCTGTGCCGGGATGTCATTCCTGTATTTGTCTATGGCAGGGAGGCCGCACGACTGCGGTGTGTCTCTCAGTGCCCACCAGCAGAAGAGTGCCAGCAGCAGTGCCACGGCGCTGGGGAAGACAAAGACGGCCCTCCAGCTCTGTTCCACCATCACTCCTCCGCCTATATCAACCATAAAGAGTCCGCCGAGAAGGATTGTTCCCCACGCTGCCAGGTTACCCATGAGTCCGCTTCCCACGGTGTGGGAGGTATTCCATATGCCCATCTTGAAACTGCGCTCATTGTGAGAAAACCAGTGCACCATTATGCGGCCGCAGGGGGGCCATCCCATGCCTGCCAGCCACCCGATGACGAGCATGAAGAGGAAGATGATCCACACGGCGCTGGTAGCGAAGGGGAATAGCCCTACAGACATCATTAGTATGGATGAGAGAACCAGTCCTATTACCAGGAACTTCCTCGCGTCTGACCTGTCTGAGAGAGCGCCCATCAGGAACTTGCTGAAGGCGTAGGCTATTGAGATGGCTGAGAGAGCTATCCCAAGCTCAAGCTTGGTGTACCCAAGTCCTCCGTTTTCTGCCGGCTGGATCATGCCGGGTATGGCCAAAGCCAGGTTCTTCCTTACAAGATAGTAGGCGGCATACCCTATGAAGGCTCCCATGAACACCTGCAGGCGCAGACGCTTGTAGGTTTTGTCTATCTTGTCCTCAGGCAGTGGCTCCCTGTATGGCGGTGGTTTGAGGAAGTTAATCATTGATGGTTCTGTTGTCAGGTTCTGTTTTTTTGTTTTCCCGGCCAAATATTGGTTTTCTTTTTATCGGTACGGTTTCTTTAACATTAATTAATTGTTACATAAGACGCCAGTGGTCAGTTAGGGTTATGATCCCATGGCCATGGCTTTGCCCCGAGCCGCAGTGCCTCTTTTTCCCACCTGGCAGCCATCTCCTTTACTCTTTGAGGGTATCTGGGGGCCAGGTCTTCCGTCTCTGAGGGATCTTTCTCTAGATCATAAAGCTCCCATCTCTTCTCATCGTCCGGCTTAAAGTGCATCGGTTCGGGGAGCTGCTGTACCAGTTTCCATTTGCCCATGCGGATGGCCCTGTTGCCTTCATGCTCCCAGAAGAGGAACTCGCGGTCAAGTTTTTTGCCCTCAAAAGCAGGCAGCAGGCTCAGTCCTTCGGGAGGCGTGGCTGTGGCGCCGTTGAACTTGCCGGGATAATTCACCCCGGCCAGCTCGAGGCAGGTGGGCATGATATCAATCAGATGTCCCGGCTCGTCAACTATTGCCCCCGTCTTCTTCAGTCCCGAGGGCCAGTGCACAATAAGCGGAGTTGCTATGCCTCCCTCATGAACATAAGACTTATAGAGCCTGAAGGGTGTGTTGCTGGCGTTGGCCCACTCCTCGCCATAGGCTACCCATGTGTCAGCGGGTCCGGCCATTACGCCGCGGCCGCTTCTGATGAACCGTCCGTCACGCGTGTACTCAGGCTTCCTGACAGTGAGGATATGGTCAGGGGGATAAGGCTTCAGCACCTTCTGTTCTTCGGTAAGGGGTTTGGCCATCCTGTTTGTAAGCACCGGCTCGGCACAACCGCCGTTGTCCTGCATGTATAATATTATTGTGTTGTCAAGCTGGCCCGTTTCCTCCAGTGCAGCAATGATACGGCCGATGCCCTGATCCATTATGTCAATCATGGCAGCATAGGTCTCCATTCGGCGCGACTGCCATTCTTTCATTGGTTCGTCGTCCCAGGGTATGATTGATTCCGTTCTTTCCGAGAGGCGGTTAGCCGGTGTTGCTACCCCCAGTTCCTTCTGTTTTCTGAAGCGTTCCGACCTCAGTGAGTCCCATCCGATATCATAGACTCCGTCATACTTCTCTATCTCCTCTTCAGGTGCATGGAGGGGCCAGTGTGCGGCATAGTAGGCAACATAAAAGAAGAAGGGTTTGCCATCCGGATGCTCGCGGATGAACTTCACTGCGGTGTCACTGATGGCATCCGTGTAATAGAAGCCTTCACCAGGGGTGATATATCTGTTGCCGCTGAGGAGCGTGAATGGATCCCAGTAACTGCATGAGCCGCTGAGATGACCGAAGAAGCGGTCAAAGCCGCGCTGGAGAGGCCAGTTGGTTGTGTCAGTATCAGTCTCGTCAGGCAATACTGAGGCTTTCATGCCATAGAGATGCCACTTGCCGGTCATGTATGTGGCATAGCCCGCATCCCTGAGCACCTCGGCAATGGTGGCGCTGTTCCTGTTAAGATCGTCAAGGTAACCCGGCTCATCCCACAAAGGCCTGGTAGCCAGGTGTCCCATGGCAGCCTGGTGAGGATAGAGACCGGTAAGAAGGGATGCGCGGCTGGGACTGCAGCGGGCGGTGTTGTAGAAGTGCGTAAAGCGAATGCCCCCCGCAGCCAGCCGGTCAAGGTTTGGCGTTCCGATCTCGGATCCGTATGATCCGATATCTGAGTAGCCTATGTCATCAGACAGAATAACGATGATGTTCGGCCGTGGCGGTCCGGCACTATTATTGCCGGGTGAGCAGGAGCCAAGTGTCAGGGTGGCAAGGATGAAGGCGAGGAGTGAAACCACTCCTGCCTTCATGCTGCAAAAAACTGTCTCTCTCTTCCCCATATCTGTTTTGATTTAACAGTTCCCTGTCAGGCCATTACGTATGCTTTTGCCATTTCGGTGTATTCCTCCACCTGCCGGCGGATCCACTCCTTATCCTTGTCCAGCTCTGCTGCCATGATCTCTGCCACCCTGGGAGCCAGGGCAATGGATTTCCTTGCGTCAAGGTATAGAACTCTTACCCTTCGTGCCAGGACATCATCCACTGTGCGTGCCATCTCCTTCTGTACTGCCCAGATGACCTCGCCCACGGTGAAGTCTGATTCGCCATTGAGCTTCTCTGCCCATCTGGGGTTCTCACTTTGTATTCTCTCAATCTCCCGCAGGTCACTGCCATATATATACCTCCTGTCACTCCTGTCAGGGTTCTTCAGGTACCCGTGTATCCGGAGATCTTTTGTGCGGCATTCACTGAAGGGCAGTTTCCTGGCTTTGATGCCGGCATTGACGGTATCCTCGGCCATCTTGCGATAAGTGGTCCATTTCCCTCCGGTTATTGTGACCAGTCCGGAGGGTGCCACAACAAGCTTGTGGCTGCGTGAGATCTCCTTTGTCCTGGCTTTGTCACTGCCATCCTTTGGTGCGGCCAGGGGCCTCAGGCCGGCAAAGACGCACAGCACATCACTGCGCTGAGGCTTTTTCTCCAGGTATCTGCCGGCGGTCTCAAGAATAAAATCAACCTCTTCATCCAGTGCTTTCGGTTCAAGCACGAATTCTTTCACGGGCACGTCTGTGGTGCCCAGGATGACCCGGTTGTGCCATGGCACGCCAAACATCACTCTTCCGTCACTTGTTTTGGGAATCATTATGGCGTCATCACCCCCAAGGAAGCTTTTGTCAACAACCAGGTGGACACCCTGGCTGGGCCTGACTAATGGTCTCCCGGCAGGATTGTCCATCTTTATAATATCATCTACAAAAATGCCGGTGGCATTAATAATACAACTGCCGCTGGCAGTGAAGTGGGTGCCTTCAATCTCATCACGTGCCACAACGCCTGAAACCTTGCCATCGGAGCTCTTGAGCAACTGTGTGACCTTTACATAGTTGACTGCTGTTGCTCCTTTTTCAATTGCTGTTTGCATCAGGTTGATCGCCAGACGTGAGTCATCAAACTGGCCGTCGTGATAGACAACTCCTCCTTTAAGGCTTTTCCTTACTATCTGAGGTATTGAACTGATCACCCTGCTGCGGCTCATCGGGAGGGAGCGTCCCATGCTCATGCCTCCTGCCAGCAGGTCATAAAAGGTAAGTCCGATTGAATAGAATGGTTTCTCCCACCATTTGTAGTTGCCAATGATGAAACGCTGGTTTTTTACCAGGTGAGGGGCGTTCCTGAGCAGATACCCCCTCTCACGCAACGCCTCCCTCACCAGGGCTACATCGCCCTTCTGAAGATAACGCACCCCGCCGTGAACAAGTTTTGTGCTGCGGGCCGAGGTGGCCTTTGCAAAGTCAGACTGCTCAAGCAGCAGGGTGCTGTATCCCCTGGTCACCGCATCAACGGCAATGCCAAGACCGGTGGCTCCTCCTCCTATGATTATGAAATCCCACTGCTTTTTCGAGTCTTTCAGATCCTTTAGAAAACCTTCTCTTTCCAATGTAGTTATGGCTTAATTATGATTTATGTCAGAAAAACAAGGTAAAATTAGGATAAGGTTTTATTAAAACAAAACAAAAAGAAAGAAAAAATAACTATTCGTAATTTTTTTAATTTTATAAGATTTTGTTTTTGTTGTTTATTTTTACTTTTGTTTTTATCTTTACAGGACAACCAAAATTGCCGGAGTGCGGCAAAGAACAATGAGAAACATTGCGCAGCGCCATAAGATAATACTGGCCGAACTTGAAAAGGAGGGTTATGTGAGAGTGCATGACCTGAGCTTACGATTGGGGGTTTCAGAAGTTACGATTCGAAAGGATTTGAAAGATCTTGAGGATCGAAGGCTGCTCATCCGGTCACATGGCAGTGCCGGTCCGGTCAGTTCCCTGACCATTGACAGGCATATTGACGAGAAGGAAAAAGTGCAGGTGAATGAGAAGAGGAGGATTGCCGAAGCAGCCAACGGGTTGCTTGAAAAGAATGACAGGATCATCATTGCTTCCGGAACCACTGTCCTGATCTTTGCACAGCATATCACCATTACCGATCCCATTACCGTAATCACTCCGTCTGTAAAGGTCTCGCTTATACTCAGTTATAAACCTAATATTGACATAATTCAGCTTGGCGGATCACTTCGCAAGAGCTCAGCCTCAGTGATCGGGCCGTATGCTGAATCGCTTCTGACAGAAATGATCTGCAGCAAGCTCTTCCTGGGCATTGACGGTCTGGATCTGGATGAGGGACTAACGACAAGCAACATAGCGGAAGCTCACCTCAACCAGTACATGATCAATGCCGCCCAGGAGGTGATAGTGCTGGCTGACTCCACCAAGTTCGGCAAAAGGGGATTCGGCAAGATATGCAACCTCAACAAGGTGCATCATATTATAACTGACCGGAATGCACCGGGAAATATCATCCAGATCATCCGGGAGAAAGGAATAGAGGTGACATTGGTATAGATTGTCCTGCGGTCCTGCGGTCTTGCGGTCTTGCGGTCCTGTCGGAGCGCAGCGAAGATCCCGACCTTCCGGTCGGGACGGTCCTGCGGTCCTGTCGGAGCGCAGCGAAGATCCCGACCTTCCGGTCGGGACGGTCCTGCGGTCTTGTCGGAGCGCAGCGAAGATCCCGACCTTCCGGTCGGGACGGTCCGGCGGTCTTGTCGGAGCGCAGCGAAGATCCCGACCTTCCGGTCGGGACGGTCCGGCGGTCCTGCGGATCAAACCGGGTATTACGGTTCGTCGGCTGGCGGATCGGGACGGTCAAAAAATGTGCTGACTGAAGACTTCCGGCTGCGGATTTAACTCCTGCCGCTTGCCTATTCTACAATTCTTTATGCCCTACAGGCATACGTTGTCAACACTACTCCCGCTTGCCTGTCTACAATTCTTTATGCCCTACAGGCATACGTTGTCAACACTACTCCCGCTTGCCTGTCTACAATTCTTCATGCCCTACAGGCATAGGTTGTCAACACTACTCCCGCTTGCCTGTCTACAATTCTTCATGCCCTACAGGCATACGTTGTCAACACTACTCCCGCTTGCCTGTCTACAATTCTTTATGCCCTACAGGCATACGTTGTCAATGCTACTGCCTCTTGCCTGTCTACAATTCTTTATGCCCTACAGGCATAGGTTGTCAATGCTACTGCCTCTTGCCTGTCTACAATTCTTTATGCCCTACAGGCATAGGTTGTCAACACTACTCCCGCTTGCCTGTCTACAATTCTTTATGCCCTACAGGCATACGTTGTCAACACTACTCCCGCTTGCCTGTCTACAATTCTTTATGCCCTACAGGCATACGTTGTCAACACTCATGCCTCTTGCCTGTCTACAATTCTTTATGCCCTACAGGCATAGGTTGTCAATGCTACTGCCTACTGCCGACTGGTACTGCCAACTGCCAACTGGTACTGCCAACTGCCAACTGCCAACTGGTACTGCCGACTGATATTTGTATGATATATGTTGTATAACTTCTGATAATTCTTGCTTCCGGCCATACGCCAGCCGGGCAGGATTTCTAAATTTGTATCTGCCACCAACCAAACCGTAAACATTATGGCAGGAAAATCCCTTCTCCCTGTTTTTTCATTCCTGATGGTTATTGCCATTGCAGGATGTGCAACCACAAAAAAGTCCGTGACGGGTGATCCGTCAGGCCGCACTCCGTCTGCTGAGCGAGAGTTCAGAGCTGCCTGGGTGGCCACTGTTGCCAATATCAACTGGCCCAGTAAGCCGGGACTGTCTGTTGACGAGCAGAAGAGTGAAGCCCTGGCGCTTCTTGATCTGCTGCATAAAAACAACTTCAATGCAGTCATCTTCCAGGTGCGGCCGCATTGTGACGCCATGTACCGCAGTGACCTTGAGCCGTGGTCATACTATCTTACCGGAGAGCAGGGTCTGGCGCCTGACCCTTATTATGACCCCCTGCAATTCTGGATTGATGAGGCGCATGCCAGGGGTATTGAGCTTCATGCCTGGCTTAATCCCTATCGTGCCCATCACCCGGCCGGCGGACCGGTCACCGATGCTTCCATAGTAAGGAAGCGTCCTGACCTGGTGCTGAAGCTCGAGGTGGAGAACTACTGGTGGATGGACCCCGCCCTGCAGGGCACACAGGATCACTCCTACAATGTGGTGATGGACCTGGTGCGGCGTTATGACCTTGACGGGATCCATTTCGACGACTATTTTTATCCTTATCCCGACTACAACAATTTCAAGGATTTTCCTGATGACCGGAGCTGGCAGGCCTACCAGGCCTCGGGCGGAAAGCTCTCGCGCTCTGACTGGCGCAGGGAGGCTGTCAACACCTTTATTGAAAGGCTCTACAAGGGCATCAAGGCTGAGAAGCCCTGGGTCAAGTTCGGGCTCAGCCCGTTTGGAATATGGCAACCCTATAATCCTCCTGCCATAGGAGGAGGCTTCAACCAGCATGAGACTCTTTATGCTGACGCGAAGTTATGGCTCAACAAGGGATGGATAGACTATTACTCTCCGCAGCTCTACTGGCCCATCAACCAGATTGCCCAGAGCTTCCCTGTACTGCTGGGCTGGTGGAAGGATGAGAACCTGAAGGGCCGTCATCTGTGGCCGGGCATAAGCATTGGACTCTCACCCGCCTCCAGGGCCGCTGATGAGACAGTAAACCAGATCATGGTCACACGGGGCCTTCTGCCTGAGAGTCCCGGTGTGATTCACTGGAGCATCGGGCCCCTGGTCAACTCACCCGGGCTGGTAAAGGCTGTTGCTGATGGTCCTTACCGCAGGCCGGCCCTGGTGCCTGCCATGCCATGGCTTGATGCCAGAGCCCCAGCAGCCCCGACAGTGACAACGAAGACCGCGGACGGGAACCTGCATATCTCATGGACCCATCCTGATCCGTCAGATGTAGGCAGGACAGTAGTCTATTACAGGTACGGATCACAGTGGAACCAGAATATCCACGGAAATAATGTCACCAAGGATGAAATACCTGCATTCATTGTTAACCGCACTTTACTGAGTCGTACCAGGCGTGAAAACGTCAAAAGCGCCGACCAGGCTTTCCAGAAGCTTGACAGCATAGCCGTGTCAGCCGTTGACCGCTTCGGGAATGAGAGTGTCATCAGCAAGATGGCGGTCACCGGATTAACCTTTGCCGATGCCCCGGCCCTTGAGCCGGTGCTGGCTGAGTTCTATGACGGCATGAGGAGACCGCCTCTGCCGGTACCTGCCGTTACACCTGGAGTGAACGTGCTGGTTGATGACCACCTTGACCTCATCAGGGGCAAGAGGGTTGGCCTGATCACCAATCCGTCAGCTGTAGGCACAGATATGCGAAGCACCATTGACATCCTGGCCACAACGCAGGGCGTTAACCTTGTGGCACTCTTCGGCGCTGAGCACGGGGTGAGGGGAGCACAGCACGGACGCATCTTCAGCGGCGGAGATAAGGATCCTGTCACCGGCATACCGGTGTACAGCCTTTATGGCGACTCCTGGGCGCCGAAGCGCGAATGGCTCGACAGCATCGATGTGATGCTCTTTGACATACAGGGAGTGGGATCGGCATGGTACACATTCAAGTTCTCAATGTCTCATGCCATGGAGGCATGTGCCAAAGCAGGCATCCCCTTTATCGTCCTTGACCGGCCCAATCCGCTGGGAGGACGCGTGGTAGAAGGTCCGATGCATGACACCATAAGCATCTACCGCCACCGTCTGCCACTCAGGCACGGTATGACCCACGGCGAGCTGGCCACCATGTGGAACGAGGAGGAGGATTATGGCGCGAACCTCACAGTCATTAAGATGAAGGGATGGCAGAGGAGCATGATGTGGAATGAAACAGGTCTTCAGTGGGTGATGCCCTCTCCAAACATAGATAACTGGGAGACAACCGTCGTTTACCCGGGGCAGTGCCTCTTTGAGAGGACCAACATGTCCGAGGGAAGGGGTATGACCAAACCATTTATAGTTACGGGCGCCCCATGGGTAAATGCCGAAAAGGCGGCTGCCGACCTCAACTCGAGAGGCATAAGGGGTGCATACTTCCGTCCTCTCTACTTTATACCCCGGTCAGCGGGAACAGGATATAACCGTAGTGGCAAGCCCTGGAACGAGATGTGCGGCGGGGTGGAGATAATCCTCACAAACCCGTCCGCCTACCGGTCTGTGGAAGCTTCGCTCCATATAATTGATGCCTACAGGAAAACCAGTCCCGATTCACTGGTATGGAACCCTCCGACGCTGATAAGGCAGTTGAATGAGCCCGGGGTCACCGTTGAGGAGGTGGTGAAAGCCTGTCAGGATGATGTGAAGGAATTCATGGATATTAGAGAAAAATACCTGTTGTACAGATGAAAAAGTATCTTTTGATAGTAATGGCTGCTGTTGCCCTGCTTGCAGGATGCAGCACCACGGGCAGGACAGTGCAGACTGCCGCTGATATAACGGAGCCTCGTGGCAGGGATGTGTACAGGGCAAAGGGTCAGCCTGTTGAACTTGATCTGACCGCCCTTTTTGAAGCAGACCGTGCGGGCAGGAAGGTGACCCTGAACATGGGTGCGCTTGAGCTTACAACGGATGATCAGGGCATCATAAAATTTGACATGCCCGAAACGGACACGCTTATTCTGTCAGCGGATCCGTGCCCGGAGCTGCTCGCTAAATGCAGCTTCGTCATCCCCGTTAATAACTGGTTTATGCCGTACACCTATGTCGTCATGCCCGATGGCAGCGTGGAGCGACGGGCGCCCTGGGTTGAGTTCCGCAGGATGCCTGCACCGGTGACACACGAGCCTCAGTTCGATTTCCTGTGCAGGAGTGATTATCCTGCCACTGTAAGCATCAACGGGGTGGAAGTGAAGCAATATAAAACAGGTATTTTCTTTCATACCGTGAAGTTCACTGAAGGAGTGAACAGGGTCAGGGCAGAAGCAGTCTACCCTGACGGCCGCAAAGCCATAAGTGAGCAGGAGTTCATATATGAAAAGCGGGATATGACCCGGCAGCCTTACCCTCTCTGGATAGAGAGACGCTCCTTTCAGCCTGCAGCTGACATGGAGATGCTTCCTGACGAGGTGCTCAGGGTGAGCTTCAGGGGCTCCCGCGGGCAGGAGGCATGGCTGGATATCAAACCGGGGAAGAAAAGCCTGCAATTCATCCGTGAGGATTTTGACGACTATAGTCTCTACCAGGCGGAGTTGCCGGTGCGTAATTTCGCAGCGGGAGTGCCGCATACCCTTTCTCTCAGGATTGTGCCGGCAGCAGGGGCCCCGGTAAAAGAGACCTACAGACCGGGCTTCACCAGAACGATCACCGTAAAAAATCCCGAGGATTTTCCGCTGCTGAAAGTCAAAAATGACTATTCAAGACTGGTATACAATCTCGGGGCGCCACGACTGGGCGGGCCGATCAGGTCTGAACTCGGTCCGGGAGTAGTATTGAAGAGCAGCGGCAAGATTGGTCGTAATTACCGGATCAGGCTGAGTAACACCGAGACCGGGTTCATCAGTGAAGAGGATGTGGAGCTATTGAGCGGCAGCAGGATACAGCCCGTCTACAGTGTCACCAGCATGTCATGCGGGCCGTCGGAGAGGGGAGATGTGGTGAGCATACCTTACCTGGCGCCTGTACCATATGAGGTCATGCCTGATCCTGACGGGAAGAGACTGGTAGTCACACTGTTTGGCGTTGAGTCAGCTGCAACGTGGGTCAGTCACCGCACGGGCTGCCGGGTAATAGAAAAACTCACCTGGGAGCAGACCACACCTGAAACATTCCGTGTTTATGTGAACCTGAAGACGGATAAGATATGGGGTTATGACATCAGGCCATCAGGGCGCAGCCTGGTGCTCAGGGTGAAGAATCCGCCTGTCTATGACTCGGCAGCAGACAAACCGCTGGCAGGACTGAAGATTGCCATTGAGGCCGGTCATGGCGGATCGGGCACCGGCGCCATAGGCCTGTCGGGACTTGTGGAGAAAGATATCAACCTTGATCTCTCCTTCAGGCTTGGCGAGCTCTGTGCTGCCATGGGCGCCGGGGTTCTTCAGGTCAGGGACCGTGATATTGACATGACCCTCATTGAGAAGCGTGACATAGCCATAAGGTCCGGTGCTGACATGCTGATAAGCATTCATGCCAATGCCGGTGGCAGGGGATACCTGTCGGTGGCAGGGACAAGCACCTACTGGCACAATCCCTTCTGGGCGCCGCTGGCGCAGACCATCTATGACAGGCTGCTGGAGACGGGCCTTGAGGAGTTTGGCGTGGTGGGGGCATTCAACTATACTGTCACCCGCGCTTCACAGCTCCCGGCTGTCCTCGTTGAGCAGGCCTTCATGACCCACGCCGAAGATGAGGAGAAGCTTGCCGAACCGGAGTTCCGGCAGCAGATGGCAGTTAAGATTGTTGAGGGGATAATTGACTATCTGCAGGAGATGCAGGAATAACTTCCTGGCGGGGCTAGATCATCAGTCTGTGACCACTTACCTTGAGGTCATCATTCGGCCCAACATACGGTTGAGCATTGACATTACATCATCATGGGTGATGTTGTATCCCTCCTCAGCAAGAGAGGTTACAAACTCATGGTGGCTCCTGCCGGCACGGTAGTCGGGTTCACGGCGGGGATGGCTCAGGTATTTGCTGAAAAGTGCAGGATTTTCTGCCATGTTGAGAACAGCGTGATACACCAGCTTGTTCCCTGCCTTCCTCATTGATGACCCAAGAATTTTTCGATTGCCGAGGGTGATGTCGGAGATCCCCTTTGAACCCAGGCGGCTCACACCCATCTCTGCAAGGCCCTCAATCACAACACTGTTGACCATACTGAAAAAGTCGCCAAAACGTATCATTACAGGGAAATTGCGGGCCACGGTAAAAGCGACTGTTAACGGGGTCAGTATCACCGTCTCGCCGCCTGACGGCCTTTTCGTGACGCGGACACCATCTGCTTCTACTGCTGCGGTGTGGAGGCTGGTTCCGATACTATTCGACTGTCCCATCACAATGATTGTTTCCTGCGGCTGCCACACAAGTATGCCGGTGACACCCTCCCTGAACAGGAAGGCATCGGGAAGGTCATAATCTGTGAGTGTCACCGCCATGGGGAGAGATCTTCTTGCTATCTTTATACCGTGCTCCGGAGAAAAACTTCTCCAAATTTAACAAAATAGTATCAGCATGGAGAAATCCGAAGAAACTGACATTGATCTCAGGCACCCCGAGTTGTGGGATGAGCCAGATCATATCAGGAGGGAAATGGTCCGCACAATGAGCCATATTTACTGCCATGGTATGACAACCATCTCAGGGGGAAACATTTCAGTCATTGACAGCATCGGGAATATATGGATCACCCCCTCCGGCACTGACAAAGGATCACTGAAGCCCGAAGAGGTGGTCTGTGTTGCTCCTGACGGCGTCTTTGAGGGTCCGCAGAAGCCGTCCATGGAATACCCGCTTCACCGTGCCGTTTATGATGCCAGGCCTGACATAAGGGCCATGATACATGCCCATCCGCCGCTTCTGACTTCATTCAGCATCCTGCATCAGATCCCGGATACATCAGTGATAAATGAATGGCGGCAAATATGCGGTCAGGTCGGTTATGCTGCTTATGCCATTCCCGGTAGCATGGCGATGGGACAAAACGTAGCTGAGGAATTCATGAAGGGTCATGATGCGGTTATTATGGAAAACCATGCCATAGTGGCCGGAGGAAAAGACCTTGCAGAGGCACTGGCACGGCTGGAGGCTCTTGAATTCTGCGCAACGACTCTTCACGCTGCCACGGCATTAGGAGAAATCAGTATACCTGACCATGCTCAGAATGACAATCCGGAACTCCCGGCAGGAAGCCAGTTGCCTCCTCCCGGCCCTGGTTTGCACCCCGGGGAAACCGATAGTGCGTTGACTCCTGAAGAGGAACAACTGGCTGATGAGATCTGCCGGATGGCTTCACGGGCATGCGACAGGGGTCTTATGTATGGCTTCTGCGGGACTGTGTCAGCAAGAGCAGCCGGGGACAGATTCCTTATTACCCGGGAACGGGTTTTAAGGTGCGATATCAGGAAGACAGGTATTGCAGGTACAGACAACACCGGTACCGGTTTGAATACCTGGCTGCATGTGGAGATCTACCACCGGTTACCGTCGGTAAATGCTGTCATCATGGCCCGGCCACCCTGGCTTATGGCTTTCGCTGTGACAGGAAAGGAGATTGATGTAAGGACCATCCCGGAAAGCTGGATTTTGCTGCAGGAATTGCCTCTCCTGCCACTGCAAGCGCTCCAGCAGGGCAGAGGGGAGATATTTGACATGCTGGCAGGAGGGATACCGGCTCTGATGATAGCAAATGATTCGGTGATAGTGACGGGTGAGAGCCTTATGCAGGCATTTGACCGGCTGGAGGTGGCTGAGATGACGGCCATGTCACTTATCCTGGGAAAATCCCTCGGCAGTGTTAGTCCATTATCAGATGCCAACATAGATGAGCTGAGGAGAGTCTTCTTCAGCAAGTGACTTAAATTCTGTGGACTGAATAGTTTTTCCCAAGGTGCAATCAATCCAGCATATGCATTGTCATAGGCAAAGGCTTAAGTAAAGGTAAGAGCATAATACGCCGGGCAACACATAGCTCACCTTAACGATGACTGACCTGCCGAAGCGAAACGGATCAATGCAGTCAATTGACCGGAATTTCCACCTGCCGGTCAGGAAAAATTGATAATTTTACCCTGACGGATTCCGGACCCTGCGGTGGCAATGATATCCACCCATGAAACTAAAAACAGAGAATATGAGTATTGAGCTTAAGAAAGAATATGCAACCTCTCTGCTTGTACCGACGAGCATGGGAGTTCGCATCACACCGGTTAATCATCAGCCGGTCCATTCCAGTGATACCTTCTTCATGCAGGCCACCAGCGCCGAGACCAATGTTGCGAGCATTGCAAGCTATCTGGGGCTGCCGGTGAAGGTGCTGACAACTTTCGTCAAGGGAAGCCCCATAGCGCAGTTCATAAAAAGCAATCTTGCCGGCCGCCATATGAGTTACGAGGGCAAGGAGGTTCCGCAGGGCGATCCCTGGGGATACCGTCACCAGTTCAATATTGCGGACATGGGATATGGCTCACGTGGCCCCCGTGTACATAATGACCGTGCCGGAGAAGTGGGACGAACACTTAATGTGAAGGACTTTGACATTGACCGCATCTTCGGCAAGGAGGGGGTGCAGATTGTCCACCTCTCCGGTTTGATTGGGGCGCTCTCACCGGAAACCAGCACTTTCTGCCTTGAGCTGGCCCGGGAGGCAAAGAAGCACGGCACACGCATATCATTTGACCTGAACTATCGCGCCTCCTTCTGGAAGGGACGCGAGGAAGAGCTGTCAGGGATATTTCGTGAGATTGCCTCTGTGGCTGACATCCTGGTGGGCAACGAGGAGGACTTTCAGTTATGCCTGGGAATAGAAGGCCCCGAGGCAGGAGGCAAGGACATAGCATCCAAGATTGAAAGCTTCAAGGGGATGATTGACTGTGTCCGGAAGGGGTACCCGGATGCATCAGTCTTTGCAACCACCCTCCGTCAGGTGCTGAGTGTTGATACCCACCTCTGGGGAGCCATCATGTGGGAAGGAGGCAACTGGCATGTTATTGAGCCCCGTGGAATACATGTGCTTGACCGCATCGGCGGAGGCGACGGCTTCGTGGGAGGACTGCTCTATGGCATCCTGAGGGGCTGGGACCCGTCGCGGTGGCTGGAGTTCGGATGGGCCAGCGGAGCGCTGGCAACAACCTTCCTGACCGACTATGCCCAGCCGGCCGACGAAGAGATGGTCTGGAGCGTCTGGGAGGGCAATGCCAGGGTCAGACGCTAGAATAAATGTAAAACGTCCCTGCACACCGCTGATAGCAGATGATGCAGGGACGCCTGTTTGATATGGTCAGCACCGGATCAGATCAAATCTCGCCCGGCAGTTTCCTGCCTTTCTGAATTTTTTCCTCGAGTTCAGTAACAGCCTTTTCAGCATTGTCTATCTTCTCCTTTCTCTGCTGATAGACATCTTCGGGAATTCTTTTTGAGGCTTTTTCCTTCTCCAGATCTTCCCTTGCAATCCTTATTCTCTCTCTGGCCTGCACCATCTTCTGTTCGCTGTCCTCAACCTTTCTGTCGAGTTCTGATCTCCTCTCCTGGTGCTTCATCCGTGCCTCTTCAGCCCTTGCCTGTCCAAAATCGCGACCTTCCAGTCCACCCTTGTTTCTGCCATAGGCATTACCCTTGCCTTTATCGCGGGCCTTATCCTTCCTGCCCCCTTCCATATCGCGGATCCTTTCTTCTTCTTTCTGAGCTGCTTCACGAACCCTTTCCTCCTCATCCTTCATTGCCTCACGTGCTCTCTCTTCTTCATCTTTAATTGCCTCGCGGGCTCTCTCTTCCTCTTCTTTTACAGCTTCGCGCGCTCTTTCCTGCTCCTTCTGCAACGCCTCGTCAGCCTCCTTTGCCTTCTCCTTGCCTTTTTGTTTTGCCTGGTTTACCTCTTTGTTTGCCCTGTCACGCCCGCCCTGCTGCTGTGCGGCAGTTTCGTTTCCCCAGGCCATAAGTGCAATAACAAACAGAGCCACCGGAAATATTGATAATATCTTTTTCATGATCGTATTGTTTTAAGGATTATAGTTCACTCATTATAGTGTCCAGTTTCATCGCTGCTTCCTCGATCTCAGTAATAGTGCTGTCAATCTGTGAGGTGACAGTCTCAATCTGTTCGATCTCAGCTGCCCTGGCTTTTTCAGCTTCTTTTGCAGCTTTCCCGGTGCATCCTGCCAGTGCCAGGGCAAGTACTCCGCATACAATAATTGCTTTTTTCATTGTTTTGATTTTTGGTTAAAAATGTTACAGTTATCTCCCCCTGTATGCCCTGCACCTGTTCATTATTCAGACCAGGTACCGATGCGTAATCAGAGGATTTCACGGATTAAGTTTGACTTAAAGCTAACAGGTTATTTTAATTATCAATTTCAGTTTTTAGGTTCAGGGTTCAGGTGCAAAGTTACTTAAAAAAACTATGCTCTAAAATTGCATTTTCAATAGTATTAACTACCCTGACTCACATATTATTATACTGATCTTACCATAAGGCATTATGCCTGGACATGTTTCGAAATCATTAATGGCACTTTTCTTTCTAATAACGTGTTCATTGGTTATATTTGCCAGCGATATTACTAATTAATAAAAAAGTGACACGATGTCTGTAATCCGTTTTGGAGTTTCCCTTGAGAAGGAGCTTCTGGAACTGCTCGATAATTTCGTTGAGGAGAATCTCTTCTCCAATCGTTCCCAGGCCATCAGGCATCTCATCAGCAGCAGCCTCGCCGAAAAGAAGTGGCACTGCAGCAATGAGGTGACAGGATCAGTGACCATCCTCTATGACCTGCAGAAGAGAGGGGTTATGGAACAGCTTGCGGGCATCCGTCATTCACATGATCCTCTCATTCTCTCAATGCAGCAGCACATGATTGATCACAGCCAGTGCCTTGAGTTGGTTGCCGTCAGGGGCAGAGCTGCCGATCTTACGGACCTGGCTGACAGGTTACGCAGCGTCAGGGGGGTAAGATTTGCCAGGCTGACCATGACAAGGATCACACCGGAGGAGGAGCATGCGTAAGGCAGCCGTATTGCAGGCCTTCAGAGGGTTCTGTCGGTTATTTTCCGGCAGGGGAGGACAGAAGCAGGGCACCTCGTGGCATCTTGCCATCATCATGATCATGGCGGTGGTAGTTACGTCGTCCTGCGGTTCATCGCGACAGCCTCATGAGGGCCGTCTTATTACTGACAGCGCAGGACGGCAGGTGACTGTTCCGGATACTGTAAAGTCGGTTATTGCCCTTAAGTCGGGCACGCTGAGACTCCTCAGCTACATGAAGGTGACTCACCTTGTCAGCCATATAGAGGGGAGTGAACAGCGGCGCAATGTGCTCTATCTCTTTGCCAATCCGCATCTCAGGGAGTTACCCCCCATCGGGGCCGGCAATAACTATGATACTGAGCTCCTGGCGGCAGCGGCTCCTGACCTGATTCTCGCCACCTTCATGTCGCCGCGCGAGGCCGACAGGCTGGAGCAGCTGACCCGGAGGCCTGTGGTGCTGCTGGAGTATGGTGATCTTGGGGCGCGCAGGACGAAACTCTATGGAACGCTGACGCTCCTGGGAAGGATTTTCCACAGGGAGGAGAGAGCTGATACGCTCATCAGCTATATCGAAACCACCATTGAAGAGTGTTCACGCAGGGCGGCCGCTGCCACGGAAGAGCCCTGTTCAGCCTATATCGGGGGAGTAGCGTATAACGGCGCACACGGCATCACCTCAACGGAACCCGATTATCCTCCTTTTGCCATGCTCTCAGTGTACAATGTTGCTGCGGGACTGGGACTGAGGGTCAACGGCGATGCCCCTGGGCACGAGGTTGTATTCATTGATCCCGAGCAGCTTATACAATGGAATCCGGATATTCTGTTCCTTGATGCTGCCGGCAGCCGTATATGGCAAGAGGAACTTGCCGCGCCCTCAGTCTTCTCCCCGCTGAAAGCATTGCGGGAAGGCAAGGCATACACCGTCCTTCCGTACAACTGGAACACCACCAACTATGAGAACCTGCTGTGCAATGCCTGGTATATAGGCTCACTGCTTATGCCATCAGCCTTCGGCGATGTGGATGCGGAGCAGAGGGGCAGGGAGGTGATGCAGCTCCTCTATGGTGCTGATATCTATGACAAAGCGGTTGATTATTACCAGCCCTTCAGGCAATATCTTGACTTCAGTATGCATGACAACATATCATCAGCGGATACTCTTCCGGCAATCAGGCATGAGTGATGAAGAGAGAGCATGAGATAGAGAAGCAGTACAGCCTGTTTGTAAACCGCAAGGGCAGGTTCATATGGATTGCAGGGGTGGTCGCCCTCATCCTGGCTGTCACCGGCCTGGCCCTGGGGCCGAGCAGCATCAGCTTCCGTGATCTGCTTGCGCTCTTTTCGGATAGTCGTGACGCTCTTCATCACGGGATCATCTTTCAGATAAGGTTGCCGAGGGTACTGGCCGGAATACTCAGTGGCATGGCTCTTTCTGTCAGCGGTGTGGTGATGCAGAGTGTCCTGAGGAACCCACTCGGATCACCGTTCACCCTGGGAATAAGCAACGCGGCCGCTTTTGGTGCGGCTTTTGCCATAATTAATTTTGGTGCGGGAAGCATGTACAGCAGCAGCTCCGACGCGGTGATGATAGCCAATCCCTACGTTGTCACCGCCTCAGCCTTCGTATGGTCCCTGGGAGCCTGCTTCCTGATTCTCTTCGTGGCAAAGCGAAGGGGAGCCACACCCGAGAACATGATCCTTACCGGTATCATCGCCAGCTCACTATTCACAGCCATGACCACCGGACTGCAGTACGTTGCTGATGATGTGGAGCTGGCGGCAATTGTCTTCTGGACCTTTGGCGACCTGAGCAAGGGCGGATGGAACGAGCTTATGCTCCAGGTGGTGATAGTGGTGCCGGTGATGGTTTATTTTTATCGTAACAGGTGGAATTACAATGCGCTTGATGCCGGTGATGAGACGGCACGAAGCCTGGGTGTCAACATAGGCAGGCTCAGGCTGACGGGAATGGTGGTTGCATCGCTGGCCACGGCCGCCGTGGTTTCGTTTTATGGGATCATTGCCTTCGTGGGACTGGTTGTGCCACACATGGTGCGCAGGATAACGGGAGGAGACGAGCGGTTCCTGATCCCGGGAGCGGCTCTTGCCGGTGCAGCATTCATGACAGGCTGTGATATTGTGGCACGTACACTCCTTTCGCCGGTGGTGCTTCCCGTGGGAATACTCACATCATTGATTGGAGCACCGCTCTTTGTGTTGCTGCTGATAAAGGGGAAGGGAGGGTCACAATGGAGATGATCAGCCTTACATCAGTGCATTTCGCCTATAACGGCCTGAAAGTGATAAATGATGTATCACATGTCTTTGAAAAGGGATCATTCACGGCTATCCTGGGTCCGAACGGGTCGGGAAAGACAACCCTGATAAGGCTTATGAACGGCCTCCTTAAGCCGCAGTCGGGACTCGTTGAGGTGATGGGACGAAGGGCAGGCGATTACGGGGCCAGGGAGCTGGCCCAGCAGATGGCCTACGTGCCACAGTCACAGTATAACCTTTTCCCCGCAACGGTCTTTGACACGGTACTGCTGGGCCGGAATCCATATGTCTCCTGGTCGCCCGGCAGGGACGACCGCCGTATCACCTCGGAGATACTTGTCAGGCTGGGACTGGATGACATCGCCCTGAAGGACATAAACAAGCTGAGCGGCGGACAGCGTCAGCGGGTCTTCATAGCCAGGGCGCTGGCACAGCAGCCTGCCCTGATGTTGCTCGATGAGCCCACTGCCAGTCTCGACCTGAAGCATCAGCATGAGACACTGCATCTGCTCAGGGAGTTAAGTGCAGGAGGGATGACAGTTATTGTTTCTATCCATGATCTCAACCTGGCCCTGAAGTATTGCACCAGCTTCATGATACTTGATGGTGGGCGGCTTGTGGCGGAGGGCGGCAGGGAGATATTCAGGGAGAAGCTGATTGAAGATGTGTACAAGGTGAGGGTAAAAATAATCACGGAGGAGGAGCAGATATTCATCCTGCCTGTGGAACCGGTTTAACAATTACATTGATGAAGGAATTACAGATAACAGTGATAGGGCATGTCCATAACGAATGGAAGAAAGCCAAACCATTTGAGGCTGACGAGGTCAAAAACAGCATCTCAACCATTGTGGTAAAAAAAGAATATGCCGACGGGCTGTACAAGATAGAGAACTTCAGAGAGCTGAATGTGCTGTTTTATTTTGACAGGTCGTTGGGTTATGAGCTGCGCACCACCACTCGCTCGGGTGATTACCGGGGGGTGTTTGCCTGCTGCTCGCCGCGAAGGCCCAGCCTGATAGGGCTAACCACCGTGGAGTTGCTGAAGGTTGAAGATAATGTCCTTACCGTCACGGGGCTTGACGCCATCAACAACACCCCGGTGCTTGACATTAAACCGGTGATACCCAGGTAGCAGGGGCTAACGTGTGAGCAGGATCGCCCGAGCCTCCATGCTGATAGTGTTCCAGATACGCAATAACAAGAAAGAGGGTGTCCCATCTGAGACACCCTCCATTCAAACCAAACCTCACTTGCTGATTAAAAATTCGGATTTCAGTCAATCTCGCTCAGCGGGCCGGGAAATAGAAGTGATTGACATCCCTTCCTGCCAGGCTTGAATTTGACGTAGTCAGAACCCTCTTTCCAGCTTAAAAGATCTTCTGTTCACCTATTCCCATCCTGGATTTTGCTGCAATTCAGGATTTATGGAAATTACACTGTATGGATACGGGAACCACTCGTGTTTTCCTGCCACAAAGCCAGTTGTTTTACCAGCATTAGGTTCCGAGTAGGTGACATATCCTCTGTGTGCAGGCTCATCCAGGGTAAAGTATGCATCTTTAAGCGAAGGAATATTTTTCCCTGCATTCTTTGCTTTATCCAGTTCACCCCAGCGTTTCATATCAATCCAGCGTGCACCTTCACACCACAACTCGTAGTTCCTCTCTTTCTTAACTTCATCCAGAGTCAGTGAAGTGCTAACATGGTCTGATCCAGCACGTTCCTGAACCTTCTGGAGATACTGAAGACCATCAGAATCACCTGTCTGGGCGCAGGCCTCAGCATATAGAAGAAGAACGTCAGCATATCTTGCAACAATGAAGTTGTTATACCGATACGAGAAAGTTGTCAGCACGTCTTCAGGAGTTGCGATATGCTTTTTCTGCAGGTAACTGCACTGCCCGTAAAGACCATCGGTATTAACTATTCCTCTTCCCGGATCAGCGAGCTTTTGTGCTTCGGTAAGATTATTTATATCTCCACCATCGCTTGGCCATTCAAGTTCGGTAATGAACTCATCATAAGACAGCATGGTGGCTTTGCGACGATAGGAATCTCCGTCATTTGCGGCAAACTCATCGGCAAAGGAGTCTTCAATAGCCAGACCGCCCCATCCCTGTGCAGCCATATATACCGGCTTAGCTGCAAGACGGGAAGTTCTCCATCCCCAGATATTCATCTCCATCCATGTAGAACGCTGGATTTTTCCATCCCAGTCACCCATGGCGGAGTTTGCAGCGATATTCGACTCGAATATTTTCTCTTCTGAACCGTCGCCGGCAATATGGAAAAGATTGGCCCACTCTTCACCGGGAACAAGGTCATATTTACCTGAGGTGATCACATTTTTAAGAGCTAGTTTTGCGTTTGCATAATCACCCTTGTACATAAGAGCTTTTCCCTGAACTGTCCAGGCAAATCCCTTGGTGACCTTTACAGCACCATCTTTATCTGCTGTGCTTTTGCGCTCTTCCAGAAATGGTACAGCAGCTGCGCACTCATCTGCACACCACTGAAGAAGAGCCTCATGCCCGCCCTCATAGTTTGTGGGTTTGTCAGAGCCAGCAAGTACGTGGTCAACAAGCGGAGGGTTGCCCCAGGCCATTGCAGCCATCATATGACACCATGCGCGTATTACTCTTGCTTCAGAGATACAACGGTCTTTTACCGGGCTGTCACCGTATTCAAAGTTATCAATGATCAGGTTAGCACGGTAGATAACGTAGTAGAAATGATTGTACGCCAGCTGAATAACCGGGCTTTGAGTATCAAAACGGAACTCATTGATGGCGGCTACCATATCATTGTCTCCATAAAATTCTCCTGCTGCGAGAATGTTGTCAGAGGGGTAGTTGAAAAGTATATTGTAAGGAACGTAAATCCAGGCCCCATCATAACTCGCGATCTGTGTGGCGAAGTGAGCATACATTGCGACAAGTGCAGACTCCGCATCCGCATCGGTCTGGTAAAACGATTCAATACTGATAACGCCCTTCTGGGGAATTTCGAGCCTGTCCTCACTACATGCTGTGAACAACAGCACGAGCAGCAAGGCTAGTATATGTTTATTCTTTTTCATCTTGTTAAGAATTAAATTAGAATGTAAGATTTACTCCGAAAATAACCTTTTTGGCTTGCGGATATGTCCCGTTGTCATAGCCTGCGGCTGAGGCAGAGTTGTTGGATGCAGTAGCTGTTTCAGGATCAGCTCCGGGATACTTTGTAAAAGTAAAGTAATCATCCAACGACACATAACATCTCAGCCTGTTGATGAGTACCCTGTTGGTAATCGACGCAGGCAGGGTGTAGCCCAGCTGTAACTGCTTGATCTTGAAGTAGGCTCCGTTGAACATGGAAGCTGAGGAACCCCAGAAATGCCAGTCATTGGCTACAGCTGCAGGATCAGGCATCGAGCCGCCGGTGTTTTCTTCTGTCCAGGCGTTATCATAGTAATACCTGAGCGAGTTACGCATTGGAGTATCAGCGCGATAAAACACCGTAAAGATATCATTGCCACCTACGCCGGTGCCAAACAGGTTCAGATCCAATCCCTTATAACCAAAGTTAAGGTTAACGCCGTATGTGTAGTCAGGAATTGCTTTTCCAATATAGGTCATGTCAGCATCACCAATCTGGCCATCTTCATTGACATCCTTGAGTATGGCGGCACCAGTCGCAGCGTCAACACCTTCAAATTGGTAACCTCTGAAATACCAGATCGGGTAACCAACCTCAAATGCTGAGTGAATGGGGTTGTTGGTCCCGTCTACACCACCGGTTGAGCCGGTAAGGCGTGAAATGGCAGGATCAAGGTAGGTAACCTCATTGTGCAGAGTGGCGAAGTTAGCGCTGACAGAATAGGTGAAATCTGCACCTATCTTGTCTTTCCAGGCTCCTTCGAATTCGAAACCGCGGTTGAGAACAGAACCTGCATTCACAACGGTACTCGAAACACCAATTTCCGGGACAGGGCTGATGGTTACGAGAAGGTCATTGGTCTTCTTGTTGAAGTGTCCCAGAGAAAGAGAGAGCCTGTCATTCAGGAATCTCATGTCAATACCGAGGTCGAGCTGTTCTGAGGTCTCCCATGTGAGATCAGGGTTAGCCAGGCCCGAGGGTGCAGAACCATAGGTGGGAGCACCATCATCTACCATAAACTGGTACCATGAGCTGTTGTAAGCGATACTTGTGCTGTACGGATAATTGTTCAGCACATTAATATTGCCATTTAATCCCCAGGAACCACGGAGTTTCAGGAAAGTTACCGGAATCCGGTCAGCAATACCCGCAAAGAAATTTTCGTTACTGACGATCCATCCTGCTGAGAATGAAGGGAAGTAGCCCCAGCGATTTTTTTCTGACAATTTGGAGGAGTCAAATGCATCGGCACGGAAATTACCCTGAACGGTGTATTTATTTGCAAAAGTATAGATCAAACGTCCGAAGTAGGATATCTGAGTCGATTTGCCGGGCGCATTGCCGAAGGTCTTGATCGTCTTTTCTTCTCCATCTACAATATTGCTTATTACATAATTGAGATAGCGGAAGTTCGGTTCGTATCCTGACAAAATGTTTGGTCCCGAGGCGCTGGCACTGACGTTATCCGTATTATTTTCGGTGTAAGACATACCAGCCATTGCTGTAACATTATGGTTATCAAGGGCCAGGTTATAATTGGCAAAGTTTTCCCATTGATAATAGTAATTATTATTTGCGTTGGTGGAGATGTTGTAATTATATGACGATGCCTGCGGTGTGGCAAAATATGGAGTGTTGTAACTGTGAACATTGTTCAGCCCCACCCTGTAACCGAAACGGGAGGTAACTACGAGCCCTTTAACTGGCTTAAGGTTTCCATAGATTACACCGCGAAGGTTGATCCCTCTGTTGTCGCGGTCAACACGGTCTCTCTGGAGCAGGGGGTTACCACTGTCGTCCGTGATATACTTTGATGTAGCATAGTAGAGATCATTGGTAGGATCCTTGAGTATAATCCTGCCTTCATCATAAGCCTGTTTCATGCTTGGAGCGAACTCTTCCGGCGAAGCATAGTAAACAGGAGTCAGGGGATCAAGCGTCATCACCGAGTTCATTACTGAGCCATATTGAGACATCTGCGAAACTGATTTGGTAGACCAGTTCTCGATAGAGTTGTTGGTACCTACCTGTAACCATTTCTTAAGATCATAGTCTGCATTGATCTGAGCTGTGAGACGTTTGTAAACATCCCTGTCTCCCTTCACCATACCGTCATTATTCACATAGTTGATTGAGGTGAAAAAATGTCCCTGGTTATTTCCACCCTGGAAGGTAAAAGTATGTTGCGGACTCCATGAAGGAGCAAACACTACATCGAACCAATCGGTGTCGGTACCGTCATAACCATTTGCCTCCAGCTGATTATCAATAGGCAGGCCTGACATTCTCTTATACTCTATGAAATCATCAGCTCTGAAAATTTCCGGTTTCCTGGCAAGGCTTTGCCCGGTGTACTTGAAATCATAAGAAATGCTCGAAACACCCTGAGTCCCGGATTTTGTTGTAATCAGAACGACTCCGTTACCGGCCTGGGCACCATAGATAGCTGCAGAAGCAGCATCCTTCAATATCTCAATGGATTCAATCATAGAAGGATCCAGGTACTGGATGTTATCAACCTTAAGACCGTCTACAATGAGCAGTGGGCCTATATTACCCGAGTTTGATGAGTAACCGCGTACACGGATGGTTGCAGCCTGTCCGGGAGCACCGGAATTGGTAAGAACCTGGACTCCGGAAGCCTTACCCTGAAGAGCTGCGGCTGCATCAGTGGTTGATACATTTTTAATGGCATCTGCCCGGACGGATGCAACAGCTCCGGTAACATCGCTCTTTCTCACAGTGCCATAACCCACAACAACTATCTCATCAAGTGCCTCTGTGGTCTCTTCCATCATCACATCAATGACAGTCCTGCCATTTACCTGCACTGAAAGATGTTTATAGCCAACAAAGGAGAAGGCCAGTGATGCATTGGCCCCGGGTACATCGAGAGTATACCTTCCGTTGACATCTGTAAAAGTACCGGTGGTTGTACCTTCAACCTGTACGGCAACACCTGGCATCGGTTGCCCTTCGGCATCTCTTACAACCCCGGTGACCCTTAATTGTTGAAGTGTATTATCTGAATTCAGATTCAGATCATCTGCCCCCAGGCAATAAGCATTGCTGCTAAAAATACCGAGGGTAAAGGTAAGAAGAACTAATTTTGCAATCAGTAAGTGCCTTTGTATTCCCCGTTTTAATAAAGGAATAGGCCTGGTTAGTTTTTGTTCCATAACTTGGTTGTTTAGTTAATTAGGAGTTTCCATTAAATAGGAGTAAATATTTTTTATTAGAGTTCATGGATATTCCAAATCCACTGGATCAGGTGAGGTTCATCAGGTTTGTTTCATAGGCAATCAGGTTTTGTTATTGGACTCTTAAGGCTTGTGGTATTCAGTAAGTGTAGTATGAACACTTTCACTTTGCTTTCAAAGCAAGGAAAAAGTTCTTATAAACACTTTTGTTTTTTAGTCAAAGAGCTTTAAAAATCATTCAAAGTACATGAAAGTGTATTATAGTTCACCTAAGCGGAACCATGATCTGAGTGAATGAATGAGCCGGGAATGAATATCTGATTGTATTGCCCTTGAATTTGATATCAGATGATGTTGTGTTAACAGCCTCTGCAGCCCTCGGATTTCCGGGATCGGCTATTTTGCCGTTCACCTCATTCACTTCAGCAGTACCGGCGAATTCGCCCGTCTGAAGGACTATGTCTGTTTCAATGGCCTTTGTCTCATGCCTGTTGACCACGTTGATCACCAGGACTTCGTTGTTAAGCACAGCTGTAACGTCGAGGTAAGGAATTTCTTCGAAAACAGCATTGCTGTATTTTTCGCAGTCAGTGCTGACATCGAGTGATATGCCGAAGCAATTGTTGCTGTAGAGCCAGAATGCCTTGTAGGTTGCGTTCTTGTAGGCTCCTTCAGGTGAGTACCCCACAAGGCTTGAAAGCATAGTCATATTGGCCATCTTTACAATATCTGCATGCCTGATGAAGGAATTAAGGTGCTGTGCAACCATCAGTGATACAGTGATGCTGTTACCAAACCCTCCGGCCCATTCATCAAATGAGATATAGACCGGTCGTGTTGATCCTGTTTTTGTCATCGCTTTGAGGATGAGAGCCTTCACCGTCTCTATTTTCTGGTCAAGGTCAAGTCCAAGGCACATCATCCCTGAGAAGCTTCTGTCATTACCCAGCGCCTCGGTTGCGTACCGGTGCACTGAGAGGTAATCAATGGAGCCTGTCATATGGGTCAACACGTAGTCATTCCAGTCTATCCAGCCATTATCCGGTTTGTAATTTGAGGCGCCACTGGCAATAAGTTTGATGTCCTTATCAACCAGTTGCATCAGTTTACCTGCCTCAAGGGCGAACTTAACATAGTCTTCAGCGCTCTTCTGTCCCATCTGCCACGGTCCGTCAATCTCATTTCCCAGGGCCCAGTACTTTACTTTAAAAGGTTCCTCATTACCATATTTCCTTCTCAGATCAGAATAATAAGTGCCCTTTTCAATGTTGCAGTATTCCACCCAGTGCCTTGCCTGGTCAAGGGTGCCCGTTCCCGCGTTTATGCAGATGAAATTCTCCGCTCCGAGGAGTTTGCAGAGCTGCACATATTCATCAGTTCCCATATGATTTGATTCAACCTGGTGCCAGGCAAGGTCGAGTCTTGCCGGTCGTTGCTCCTTCGGGCCGATTCCATCCTCCCAGTTATATCCTGACACGTAGTTGCCGCCGGGCCACCTGACAACCGGAATTTTCAGCTCGCGGACAAGCTGAACGAAGTCTTTCCTGAAGCCATTCTCGTCAGCAAAGGGAGAAGCAGGATCATAGATGCTTCCATAAACCACATTACGTATAGGTTCAACGAAGGCTCCGTAGATGTTAGGATCAACCATGCCTGCCTGGCGATCAAAGTCGATCTTTATCACAGCGTTATCCTGGGACATCAGGTTCCCGGAAAGAATACCGGAGAGAACCATGCAACCAAATAAAACAGTCAGCTTCTTCATTCGATAATTATTTTTTTCGATACCTCAATTCATTTTGAAATATAAGGAAATCCTCCCGCCAGGGAAGCAGGTGGGAACCGTAATTACTTTCACTTTTACGTCATTGGTTATAAAAATCCTTCAATCAAAAGATATCGGTGGTAAATACTGCTTGTGTGGCCTTTTTTATGGCCGGGTGAGGTGATTCTGTGACAAGTTTTTCTATCTTTCCTTAGCGTTAATGAAAAGTCTGTAAGCCACACGGCATATAGACAACTTAATACATCCACCAATGAAAAAGTCTTTTATAGTTATGCTTCTTATCCTGACTTCCTGTTCAGGAGAAATGATTAAACAGGAAAGAACTTATTGCAATCCACTGAACCTCAACTACCGGTTTCAGTACACTGACAGCGTATCATACCGTGAAGCAGCCGACCCGGCAATGATACGGTTCAAGGATAAACACATTCTCTTTGTTTCCCACAGCGGAGGGTACTGGTATTCTGATGACCTGCATGAATGGACCTACCTGCCGGTCAGCTCGCTGCCGATAGAAGACTATGCCCCCGATGCAATAGCAATCAATGATACGGTGTATTTTGCCGCATCGTCAGCCGAAAGAAAACCTTTCTATTATACCACTGACCCGTTCAGTGATAGCTGGCAACCCCTGAATGACACACTTCCATTTGCCGTTTGGGATCCCCATTTTTTTGTTGATGATGACGGACAGAGATATTTGTACTGGGGCTGTTCCAACCAAATGCCTATATATGGAGTGAAGCTAAACTCAAAAATGAATGCAGTTACTGAGCCGGCGGTCCTTATTGATCACAATCCCGCAAGCTACGGATGGGAGGTACCGGGCGAATTCAATGAACTGACAAGTAACGGATGGAATGAAGGGGCATGGATGACCAGGTACAACAACAGGTATTACCTCCAGTATGCTGCCCCGGGGACGGAATACAGGACTTATGCTGACGGTGTTTATACTGCGGATTCGCCCCTGGGGCCGTTTGAATATGAAACATACAGCCCCTTCTCCTATAAACCGGGAGGTTTTGCAGGCGGGGCCGGACACGGCTCGACGTTTCAGGACAAATACGGCAATTACTGGCATATAGCAACCATGTCTATATCAATACGTCATATGTTCGAACGACGCCTCGGGCTGTTCCCGGCAGCATTCGACAAGGACGGTGTACTACGGACTTTTACTGCTTTCGGTGATTATCCGGCAATTGTACCTGACCGGAAATTCGACTTTGAAAAAGAGAGCACCTTTAAGGGGTGGATGCTTCTTTCATATAGAAAGAATGCAGATGCGTCATCGGCAGTTGATGGTTTCCCTGTCAGCAATGCCTTTGATGAGGATATAAGGACATGGTGGTCAGCTGCCAGCGGCGACAGCGGGGAATGGCTCAGCGTGGAACTGGATAAGGCTTCCACAGTATATGCTGTTCAGGTCAATTTTGCGGATTACCTTTCAACACTCAAGCCTGACAGCAAGGAAATCTTCTACCGGTACAGGATTCTGGCATCACAGGACGGGAAATCATGGGATGTCATTGCAGATAAAAGCAACAACACTGCGGATGCATGCCATGATTATATTCAGCTGGAGAACCCGGTCCAGGCCAGATTCATCAGGATTGAAAATGTCAGTGTACCTGATGGCCGGTTCTCTCTTTATGACGTGAGAATCTTCGGAACCAGGGAGGGAAACACTCCCGCAGAAGTGAGCACATTCACTGTTTCCCGCAACGAAAATGACACCAGAAGGGCCTTTGTGGAGTGGCCGGCAGATGACAAGGCAACAGGCTATATAGTAAACTATGGCACAGACCCCAAAAAACTATATACCTCCGTAATGGTTTACGATGCCGGTTCGCTGATGCTCACTGGCCTGAACAGGGATGTGACATATTACTTCAGCGTTGATGCCTTCAACGAATCAGGAATTACAAAAGGTACTGCAATCGTGCCAGACGACCTGCCGGATACCAGGTGACTCTTACCTGAACTGAATCCAGTCAATATTGACGGGATTTCCCTCTTTAAGTACAACAAAGAGATTATGGATCCCCTTCTTGTACTTTGACACTTTTGCATCAACGGTACTCAGGGCCGCAGTCGCGGGAATTTTTATCTCCGCCAGGAGGAGACCGTCAGGGTTATCGAGCCGGATCTGGATAACTCCTCCTGCTGCCGAGGCGGCATTGACCCGCACTGATCTAAGCTTTTTCTTCCCGAAGTCAACTGTATTGTATGAGATCCAGCTGTCTTGTCCGCTCAATGTTGCATACCATCCGCTGAAGGTATTGATGGTATCAATGAGTTCCACCGATACACCCGATGGACTGATCTGACTGTAACGATCAATCTCAATCATGTCAGAAGCGCCTGTTATTCCCACTCCACGGTTAGTGGGAATAACTTTCCTGATTGTACCGTCTTCATTGAAGAAGAGGCTGTCAATGCAGACAGACCTGTTCTTGTCAAACTTCGGCGAATAGGCACTGTTATGATAGAAGAGATACCACTGGTCATTGTATTCAACCAGGGAGTGATGATTGGTCCAGGTGCCCATGGGGGTCTCGTCCATGATAACCCCGGTCACCTTAAACGGCCCGAGAGGATTGTCACCCATGGCATATTCAAGCCGTTCAGTTTCTTTTTCCACGTGTGGATAGGTCATGTAATAGATGCCATTCCTCTCGAAGAAGAAGGGTCCTTCAACCAGTCCTTTAGTCGGCAGATCTCCTATAACCACCGGATCAGACTCGAGTTCAGTCATGTTGTCTTTCAGTTTGGCGGCAAAGATTCTCCCCATCGAATAATAGAGATACGCCTGGCCATCCCTGTCAATGAACACGCTGGGGTCAATGCCCCTTGCCTTTGCAATAGGTTCAGGCAGTGGAGTGTAGGGCCCTTCGGGATTATCCGCTATGGCGACACCGATTCCGAATCCCCGGCCGGTCTTCAGGTTGGCAGGGAAGTAGAAATAGTATTTCCCGTTTCTTTCGATGCAGTCAGGCGCCCACATGCTGAACGATGTGGGATTGACCCAGTCAACTTTCTCCTGGCTTACAATGACGCCATGGTCGGTCCAGTCAGTCAGGTTTGACGATGAGAAGACATGGTAATCTGCCATGCAGAACCAGTCCTTGCGTGGAAAACTCTCCGGAGCAGGTATGTCATGTGAAGGGAAAAGGTACATCTTACCGTTGAAAACCCTGGCTGTCGGATCAGCAGTGAACTGGTCCCTGATGACAGGGTTTTGCGAGTAGGCACAGGTGGCTGCCAGTACGGCAGCGGCAACCATAATTGATCTTAAGTATCTCATTGTATTTCTGTTTAATTCAGTTATCAGATTCCCTTCCGGGGATATTATTCATTTGCTATCTCTCCTGCAGCTTTTGCAAGGAAGATGTAGTCGGCGCTGCCGGCCATTGTAACTTCATTCTCACCCCAGAGAAATGGCCAGTCATCCTTATTCTCCAGGTAATCAGGTCTGAGAAGGATAAGTCCGGGGACAATGCCTCCGGCAATTATGGAGAAATCAGCCCTGTTGTTGCCGTAGGCAACTTTCTTCGACCGGGTACCTACTGCCTCAACAAACGATATATTTGAATAGGGATGGCAACCCAGGACATAGTTCATGCCCCGAAGCACATATTCCTTATTCATTATATCCGGGAATGCTTTATAGGCATAGTAGTTTGCAATTGCCCAGGCGACAACCGAACTGGTGCCTCCCCATGACCCGAGGGTTATCGGCACTGCATAGGGATTCTGTTTGTCAATTTCGTCAAGTGATTCCCGGTATTTGACCACATAGCCTTTCAGTTTGGTTCTATAAGCATCATCCATATATGGCAGAGCCTTCAGGGCCGGAAGAAGCTCCATTCCTGCAAAGGCTCCCTGGAACATCATGCTGCGGCCACCCTGTGGAGGTTCAAGGGTAGTCCAGATCAGGCTGAGGAACCTGTCAGCATATTTCTTCCCGCCGGTAGTGACATAAAGCTGCAGTGCAGCATCAAGCTGAGCACCTTTGCCCATCATTGACCACATCATCATCCCGGGATCGTTGCCGGTCTTGTTTTCAGCCAGTCCGTCAGCTTCTTCGACGAGTCGTTTTGCAATGGCCAGGCTTCTCTCTGCAAGATCATTGTTGAACCCTCTCAGGGCGCGACTGGCAGCTGCCAGGGTGGCTGCAGTGGAATAATCAAGAAAAGGCTGACGTGTTGTGAAGGCCCAGCGGTCATCAGGGGTGCCGCTTGACCTGCCGTCAGTTTCGTAAGGCTTCAGGGCCGGGTTGTAAGGAAGATTGTCTGTTTCGGTCATCGCATCACCCAGGTGGTGATACTGATGCATTGTGGGAACTATGATTCCCATTACAGGGTGGCCGATGTTTTCACACTGTGCAACCAGGTTCAGTGTGCCATGCTCAATCTGCTGCAGGATATCAGGTTTCCCGTCAGGACGATGGATATCAACGTATCTTGTTTTCTGGTCGATGAAGGTCTGATCCCTGTCAGGCCTGAATTCTTCCCATGCTTCAACAAACCTCGAGATGACGCTATTGTGTGAACTGGTCTGAATGTCAAAATCACCGGCATCGAACCATCCGCCGATAGCCATATTAGGAATTCGTTCAAGGGGTTTGAACTTCGTATCTGTGGTGTCACCCATCCTGTAACCGTCGAAATGCTGATGATTCAGTGGTGCCTGCAGACAGTCATCAAGGAAGGGAGCTCCGTGCCAGATACGGTAGGCTTCATTAACCGTCATGTGATCCATCTGTACAGGGAACCAGACATCAAGAGTGGGATGCCATACATCGTCATATACCTCAGGTGAGATAACGAACGGATTCGTTTTATGATCACCGTAAGAGATGTAATAAATACCTGGTTCACTGACTGAGGAGAAATCAAACCTGGCATAGTTATATCTCAGATATTTACCCCACACTTCTACAGGGCCGCTGAATTTCTCCACTGACCTGCCATCTGCCGTGACCTGGAAAACCTGTGCCGTTTTCACAGGTGTGTCATTTATATCCAGTTCTATAACTGCAACTTTTTCCTGTGAGGGGACATAGCCTGCCTGCGAGAAACCTATGACCGGTTCCCTGGTCCAGCCCGGAACGGCATTCACTTCAAGGTGCCATGTCAGCACATTTCCTGTTTTATTTGCCGGCAGCAGACTGCGCACAATGAACCATCCGTTCTGTGCGAGGTTCCGACCGTCAAATAGCATCAGGTCGGTATCTATACCTTTGATTATCACCATCCTGGCGGGATCATCAGGCGCCAGTGTCAGGGTTTTGCCTGTTGCAAGTGGCAGGGGTATAATGAATTCACCCAGACCCCTGTCATCGAATGTGGTATGACCGGCGAACTGGGGAATCTTTTTATCTGCAGATTCGATTTTTGTACTGCCGGAAGGGTACCTCGGGAAATTGCCGGGTTTGCCATCAGCTATATAGGTTCTTTCAAAGTATGCTGAAGGCAGGAATTCAAGGTTGAATCCTGCTTTTCCCTCGAGTTCCGGCGGCAGGGGTTTGTCAAGGTAAACGATAATCTCCACACCATTCTCCCTGGCAGTAACACTGATCCTGGAATTGAAATTGTAGTCCTTGTATCTCAGTTCAGCAGTAATTGTTTTACCGTCTTCATCAACTTTGCGGCTGATTACCGATGGAATCAGGTCCCACTGTTCCGGGGTGTTCTGAAGCCTTATCGCACCACCTGTTGAAGTTCTTGTTCCGTGGTGAATTATCTCAATTCCTGCAGTCTTTTCATCAAAGAACATTCCTGTGAACTGATTGCTGTAAACCAGGATGTTCACTCCTGGTGTTTCAAAATATCCCTGGTCATTAAGCCGAAGGAGCTGCCCGTTAAGAATGACGGTGCCAAAAAAAACCCTAAGAAGGGAACCATGAATTTCATCATTTTTCCGCGGGGTATCCTGTGGTTTATGTAAGTGCTTCTCACTGGTAGGGTATCTGGTTGGGTTTATTTATTTTCAGTTCTCTCATTGGTTATATGGAACCAGTCGAAATCAACATATCCGCCAGGCTCCCGGGTGGCATAATTGAACAGCCCGAAGCGATATCCCATGAAATGAGGCATGGAGTATTCCATTTTCAGTTGATTACCAATGGGTTTCCATGTCTTCCCATCAAGGCTGTAATAGAAGTATCCAATATCCCTCCGGTCAGTGAAATCACATTCTGCCTTAAGATAAACCTTTTTCCGTGATAACGGAACACTTTCCACTTCATCAGGGCTGCCCGACTGAGCATTGATCATGACAACCGATCTGATTCCTTTGGTGTATTTTACACCCACAATCCCATACTTTTTTTGCAGGAGTGCCAATCCTGCAAAATCACCTTCCTTCATATGCGAAACATCAATCAGGGTTGATCCGGAGCATTCAGGACCGACAGTGCGTTGTGTAAGGGTATTCCTGGCCTGGGTGAACAGAGTGTCTGTTCTTCCGGTAGTCAGCCTTAGATATCCTTTTCTCCGGGTTACTGACCATAGTGTGTTGTCAGGATTATGGTTCCACTGCCAGACAAGCGGAAGCGGGGGGGCACTTTTCTTTCGCTTGAATTCATCCGATGTCACGATCCCGGGTATGAGTCCTTTGGCTTGCGGAAGATCCAGAACTTCCGGAACCTTGCCGTCAGTTCCGATGACCGGCCATCCGTTCTCCCAAGTCATGGGGACAATGTAAGGTATCCGGCCTAAGGATCCGTAATCCCTGAAAAGGTAAGCATACCATCTGCCGTCAGGGGTATTGATAATCCCTCCCTGGGCTACGCCGAGATCCTGGAAAACAAGCTTCCCTTCCCACGGTCCGGTCAGTCTGTCAGCCCTGTGGACAACTACAGTACGCATCCCCCCACGGGGCCAGGTTATATTGAACAGGTAATATTTGCCATTCATCCTGAACAGCTGCGAACCTTCTCCCAGTCCGCTGTCAGGCCCCGATGGCGCACTGGCATCTTCAATAATAACCTGGTTTATGCCTCCGGGCCTGATGCCTGACAGATCAGCATTAAGCTCCACGAGGGTAAGCTTTTTATTACCATATATGAGGTAAACACGACCGTCATCATCAAATACAAGGGTATGATCATGAAAACTGGGGCTGAATGCTATCTCCTTCCATGGACCCTTCTCTATATCCCTCGTTGACCAGATATATGTTTTATTGGTTGTTGATGAGAAGGTTGACACATAGAAGGTTTCATTTTGATACCTTATACAGCTTGCCCATGATCCTCTGCCGTAGGCATTTTTTCCGTCAATGAGGTTCAGCTGGTCATTATCTCCGAGGGTGCAGTAGGCATAATTGACTATTTCCCAGTTAATAAGATCTTCAGACTTCATGATCGGAACGCCGGGAGACATGTGCATGGTTGTGCTGCTCATATAATATGTGTCACCGACACGTATCATTGACATATCAGGCACGTCAGCCCATATTACCGGATTCCGGGCCGGATTATTCTGAGCGGCAGCTGTAATACAAAGATGGGCATTGATAAGTATCACGAGTATGAATTGGTATCTATTCATAGCCCTCCTTCCATGGTAAAGTCTTTTCAGTCTTCATGAACTGTCTGGTCTCCCTGAAAGGCAAATATAATATTTGGCGTGATTATGGCTCCGATATATTATACCCAAGCAGATCAAGCATCCTGGCAGCATACCTTCTTCCGAGCATCCGATAGCCTTCGGAGGTGAAATGCAGGTGATCGGGTGTTCCGGGGCAACCCTCCGAGGATATCACGTATGAATTTGGTATTTCCTGCGGCAGTGTGGCAATAATAGTGTTCATGCCCGCGCATATTCCTCCTTCGGCAGCGCTTACCATTTCACCGGCAAGAAGAGGCACCTTTTCAGGTTGCAGATCAAGGTCCTTCAACAGGTTGTCATAGACGAGGCGGACTTTACCGGGCCATGTGGTATCGCCATTATCTGACTCACCCTGATGCATCAGTATACCCTTTATGACGCCATCCTTCCGGGCCAGATTTGCCATCTCTACCAGACGTGCATAGGGATTACCCTCGTAGGAATTGATCATAGGGATCATCCATCCCGGTGCAGTTGAGACATATTCCTTGTAATTATCCTTATCAAACAGCTGTATTTTGCAACCACCTATAGAAACATTTATAATCCCCACCCTGATATGCTCAGGGAGGTTTTCAACCATGGTCCTGCCGAAATAATCGGCAGGTGACAGTCCGGTTCTGCATCTGCAAAGCGGCGGGATAGCCGGATACCAGCCACCCTTGACTCTTCCGAGGTTCGGGCAGTCAAGGGTTGCCATCACCATGAACCTGCTGTCTACAGTTGTGTCCTGCGGCTCAATCCTGGCAGCTCCTTCCATGTTTGACTGGCCGAAGCACAGGTAGATGTGGAAATCCTGATCCTGCGCAACGACCCCTGAACCTGACAGGAAGACAGTGACAATTACTATAAAAAATAGTCTTAGTTTCATTTTTTATATGGATAATGCGTGTTACCACTAAAGTTGATATATAATTTGTCTCACTATTTGAATAACCTGGGCGCGAATTCATTGAGTGCACGGCGCCATGTCAGCCATTCGTGTGCTGTGCCCTGCGATTCATGATAAACGATATTTTTGATACCATGAGCTTTGAGAGCCTCCACTGCTTCCTTCGGCGTGCGCTCTTCGGTGCCTGTGCTGATGAAGAGAAGGTTCATCTGTTTGTCAAAGGCTGCCGGATCTTTAAAGACGCCATTGAATATCTCAGTAACGTCCTGGTTAGGACGTGAAAAGAAACCGCTGAAAGTTCCCATCCATGCAAATTTGTCAAGATTGGCAAACACGGTCATCGTGGTCTGGAAGCCGCCTCTCGAAAGACCGGCCATGGCACGGTTTTGCCTGTCATTCTTTGTGCGGAACGTTTTCTCAATGAACGGCATCAGGTCATTGATATATATCTGTGTCACATCATTGGTTGAGGCTTTGCGGACATCGGAGTTGGTCTTTATGTCACCGCAATCCATAACCACAATCATGGGAACGGCTTTACCGGCATGTATCAGCCCGTCCATGATATTTGCCATGTGTCCCTGGTTTGACCAGCCGTTTTCATCCTCGCCCCAGCCATGCAGCAGGTACATTACGGGATATGTCTTGTCAGTATTCATTTCGTATTCAGCAGGCACGTAAACATTGCAGTGGCGTTCCATGCCGTTGATTTCCGACCAGTAGTATAGTGAGCGGACCTGCCCGTGAGGGATGTTTTTGTTGAACCTGTAGTAATCACCTTCAGGTCCTTCTGGTATTTCAATTCCTGACGATTCCCAGTTGCTTCCGAAGAAGGCTTCAGTGTTCCTGTCCATGACCGGGACACTGTCAATAAGGATGGCATAATAGTGGAAACCGACCACCTGCGGGTCAGAGGTGCATGTCCAGATGCCTTTTTCATCCTTTGTCATGCTGTATTTCTTCCCGGCAAGGTCAAGCGCTACATTGTCGGCATGGGGTGCCACCACCCTGAAGATTGCCTGGCGTGTCTGGGCATTGACAGCCGGGTATTGCGCAAGAAAAGTGTTGGTTGAGGCTGGCTTGTAACCATCAGGCAGCGGTTCCGGTTGCTGGCCGAACATACCACCTGCAAACTGTGCAGACGTGATACTGCAAATCATCATAACCGAAAGAAAGAGTGCGATTTTTTTCATAGCTTTAATTGTATTGATTTTAATAATTAATGAACCATAATATTTATTGTCTGCAGGTCTATTGGGTCTGAACTGTTTCCCTTCTGTCAGAAGCTTTTACCTGAACAGCAGTTGTGCAAAATTGTACAGGTTGTTCCTCCAGACGGGCCATGTATGCCCTCCCGGATATTCGCTGTAGGTGTATTTCACATTCAGCTCGTCAAGTTTTTTCAGCATTTCCTGGCAATTGTTCCAGGCGATATCCTCTTTTCCTCCCATGCCTATCCAGAAGAGCCTGAGGGAGTTGATCCTTTTCGGGTTGTTTTTAATGAATTCATACTGTTTGGCGGCCAGATCGTTCTGGGCAGGCACTATCCATCCGGAGCTGAAGACTCCCAGGTAAGGAAACATTTCAGTATTGTTGATCCCGGCATACAGGGTCTGTAATCCCCCCATTGAAAGTCCGGCAAGGGCACGTTTACCGGGACTTGTATCTGCACGGTAATTTTTCTCCACGAACGGGATGATGCATTGGGTGAGCTCTCTCTCGAACATTCTCAGTGACATCTCTCCTAAACCCATCTGCCCGGTCATATTGCCGTCAGGCATCACTACCAGCATCGGTTCGGCCTTGCCTGCGGCAATCAGGTTATCAAGGATCAGGTCAGTCTTGCCCTGGGTAGCCCAGCCTCTCTCATCTTCTCCTCCGCCGTGCAGGATATACAGCACGGGATATTTCCGGTCAGAGCTGGCATCATAACCGGCAGGCTTGTAGATATAAAACTGGCGCCATGCATTAGAAACGGTGGAAAAATATCTTTTGATGGCAACCTCACCGTGAGTGACATCCCTTGCAGCATAATAACCGTCACCGCTGAAAGGGACTTCAATCCCGCTTGCCATCCGGCCCATGCCATAGAATGTCTCACTTGCGGGATCAGCCACAGGCAGCCCGTCAAGGATCAGCGAATAATAATGAAATCCTTCGGTCAGTGAGTCGGTAACTACTTCCCAGATGCCCTCACTGTTTCTGACCATGTCATATTTTTTCCCCAGATCGAGCTGAACCTTCTGTGCACCGGGAGCCTTCAGACGAAACAGTGCACTCCCGTCAGGCATTATCTGAGGATATTTTGCTCCCCTTACATTGGAGGAAGGCGGAGTTCCCAGAGGGCTGTACTTATTGAACTTCGATTCATCCACAGGTTTGAACAGGAGCTGTGAAAACATGTACAGACTGTTCTTCCAGACCTTGAAATCGTGCACGCCGGGTTCAATATAATATATGTGTGGAACACCGTTGGCTGAGAGATATTCGTGTGTGCGCCGGCTGAATATTATCAGACCGTCGTTGTCACCGCATGATATCCATAAAACCTTCAGGGCCTGTTTTGCCTTTTGTGGATCGGGCACCAGTTGTTCGGGAGGTCTGGTATTTGGTGCAGATGAAAAACCTCCGACCCATGCAAACCTGCCAAGGTTGCCAAGACCGAAGTTCAGTGCCTGTCCGCCACCCATCGATAACCCTGCAATGGCACGATGGTCACGGTCTTTGATTACCGGATACTTTTTCTCAATGAATGGAATGAGATCATTGAGAAGATCCTTTTCAAATGTTGCAAAGGCCTCAACCTTCTCAGGTGCCATCATGTTTTCGCCCACACGGTCATCTTTCATGGCCCTGCCGTTGGGCATAACCACTATCATCGGCTCAATCTTGCCGTCAGCATACAGGTTATCAAGGATTACCTGGGGATGCCCTCCGTTGAGCCATTCCTTTTCATCACCACCGATGCCGTGAAGCAGATAGAGTACCGGGTATTTGTTCCTCCTTGAATAGGAGGGAGGAGTGTAAATCAAAGCCTTTCGTACAGTACCAACTGTTTTTGAGAAATACTTGATTGTATCTATTTTGCCATGGGGAATATTGGTTCTCACTGAGTCAAATCCAGCAGGTGCCTGTTTTTCAAGTCCCTGTGAATTTCCTGATAAGATGAACCCGATAAGGAGAGTCAGAACAATGATTATTCTCTTCATTTCCGCCTGAATTTGGATGTTTGCCGGTAATTTATGATTATGCGTTATTTCTTAAAAAGCAATGGTGCAAACCGGTACAGGCTCCTTCTCCATGTAAGCCATTCATGAGCTGTCCCGGGTGATTCATAATAGACATACTTTACACCGGTCTTTTCGAGCATGTTACGGAAAGCACCCACAGAGCCGGGGAACGGATCAGGTTCTTTGGTCCCCAGGCCAAGCCAGAAAAGGTTTATCTTTTCATTCAGTGCTTTCCCGTCACTGAACTTACCGTTCATGAATGTGACGGGATCAATTTCTGCAGAACTCGGATAATTGGAGGTCCCGCTGAAACCGCCTATGTATGAGAAAAGGTTGAGGCTATTCATCGTGATCTGAATGGTCTGATTGGCTCCCATTGAAAGGCCGGCCATTGCCCTGTGGCTGCGATCGGACAGGGTCCGGTATGTAGCGTCAATCATCGGAATTATTTCCTTTATCAGAACCTCTTCAAATGCTGAGATGCCTCCCGGTCCTCCCTGTGGCCTTCCCGGATTGGGTGTGGAGGAGCGGTCTGCTCTTGATGCATACCCTCTGTCCATTACGATGATCATAGGCACAGCCTTTTTCTCAGCAATCAGGTTATCAAGAATCAGATTAGCCCTGCCCTGGACTGACCAGCCTGTCTCGTCTTCGCCCATGCCGTGCTGAAGGTAGAGCACAGGGTAACGGGCAGAAGTGTTCTTCTCATAATCCGGGGGAGTATAGACAAAGCAACGCCGCCATGATTGGGTGATCCCAGAGAAATAGAGATTCTCCCTTACCTGGCCATGCGGTACTCTTTTCAGTGCATAGAACTCCTGATCTTTTGCAGGGATCTCTATACCGCTGCCCCACCGGCTGGCGCCATAGAAGTACAAGCTTCCCGGATCAGGTACCTGTGCGCCGTCAATAACGAGCTGGTAATAATGGAATCCCTCATCCTGGGGATTTGAATCACCGGTCCAGACACCCTGGTCGTCCTTTTGGAGGTCATACTTTACGCCCCCAATATCGAGCTGTACCTTCAAAGCCTGTGGTGCCGATATGCTTGCACGCACACGGCCTTCAGAGTTTACCTGCGGATATTGTTTCCCGGGCTGGTTCAGGGTTGAGGGCCTGAAATCTTCCACACTGGCCGCGCCGATATCCTGGGCAGGGCACAGGTTACCCGTTAGCAGTGCTGCCGATATCAAAAACAGAGATCTGTAGTCCATCATTTAACTTTAATAAAATTCCTTCACTATCATCAATCCGCTGCTAACCAACCTGGTCTCTACTCTTTAAACAGAAGCTGTGCAAATTCGTACAGGCTTCTTCTCCATGACTGCCATTCATGGGCTGTAAGAGGTGATACATATGCGGTGCTTTTTATCCCGGCCTGGTTAAGTGCGTCCGCTGCTGCTTCTACACCTTCAGAACCTCTTTCGCGGCTGCCATAGCTCATGAACACATGTTTGACTTTTGATTTGTCACTGATTTCGTCAGGTGCAATAGTACCTCCGCTGAAGAGTCCGATGTATGAGAATGTCTCAGGATGGGCCAGGGTGACTGATTTGGTACACATGGCTCCCATTGACAGTCCTGACATTGCCCTGTGAGCCTGATCAGGAATTGTGCGGAAATTTTCATCAATCCATGGGATCATATCCCTGATCATCAGATCCGCGTATTTGTCAAACGAAAAGCGGAAGCGCGGACGCTGGGCCAGAGCACCGGGAGCCTGAGTTGCCTGCCGCGCGGCTCCGGGCGCTGTCGCCGGAGTAGCAGCAGGACGAGGAGGCATTTGAAACTGAGGCCCCACGGCGCTGGTCTCCATTACCACAATAAATGGCCTGATCTTTCCTTCTGCAATGAGATTGTCAAGAATCAGGTTGGTACGTCCCATCTCAATCCAGACCCTTTCATCTTCACCGCCACCATGCTGAAGATAGAGAACCGGATAGCGAGCTGTAATATCCCGATCATAGGCGGGTGGTGTATAAACAAAGATGTGACGCCATGATTTTGCCACATCTGAATAGTAATTTTTTATCAGGACATCTCCATGGGGCACATCTTTCAGCTGGTAAAACCCTCCATCGGGATCGGGAAGATGGTCTGATGAGACTGGACAATGTTTTTATCAAAGTTAAGTGGTTATGTTGAAAAGAGGGGGTTCGGGGGAGACTCATAACTTCATATTTTGTTAATAAATCACGCAGCCATCTGATATACAGTCATTGGCGGGTTATTCCCTACTGAAGAATGATCCCGTCTTTCATTGTAATACTGGATAAACTGTGAGCAGATATGGTATAGTTCACTCCCGGTTTCCGGCTTCTCAAGATAGATCTTCTCGTATTTGATCGTCCGGAAGAAACGCTCAATATAAACGTTATCAATAGCCCTGCCTTTGCCATCCATAGATATTTTGACAGTTTCAAGGCTTTTGACATAACCAATATATTCATCTGAGGTAAACTGGCTGCCCTGATCCGTGTTTATGATCTCTGGTCTCCCGTAGCTGTCCACTGTCATTTTCAAAGTATTAACAACCCATTCAGCTTCCATCGTGTTCGACAAGCTCCACCCCAGTATACATCTGCTGTATACATCCATGATGGCCAAAAGATACATGAACCCACGGGTCATGGGGATATACGAGATATCCAGAGACCATACATGGTTGGGCTTTTGTATTGCCAGATTACGAAGCAAGTAGGGGTATTTATACTTGGCAGGATCAATGATGGTGGTGCGTGGCCGGCAATAAACCGTCTTTAATCTCATGATCTGCATAAGAGTACGCACATGACACCGTCCTGTCTGATACCCCTTTTTCCTCAGCTCACGGGCCATCCTTCGCGTTCCTCTCGTGGGATCCTCAAGATATAGCTTATCAATCGCCTCCATTAGTTGAAGGTCCTTATCGCCGGCTTTTGATGGCGTATAATAGAGCGAGCTCCTGGCAATACCAAGAAGTTCACATTGATGACACATACTCATGGGGCCTTCTTTCCGGTCGATCATCTGTCTTCGAGTATCCAGTGGTACTACAGAACCTTTTTTTTTAACCAGTTGATGTCTACTGACAGCTGCCCGATCTGGTGGACCAGATCCTCATTCTCTTTCTTAAGCTTCATTACCTCGGCTGAACCTTCCTTCCCGGTATCGAAAACTTTACCGGCACCAGCCAGGAACTCTTTCTTCCAATGCGCTATTAAGTTCGGATGAACCTGGTAGATCTGAGCTAGCTCAGATATGGTCTGGACCTCTTTTATTGCCTCTATGGCAACCTTGGCCTTGAACTCAGCCGTAAATGTTCTTCTTGACTTTTTCATGTGACAGAAATTTTAAAGTTATTAAATTCCTGTCCAGTTTTTTTAGACCATCTCATCGGGGATCTCAAAGCCGTTGCACATGTGGCTGTAACCTATGAATGCATTCGTGGCCGGATCAACAACTATTGCCCCGTCAACTATCATCCAGTAGTTGTGATAACCTTTGTCCTGCGGTTCACTCGTATATTCCCATACACCGTCAGATCCCTTAACCATATCAAAGGGGACATTAACGATGGATACCTGAACCTTCTGCGCATCGGGCGCATGAAAACGGAATGTAACGCGTGAATCGGCTTCAATACGGGGATATTGAGCCCCGTAAAGATTGTACGGTGAAGCATGAGCGGTGTCAGCATTGAAAACTTCAGATGCCTGCCCTGACTGCGCAACGCAGGCTATCCCTGCTGACATGAAAATCAGCAAACAACCAACCAATGTTTTTTTCATTTTGTTTAGTTCTATAAGATTATTGAATCCGTTGATTGAAAATGAAATGAGGCTTTCAGGCATAGTCTTACTCTGTTCTTCCGTTGAATTATTTAAGTTTACATAATGTGGGATTGAAAGCCCGGATCGGTGTAAAACTCCTAATAAAAAACTTAAGACTAGTTCAATTTTTAAGCAAATGATGATTGAAATTTAAAAGTCGACCACAAAAGAGTTAAAAAAGCATAATTTCAGGGTACGGCATACCGGTAAGGGTCACGGCGCTGCCGGATGCCATGACCCTGAGACGGATTGCAATACTTAATTTACTTTCCTTACAAACTGCGAGGGAGAAATTCCGAATTGCTTCTGAAAGGTGGTTGCAAAATATGAAGGTGATGAGAACCCCACGAGGTATGAAATTTCATTTATCCTGAAGTTGCCGTCAATCAACAGCTCAGCAGCCTTCTTCAGCCTTGTCAGTCTTATGTATTCCACAGAGTTGAGGTCTGTCAGGGCTTTTACCTTCCTGTATAGTGTTGAGACACTTATTCCCATTAACTCTGATACCTTCTCAACACTTAAATCAGTCTCGGAAATATTTTCCATAAGGGTGGAATTAAGCTTCTTAAGGAAATCCTCATCCGTCTTGTTTAGTGCTACAGACCTGAAATGAGCCAGTGGAGAATTGATGAAATTCTGCTGTTCAAGCCTTCGGTTTCTTATAAGGTTCTGAATCTGAGCAATAAGATGTTCAGTCTCAAAGGGTTTCTCAATGTAAGCATCTGCGCCTGAGTCGAGGCCTTCTATCTTTGCATTTACATGAACAGAGGCCGTAAGCAGTATAACCGGAATATGGCTGAATTCAATTGTTGACTTGATCTGACGACATAGTTCATATCCGTTCATTACCGGCATAATTACATCACTTACTACCAGAATGATGTTAAATTTCTTCAGTGCCTTTAGTGCCTCATCACCGTTATGAGTAAGTATTACGTTATACTCGCCGGAAATTTCTTTGGCTATGAACCTGCCCATTTCAATCTCGTCCTCCACCAGAAGCAGGTTGTGACAATTGTCTGCAGCAGAGCTGAAGACTTCAAATTCATCGGTTTCCTTGAGGCTTGATCCCTGTGCGGGATTTTCTATTTCACTGATAGATTCTTCCTGGTATTTGGGCAGCTCAAGCACAAACGAGTTGCATTGGCTTACGGAAGTGTCAAGAAACAGTCTGCCATGATGAAGTTCAGCTATGGAGCGGGCAAGAGACAACCCCAGTCCGGTGCCCTTGTTGCCAGGATTGTTGGAATCAAGCTGATAAAACGGTTCGAAGATCTTTTCCGCCAGCTCATTCGGGATCAGGCTGCCGTCATTGTTAATCCTTATTTTCATGACGCTGTCCTGATCGGTTCCCGGTTCCAGACATATGTCAACCTTAGATTCGGCAAACTTCAGTGCATTTGAGAGGAGGTTGCTTAAAATCTTCATGATTGCTTCTCTGTCCAGGGCAAGCTCATAATGATTTACCGGTGAATTCAGATTGACAGATATCTGCTTTTCCTCACTGTATGTAAGGAACAGGTTGAATGTTGACTCCACCAGCTCGTACAGGTCGGTTCTGATAAAATTGAGTCTCAGTCTTTCCTTCTCTGTCTTCCTGAAATCAAGCAACTGGTTGGTAAGGTTGAGCAGCCTGTCAGTATTTTTTTTAATGATCCGCAGGTTCTCCTCATGATCATTCAGGTTTTTTGAACCAGCCTTCAGAATTCTGTCAATCGGGCCCTTGATCAGGGTCAGCGGGGTCCTGACCTCATGTGTTATATTGGTAAAGAAATTGATCTTTGCATTGAGTATCTCCCTCTCCTTGCCGGCTTCAATGGCCTCTATTTGTCTCTGATTTTCGACAGCCTTCTTCTTAAGGTAGGTAATTATCAGGAAGTAGCCAATAGCTGTCACAGTGAACAGGTAAAGTATGTATGCAGGCAGCGAGAGCCAGAATGGCGGGGAGATCCTGATCCTCAACCTTGCCTCGGTTTCACTCCAGGTATTACCGCTGGTTGAAGAAACAACCCTGAACATGTAATCTCCCGGAGACAGATTTGCATAGTTTACCTGCCGTTCACCGGACACCTGTACCCAATCCGGATCAGCCCCCTCCATCATATACTTGTATCTTGTAAGCCTGGGGCTTGTAAAGCCTGGAGATACAAACTCAATGCTTAACGATGACTGATTGTGCTTCAGTGAGATCCTGTCAGTTACAAGTATTGATTTCGAGTCAGGAGAACCTTCACCTTTGCCGGGATATTCTCTGCCATTGACATGCAAATCAGTAAAATAAACGGGAGGATTATAGTTGCTTTCCTTTATCTCAGCAGGATTAAATGCCAACAGTCCATTGACCATTCCAAAATACATTCTTCCATTTTTATCCTGATAAGCTGAATTATAACTGAATGTATTCCCCAGGAGACCATCATCCCTGGTATAAACGGTAAAGACGCCTGCATCAGGAGCATATCTGAGCAATCCCCTGGTAGAGGTTATCCACAGGTGACCACGGCTGTCCTCCAGGATGGCACAATATATGGCAAATTCAATGTCCCTGCCCGGGATGAACCGGCTGATCACTCCGGTGGATGCATTCATGCAGCTGAATCCGCCTCCTTCAGTGGTGAACCAGATATTATGTTCCTTGTCCTCATATATTGAGGTGATATACTCATTTTTAAGTCTGCCGTAATCGTCATGGTCTGATAACACCTGTTCGCACATCTCCGAGGATGCATCATATTTATGCAATCCCCTCCCGTATGTTCCTACCCAGATGTTGCCCCTGCTGTCCTCATAGAGTGCATGGATGAAAGCACCCGGGGCAACATTTTCAAGAAGACGGAATGTTGAAGTTTCCCGGTTGAACCGATAAATGCCTGAGACACTGCCTGCGTAGACAGTCCCGTCACCCGCCCTGAGAAAGGTGACGAAAGAGTTTGTCAACAGACCTTTGCCCTGATCTTTAATAGTATAATGAGACCTTATTTTTCCGGTATTCAGGTTCATTGCATAAATGCCATTGTCATACGTAGCAATCCATAGTTCGTCATTGTCAACAAGCAATCCCTGGACATTTCTGCTGTTGACCCCGGAAGGACTGTTTCCATAGTAAGATGAGAATATCCCGGTCCGGGGATCAAGGCTTATGAGACCCGCATCTTCAGTTCCTATCCAGATAGTACCGAATGAGTCAGCCCGGATTTCCCTGACCACATTACCGGTCAGCGAGCCAGGCAATCCCGTAGGATAAAACTTTTCGAAGGGTTTGTTTTCATGCGGGAGGTAATTGACCCCGCCATAAAAGGTCCCGGTCCAGATTCCTCCCTCCATGTCCTGGCAGATGAAACGAATTGCATTATTTGACAGGGAGAACGGGTCAGTGGGAACCATCTGAAGGGCTTTTACAAATCCCGTTTCAAGATTATAAATATATATGCCCGATTCTGACCCAATCCATAGTTCGTTATTGTCAAGTAACTCTATTGTATTGATAATGATACTATTATGAAGCCGGGTGTCATCTCCGAACAGGTCTGTGACCTTACCTGAATTTGGCTCAAAAAGCCTGAGACCTGCCGTTTTGGTTGGTATGACAAATCCGTAACTACCGGCATCCACTATTTTTCCCAGGATGGCTGAAGATGCTGTTTCATTGTCGGTCAATATTTTAAAACCAGAGAAGTCATCTGCCCTGGCGTCATATTTATATATACTGCCATCGTAGGCGGATATCCAGATATCTCCTGCATTTGTAAGTGTGATGTTTCCAGGCAGAAAATATTCGTTTCCGGAATACCAGGTCAGTCTTCCGGTTTGTTTGCTGTATTTATATGTTCCTGTAAAAGTAGCCAGCCAGATATTATCATTGTTATCGGCAACTATATCCACAACCGCCCTGTCAACCTGGAAGTTTTCATCTTCAATGGTTCCGAAGTAATCATTGTCCGGCATATAATAGCAGAGACCCCTGGCTGTTCCTATCCATATCCATCCCTGATTATCTTCACATAGTGACAGAATGAAGTTGTCCGGAAGGCTGTTTGATAATGTCTCGTTATGGCTAAAGATCCTGAACCGGGAGCCGTCAAAGCGGTTAAGGCCTTCCTTGGTGGCAAACCACATAAAGCCTCTCCGGTCCTGTATGCCGGCCATCACTGTATTGTTCGAAAGACCGTTGTCATTGGTGTAATGTCTGAAGTAGTAGGGCCTGCCATCAGCCAGAAATGATAATGACGTGAGAATTGACAATATCAGAAACAATCTCTTCACCTGTAAATGCTATTTTCATTAAAGATAAGGTGTTCGAAAGTTAGTAAAAGATCCTTGAACTGGTTCATATGCACGGCGCCGGTCAGTTGTTATTCAGAAATTTCATTAAATTCGCAAACTGACACGAGATGCGGCAGAATTCATTTCAGGCCTGTAATTGCATGAATAACAATGAGTTGACGTATATGTCTCATTGTCTGAGTCAACTTTGAAACGAACAATTTAAATATTTCAACCAGGACAATCATTAACACAGTAACGATCTATTATGAACATTAAACGCAAAACATTCCTGTTGGCGGCAGGCTTAATGCTTCTGACCGGACCGGCGCTTCATGCACAGCCCGAAAGACCTTATCGTCAGATGGACGATCCCACAAAACGTGACACTGTTCGGAGCATTGAGCAATACTTTACTCCGGCAACGAAATCGAAAATGACACCGGATGCTGAAGGCTTCATCCGGCGCTGGATGCTGCTTGAACCAATAAGCAAGCCAAACCGTAGCAATACCGTTTTTACGGACAGCTACCTGAGGAATGCCTTTGATACTCTTTATTTCCCGGACCAGTTTACCATTCTTCCCAAAGACGGTGAAAAGGTAGCAGTGGGAGACCAGGAACTGACCTGGCATGCGCTGGACAGCAGAAATTTCAATGTTAAACTTTTCCGTTTCGCATATGGATTGCATAAACCGGTATACGGCGTGCTGTTCTGGGCCGTAACCGTTGTAAACAGTCCGGAGGAAATTAAAGATGTAAGAATGGCTGTTGGGTCAAACTCTGCATCCATGTGGTGGTTAAACGGTAACGAAGCAGTCTTGCTTTCCGGAGACAGGCGAATGGTGATGGATGATTGTGTATCGCCACGCCTGACGCTCAACAAGGGAAAGAATATAATCAGGGGGGCCGTCATCAATGGCCCCGGGATGAGTGATTTCTGTGTTCGCTTCCTCGACGAGAATGGGCAACCGGTAAAGGATATCACCATTACCTGTAAATAAAGTCAGTCATACTGCCAGGAACCTAAATTGGATAAGAATTGAAAATATTATGAAGACAATAATTATTAAGATGGGCGTCACAGCCCTGTTATCAGTTTGTTTAACCGCAACGCTGACAGCGCAGGTCGGCAAACCTTTCATACATGATCCGTCAACAATCATGGAATGTGACGGGAAATATTACACGTTTGGCACAGGCAGAGGCGGATTGATATCGGAAGATGGATGGACCTGGAACAGTGGTGCAGTGAGACCCGGCGGAGGGGCAGCACCGGATGCCATGAAGATCGGTGACCGTTATCTTGTAGTCTATGGCGCAACAGGCGGAGGCCTGGGAGGCGGACACAACGGCAGGATACTTACAATGTGGAATAAGACACTTGACCCGCAATCTCCGGATTTTGAGTACACGGAAGGTATCCTGGTTGCCCAGTCTGACGGTATAGAAGATAATGATGCAATCGACCCCGGACTTCTTATGGATCCCAATGATGGGCGTCTGTGGTGTTGCTACGGAACCTATTTCGGGTTCATTCGTCTCATAGAACTCGATCCCGCAACCGGGAAGCGTGTTGAAGGCAACGAAGCCATAGATATTGCCATTGATTGCGAAGCCACAGATCTGGAGTACCGTGACGGCTGGTATTATCTTCTCGGCACGCACGGCACCTGCTGCGATGGTGCAAACTCAACATATAATATTGTTGTCGGCCGTTCCAGGAATGTAACCGGCCCTTACCTTGACAATATGGGCAGAGACATGCTGAAAGGTGGTGGCAAGATGGTCTTGGCAGCAGGCGGAAGACTTATCGGCCCGGGCCATTTCGGACGCGTGATCATTGAAGAGGGAGTTGAAAAGATGTCATGCCATTATGAAGCAGATCTCGATCAGGGTGGCCGCAGCGTACTGGGAATAAGGTCATTGCTGTGGAAAGACGGGTGGCCTGTTGCAGGAGATATTTTCAGGGATGGAACATACGAAATTGAGTCCGTGAGAAGAGGATATGCCCTGGAACTTGTAGTTGATTTCGTACGTATGCCTCGCACCATGCACGGATTTGCTCCCAGCAATGATGAACCGGTGGAACCTGTTCCGTCACAGACACTGGCAGATGTGATTAATACCTGGCCGGCCGGGAACATTGGCGTACGAATCGGGGATTACATGACCCGTCCGCATCAGAAATGGACCATTACGGCAGCCCCCGATGCAGGGGGATATCTGGGAGGCCCATATTATAAGATTGTGATCGAGGGAACGGACCGTGCACTGGCAGCAACAGCCGATGCAGAAGTAATAACGGTTCCGGAATTTACCGGTGCACCGGAACAATTGTGGCGAATTGATCAGTTGACTGACGGAACCTACAGGATTATGCCAAAAGTGGTTCCCGGCTCAAATGAGAAACTGGCCCTGGTCTCTGCAGGAGACAGTACGCCCACTCTTGCTGAGTTTGACATGAACAGTGACAATTCCAAATGGAATTTCAGAGCTCACTGAACTTTATCAGGCACAAACCACTAACGGAACCGATTTTATTTAACATGAAGAGAATAATCATTACTGCATTTGCACTGCTGCTGGCACCGGTCTCTAATTACGTTTCCTGCCAGGATTTGAAACTCAATGATCTTGAGTATTTTGAGACGCAGGGCGTTAATGTCCTCGTGTACAGCAACCTTTTTACCGGGGGGTTCAATGATGAGAAAAACGCCGGAATAGAGTTGATACACCATGGTGTCAGAACAGTACAGGGTGGAGCCGTGAGGCTTTCCAGCACCCCGGAGCAGTGGGATCTTGTGCCTGCAATGCCGTCGCGGAAGGTTGACCCTGCAGCGCAGACCATTGAGGTTGCTTTAAGGTATGATGATTACGATTTTGATTCGCGTGTGGTTGTCACCGCCATGGGTAAGGGTGTTGAAATTTCTGTTTACCTTGATAAGCCTGTTCCGGCCGCACTTGAAGGCAGTGCAGGATTTAATCTTGAGTTTCTTCCCTCGCAATACTGGAACAAGGCCTATGTGGCGGACGGCCGCTACAACCGGTTTTCCCGTTATGTGGCCGGTAACAGCATCACGAAGCCCAACAGCCAGAAGCCTAAGCAGTTCAAGGGATATGTTACTTCCGATGACAGGGGAACAGGCAGATTTGTCGATCCCCTTCCGCTGGAAACAGCCCGCACATTGATTCTTGCTCCTGATGATCCGGAACGCCTGGTGAAAATCACCTCTCCGGATGCTGACATGATGCTTTTAGACGGCCGCGTGCTGGCTCAAAACGGCTGGTTTGTCGTTCGCAGCCTGCTTCCGCCAGGAAAGACAGGCAAGGTTTTAACGTGGACTGTTGAACCAAATGCAATTGACGGCTGGATCAGGGAGCCAAACATTGGTTTCTCCCAGGTGGGCTATCTCCCTTCCCAGCCTAAAGTCTCCGTTATTGAACTAGACAAGAAAGACAAACCCCTGGCAGAAGCATCAGTTTATAGGGTAAGCGAAGAGGGCAACGCTGAAAAAGTATTCAGCGGCAAAATCGTGCCCTGGGGTGATTATTACAAGTACCATTACGTCAAATTCGATTTTTCTCCGGTTGAGACCCCGGGCATATACTATATTGAGTATGGCAGCATTAAAACAAATAACTTCCTGATTGAAAACAGCGTTTACGACAGGATTACCGATGCCACGAGCGATGTATGGATTCCCATACACATGAATCACATGTTCGTAAACGAAGCTTACAGGGTGTGGCATGGCGAACCGTTCAAGGAGGGCTATCTGCAGGCTCCGCCAAATACCGATCACTTTGATCTCCACCGGCAGGGACCGACAACTGATACAAGATTCAAAGCCCTGGAGCTGATCCCGGGGTTGAACATCGGCGGTTTTTTCGATGCAGGCGATTTTGATATCGAGACCGGATCAAACATTATGGTGGTTCAGAACTTTGTAAGGACGTGGGAGTACTTCAAGCCCCTGCGTGATCAGACTTTTATTGATCAGGAGCAGCGCTATGTGGATCTTCACCGTCCGGACGGTATACCGGACATGTTGCAGTTCATAGAGCATGGAACACTCAATATGGTAGCCCAGGCAGAGAATATCGGCCATATGGCACAGACCCTGTCGAATTCTGTTCTCGACAATTATCATCATCTTGGTGACGCAGCCTCAATAACCGACGGCCTTCCCTATAATCCTGACCTGGGCCCGTACGAGATAGCTGCTGACGGCCTCTCAAGCGGAGTGAAGGATGACATGTGGGCATTTACCAGCCGCAATCCCGGCCTCGATCTGTCGGCCGCAACAATGTTAGCCGCAGCAAGCCGGGCATTGAAGGGATATAACGATGATCTCTCGGAGAGAGCCCTGCAGCAGTCAAAAAGACTCATGCAGGAGGCAACGGAACTGATTGCCGGCAATCCGCATGCTAACCGCACATGGGGAGGCGGACCGGCAAATTTGGGCACCAATCTCCAGCTTTACATCTCGACTGGTGAACAACAGTACAGGGAAAAATTTTTGGAGATTCTATGGCCTGCACTTGATCGGTTCGTCAGCTTCAGCCTGCTGACGGCACTGGATGCCATACCATACATGGATGACTCATACAGGGAGAAGCTCCGCCCGTATGTTCTAAAATACAGGGAATACATTGAAAGGCTTGAAAAGGATAATCCGTACGGAGTGCCTATTGGCCTTGGAAACTGGGCAGGTGGAGGAGAAGGGTTGAACTTCGGCACCACCGTCTGCTTCGCAAGCAAGTATTTCCCTGACATTATTGACGCTGACCACGCTTTCAAGACCGCCAGCTGGCTGTTTGGCTGCCATCCGTATCACAATTATTCATTCGTGGCTACAGTTGGCGCCGCCCGTCCGAAGGCAGTCTTCTATGGAAATAACAGGGCTGATTTCTCATTTATCCCGGGCAATGTTGCCCCGGGCGTATTGTTCAGAAAACCCGACCACTTTGAAAATTATGACGACTGGCCATTCCTCTGGGGACAAAACGAGGGCACCATTGCCGGGAACACCAGTTATCTGATTTTTGGATCAGCTTTCAAGGATCTGGTGAAATAGGCGTTTATCTTTTAATATTAGCCTGAAAGTCAAGACGATTCAGAGACAAACTCTGAACTTAAAGATACTGCTACGCGGCTTACAAACTATCTATATAGCGAATAAACTCTTTACCAATGAAAAAATCAACATGCTTTGTTTTCCTCTGTCTGATCACGGCCGGATATGTATTTACGGGGTGTAACCTGAAAACCAGCCGGAATCAAAATCCGGTTGTTACAACCACTTCGGGTACTGTTTCCGGCAGTATTGAAGATGGAGTTTATTCCTTCAAGGGAATTCCCTACGCCAGGGCTGAAAGATTCATGCCTCCGCAGGAGCCTGATGCCTGGGACGGAGTCCTTGAATGCAATGAATTTGGGCCTGTAGCCAAACAAATAGTAGCCTGGATTGCAGATTCCGTGATGGATGAAAAAAATCTGTTCAGTGTAAATGTCTGGACACAGGGATTATCAGATGGCAAAAAGAGACCGGTTATGCTATGGTTGCACGGAGGAGGATTTCATGTTGGCAGCAGCAATGATCCCATGACATATGGAAAAGCTCTGGCCAAAAAAGGCGATGTGGTTGTGGTATCCTTAAATCACCGGTTGAATATCCTTGGTTTTCTTGATCTGTCTGCATGTGGTGAAAAATATGCCCAATCGGCGAATGTCGGCATGCTTGACATTGTGAAAGCCATGGAATGGGTCCGGAGGAACATTGAGAATTTTGGAGGCAACCCTTCCGATGTGACCATTTTTGGCGAATCAGGAGGTGGTGGTAAAGTCGGCACCCTGATGTGCATGCCGGCGGCAGAAGGTTTGTTCCACAAGGCAATCATTCAAAGCGGAACCCTTCTGAACGTTATGGACAGTGAACAATCACAGGCCCTTGGTATTGCGGTTCTCAAAAAACTGGGACTTACACCTGACGAGGCGGAGAAACTGGATACAATTCCTTACATGGATCTTGTCAAAGCAGGTAATGAAGCTGTAGCTGAGATTTATGGTTTAAGGACACCCGGAACCCCTGAGATGTATGGTTTCGTACCTTCAGCAGACGGCGTTGTTTTGTTGCAGCAACCTTTCAGTCCCGGATTTGCCGGTATTTCAAAGGATATACCTCTGATGACCGGTACCACCCTCAATGAACTTATGAGAACATATTATGCCGAAAAAGACCTGACAATGGAACAGGCAGGGGAGCGGCTGGCAAAGGAGTATGGTGACCGGACCAATGAATACATTGAGCTGTTCGCAAAAGCTTACCCTGACTATACGCCTCAGGATCTTATATCCATTGACAATGTTTTCAGACCTTATACAATAAGGGCCGCTGATGCAAGGGCAAGGGAGGGAGGTGCTCCGCTGTACGTTTACTTCCTGGCATGGAAAAGTCCTGTGGACAGTGCATCCAGAGGTTCTTTCCATGGTCTGGACATTCCCCTGGCCTTTTATAATGTGGATCTGAGGCCAGACTGGACAGGTGAATCGGAAGAAGCATGGGCATTAGCTGAAAAGATGAGCTCTGCATGGTTGAATTTTGCAAAGACAGGTGATCCCAATGTGCCTGGTCAGTTGCCTTCGTGGGAACCTTATACTGTTGAGAATGGTGCAACCATGTATTTTGACGATGAGTGCAGGGTTGTACATAACCATGACAGGGAGCTGATGAACTTCATCAGACCTGTTGATTAAAACCGGCAGCAGTTCCGTATGGAGGTGGCCGGGGGTAGTAACTTCGGTGATGCGTAAGTTTCAGATCCGGCGGGGGTGTCAGGCCTGTTTCCGCGGCCATGACCGTCACTTAGCTTAAAAGATGCAAGCGACACTTATCATTTATAATCAATCTTGTGATATGTATATTAGTTCATTCTATCGGGCATGTGCACGAATCTAAAACTCCACTCTTTGTTGTAATTATCTTGTTCCTTCAGGTTTTCTGTTTTTTTTATGAATACAGTAAAACCCAGATTGTCTTCATGCACTTTTCCCTCTCCGGAGATTTCGCCATAAACATAATCTTTTACAAGTTTATTCTCCCTCAGGCTGTATTTCTCAAATGGTACACGATATGGCATATGAAGTTCTAACCTGTCCTTTTCCAGTTTCATAACGCCATTGAATAAGAACTCATCCATCTCGGCAGAAGACAGATTACCCAAAGAGTGTTTTAAAAATACACCTTTATAAAACTCATCAAGTGAAAAAGTATTAAGGGACGGATCTGCATATAAACTGACTGTAAAAAATTCTATTGATATTTGTTCTCCAGGTTTGTAAGGGCCATCCTTAACACGAATGACCCAATAATAATTCACTCTTTCCTTCTTGAAACCTCTGCGTACAACCTCACTTGATGAGGATGTGAAATAGTAACCTTCGCTGTTAGGAAAAGTCGAGTTTTTTATTAGAGAGGGCAACAGATACTCTGTTGTCCCATTCTCAAGACTTATCGCCGCCTCATGAATTGTCATAGCTCCGTCTTTTAGGGTTAAGAGGTGTTTCCCAAGTCCGGCGTTTTTTATCAAAATACCGTCTTGCTCTTCGGAAGTGAAACCCTTAAAGGTATTGTCAATATACACTCGTAACCCAGGTTCAGCAACTATCAAAAGATCTTGTGCAATTCCATTTACACTAAGACCGAGGAGCAAGACTATTGATAAAAGGTATTTCATTGCTCTATTAATATCAGAATGATAAACCAATAGATAAGTCAAGGCACGGTTTATTATAGATGGCACTAAAACCATAGCCGCCTCCAACCTTTACGTCTATAAAATCCCAGGCAAGACGATATCCTAAACCGAACGACCACAGAGTGTACTCATCTATCAGATTGGAGGCTGAGCTATAAGAATACGCGCCGTTCAGCAAAGCGCCGCCATATAAATAAAATCCACTACTTTCGACACCTCTGGTATATGCACTAACTCCAAACGCTGCTCCATATGTTCTGGTATCATTTTCTTCATAGAAAGCAGGCATTACTCCCATATGTGCACCCAATGCAAAGTGGTAAGCATTACCATACATAAATTCATATGCGACAACTCCCATTGCATGAGAATATCCGGCTCTCAAACAATGACGTTCTACCTGAGAAGATACAGACGAACAAATCAGTATCAGTAAAGTGAAACAAAATGTCTTTCTCATAATTCAATATCTAAGTTGCATATAATGCTTATTAAATACTATTTACCCGATGAAGCACAATCATTCGTGTGTGACATAATCGTAGTCAGGTGTAAGCTTTCTGTATTCCCCACATCTCAGGGATAGTTCCCCAGATCCAAAATATCTATCTGTAGAACCGTCGGGCTGTCTGATACCCCACATTGCGTTCCAGTAAACATATGAGATTTGAGGGTTCCAGACCGTTAGTTCCTTAGAGCTCCCAGATCCTATGCTTGCTTGATTTGTACCTATAGTAAAGTATAGGTCCATACTATATTGATTGATTACCAATACAGTCGCTGGTTTACAATTATCTTCACATGAGCCTAAGGCATACACAATGCAAAAAGTCGCAAAAAAAGTTATCAATCTTTTCATAATTCATTAGCTCATTATAAGGTAGAGGTTTATCCTCATGCCTTTCATTTTTGTTCAAATCCGGAAGTAAACTAATCCTTCAGGCAACGTACTGAGAAACCACATTTTTTGTCAGTTTCCCATCGTAACACACCGCTGTCTAAATATGCCATGCGACGAAACCATGCATTGAATGAAGAGGATTCTGTAGCTGACCAGAAGTCTCCCACTTTTCCAACATAAAAGAAATCCCCATAATCACTGCCTCTATGGCCGTCTGGTAAAGCCGTAAATCCTGTTTCGTTTGTCCCAATGTTAGGGCTATCCCAGTGCAATATTCCTTGTTCTTTAAGTTTTCCTCCGGCTTCATTTTCGCCACCCAAATTAGTTATTAGTGTTGTCCATTCAGAATCAGTAGGCACATGCCAACCAGCAGGGCATAGTTTTTTTGTATTTACCGCGTGCCAATTGTACAAAGCGCCATATGTCTCTGCATATTTGGCGGCATCATTTTCATAATAACAATAACCAGGTGTCGATAAATTTGACCAAATGGCTGGATCAGTTACCAATGGAACATACGTTCCATCATTGAACCTGGTTGTCGCCAGGTTTTGTGCCATCCACTCTTGTTCTCCAATTTGAATTGTCCTGTAAATATTGCCATCTATATCGTCAACTGAACCATAATTAAGGTTTGAATTAAAACTAATGTTGCCAGTTGTTGTATTTCCAATATCCTGTAGAGGCTCAAAATCAGTTCCATCTTGTGAGTATTCCTGGATATAAGTCTCTAGTTCAAATCCTGTTGTATTTCCAAATTGAGGTTCAGTTTTTATGATGACATTCTTTCCTTTATAATCATTTAATGAGAAGGATTGATAATAACCATAATCCTCCTTGGCCATTATTCCACCAGATTGACCGGAGCCCAGACCCATGCCTCCTATTTTTCCCCAATTAAAGCTGTCCTCAGAAATATATACATCCCATTTATCAATAGTTGAAGAGGGTATAAATCCATAATAAAATCTCATATGAAGAGCTACTTCATGTGAGCTATCTGGGATATAAATCGGATTAGGAAAGTAAAAAAGACCACGAAATAAAATTATGCCCCTTTTCTTGTCTTTCAAATCTAAATACCGCTTAATAGTATTGTCTGTAATTTTGCTTTCTGTTCCTTCTTTATTGACTGGGACAACGCATATACCATATTTGCCATTATACTCTTCAGCATCAAACTCATATGTTGAACCATTTATTGGTGAAAGATTTACCTTACTCCATACTGAAAATACAGGATACAAGGATTTGGAGTCTTCTCGACCCTCTAAACTATAATAGAAAAAATGCCTCTCATAGATGTTATAACCCTCTATAGATGGAATATCAAGTGGTTCCCATTCAACCTTGATTTTGTATTCCAGGTCTGTGACCAGAATATCATTAATCTGCAGATCATCAAGCATCTCCAATTTTAAGTCGTATTCACTAATGCCTTCACTCTGTACAACCTCAATTTCCTTAAAGTAGTAACCACTGGCTTCACATGTTAACACATAATCATCTGTAGTTAAGCCAATAAATTCGTAGTATCCGTCAATATCAGTTATGACTTCGTCTATTGTCTGACTTGATTTTTTTGATATAGTAACATAGTCATAATTAAAGGAGTTATTATTGTCCGCATTATCAAATAAAAGCTTCTTGTTTACCTGTGAAGAAATATCATATGATGAAGGTGTGGTCAGGAAGGAAGATTTAAATCCCTTTTTACTTACAGATATAACTGCTCCTTCAATGGGTTCATTCAAACTGTTTGTTACTATACCCTTTAATATGTTTTGAGGTTTTTCTACAATTTCGATATTAACTACTTCTGAAATACCAATATTATCTGAAATGTCATAAGCTTTAGCCATAAGTGTGTGCAGACCACTTTGCAACGATCCCATTTTAATCTCAAATGTGTAAGGTGGTTTGAAAACTCGACCAGCCATTTCTCCATCTATCAATAGTACTACCAGGCTTATTCCGACGTTATCCATGGCATCGACATTTACCTTAAAAGTACTGTCAATTCTTATCTTGGATAATTGTGCTGGGTTGAGTATCAATACTTCCGGCTTCTCCAGATCTTTTTCTTCCTTTTCACAAGCGTTATTGAATATAATAAGAATGGAAACAGTTATAAGCAAAATTAAACCTGGTTTCATGGTATTGAGTTGTTAAGAAATCATTCATATAAATCAATATGTTCCCGGTTTTTAATAATATTCAGATAATATCTAACTATAGAGATCACTATAACATAAATCAATCATGAGGGGACCTCAATTTTCCCAAACTCTGACATCATCATAGAATACTATATTTGTTCCATCATTCGTTGCGTCCAAATAGAAATGTGTATAGTCTACATCTGGATAATTAAAAGCTTGATCTTCTATAATTATCTCATCATCCAGCCAGGCTGAGAATGTCTGATCAGTCAGATTTGTTAACACTTTAACCTTGTACCACTGTTGTGGTAGGTATTCTGACAAATCATATCCATTCACATTTATGTATCCATCATAGAAACTACAATTAGATATTCCAGTACCCCATGTACCAACATTCGGGTTTCTAAGGCCGAAGCTTCCTTCATGTTCAACAGACTCTGAATAAAAACTAGCCTCAAAATATACTATATCAGGTGTATCAGAGAGTTGATTTACTATCCTCGCACTCCATGAGGGTGCTCCCTGTAATCTGAATGACTTACTACCATTATAACTATACTCATCTGTTATATACTGATACTGGTTTCCTGCTCCATTGTATTTTATTGACCAATTGCCTTCTGTTGGGAATGAGCCAAGATCATAGCTTTCGAAGTCATCATCTGAAAGATTATCACGATTTGCATCAGTCAACTTAAAATGTAAGCATTCGGCGTACTACATGTTGACATAGATCTGGCCAATGGCTATATTGCCGCAGTTAGGTTTTATCACAACTTTTCTGGAGTTCTTTGATATTCTGTAAAAAGTAGATGAAGTGTTCAACTTTTTCCAACAATCTCCAATAATTATTGGATTTCCAATGGAGAGTTTTGGAGCTCACGACCGACCTTCCAGTTATGAGGCAGCAGATCTGCTAGGTCAAGGCTGTAATTGTTGTTGTAGTTTGGGATACGGGTCAGCACATCTGTCAGCCACTCCCGGGGATTTACATCCAGGGCAGCACAGCAACCGAGCAGGGAGTACATTATGGCTGCATTCTCTGCTGCATCATGATTGCCACAGAACATGTAGTTCTTGCGTCCCAAAGCCAGGGGTCGGATGGAGTTTTCAACAAGATTATTATCGATCTTGTAACGACCGTCAAGATGATACCTGGATAACCTGTGGAACAATAAGTATGTATAAGTTAATGCCTGGCTCATCCGGCCTTTGGGCAATGCCTTGGGCATATAGTTGAGGATCCATTTTTCAAAACCAAGGAGGATGGGATAAGCAAGTCTTGAACGAAGCTCTGCTCTCTGCTGGTAATCGAGCTCCTGGTCATCAGCCATCGACTCCACACCATAGAGCAGGCTGATCTGCTCCAGTGCATATTCAGCTCCGGCCTTGTCCTCTTTCAGTGCCTCATTAAATTTACGCCTAGCATGTGCCCAGCAACCCAGAAGCAACACCCCTTTCTTATTCTCGTAGATAGAATAAGCTTCGTAACCGTCTGTCTGTACTGCACCCTTGTAATCGCGTAGAAGTTCTATGACAACCCTCTGTGCTCTTGATCCCTTGTCATAATGAAAGAATACCAGGTGCTTCATCACCGATCTCACCACCCACAGGTAGGCTTTGACCGCCCGGTGCTTTTCATTATTTATAACCGGTACAGTACTTTCATCAACCTGTATATAGTCAGACTCAAGTACTATCTCTCTTAACCTGTAATACAGCGCCCTGAGAAGATCCCCGCAGCCTACGAACCAGTCGTTGACAGTGGATGCAGGTATCTTTATTCCTTCAAGCTTAAAGAGTGCCAGTTGCCGGTGGAATGGAAGATGATACATGTATTTGCTCATGATAAGCTCGGCAAGCAGACTGGCACCGGCATTGCTTCGGGGCAGTGGCAACAGCGGAAGGGATGCGATCTTTACGACTTTATCCCTGCTCTCTTCTCCACTTAATTCCTGCACCGCCAAAATATCCTTCTTCAGAGTATATTTCGGGCGTATGATCCTTCGGACAAAAAGCTCCCCGGGTTTATGTTCCAGTTGCTCGGTAACCTCTTCGCCTATTCGCACCCAGTTCTCATCAATACCCTCCGGCTCGATGATCTCTTCCTCACGGCGGAGATTCTCCGGAAGAGGCATACGCACCGGCTGCTTCTTTTCTCTTTCTACCCTGGTGCGCTTATAGGTGATGATTTCATTGGCAGAAGTCTTGATGACAGTCTCTTCTTCAGGCAGGATGTCAATGCCGTCAAAGTCAAGCTTACGCTGAGCAGGATCAGATGGGATGTACTTTTCACTCGACGGCTTCCAGAACTTACGCCTGAACCATGCAAGCTGATCGGTTAATTTATTGATTATAAGATCCTTCTCCTTTATAACCTTTTCATAATGTGCATTCTTCTTCTCAGCCTTTTCCAGTGCTCCACCATCTGCCTGACGTAGCTTGGAAAGTTCCTGATAAAGCTCGTCACGCTCCTGGAGGAGGGTCTCTATAAATGCGCTTTGATCAGGTGTATTTGACACAGTCCGTCTTGCTTTAAGTCTGAGCCAAAGATAACTCAGACAAAGCTACGTGATACTCGACCGAAGTACTTTTAATCAACTGAACAACAGATACTTATTAACAATTTTTCGTGTTTTCAACCGTCCCGGTTTTACACTTTCAACCATGATCATTAAATCCTTCCACTCGATGTTAATAGAGGCGGTTGTCTCATCATAAACCGGCAGTCTAAACCGGCCCGACTCCAGTTTCTTGTGATAGATAACCAGTCCGGCATATTCCATATGAAGGATCTTCATCACATTCTGGTGGCGGTTCATGAAGATAAATACCCCTCCGTCGCGGACATTCTGGTTCATCAGTGAGTTGACCACACCGCTCAGGGTGTAAAAGCTTTTACGCATATCCACAGGAAGAGGATAGAGATAGTACTTCAGTGAGCCATGAAGATGGAACATGGCCTCAGTCTAAAAGAGAAACAAGTGATCGCAGTCCGGCCAGATCCAGGGTTTGCCTTATTCGCAGGGTAGTACCATTAGCGTAGGTGATCTCCAGCGGAGTATTATCCATGCCAGGTCCAGGTTGCTGACGTGAGGCCGGGTATGCAGCTGATCCCGGGGCCCGAACAAGCAGCGGTATAAAGCGTCCGCCAACAGACTCCCTCCTGAGCTTCTTCTGCCAGTAATAGAACGTTGATGGTGCAATGCCTTCATTTGAGCAAAAACTTCTGACGCTTAATCCCGACTCCTTCTGCCGATCCAGAAGAACGGCCATCTTTGAACTGCTTAACATTGATTTTTTGCCGGGGAAGGTAATAGGATCCTCCCGTTAGCAAAATACGTGTCAGACCGGATGCTTACCTTAAAATCCAAATTAGACAAACCACATATTCCTAATTGAGCAATATCATTGGAGGAAATTTCATATCTATGTTCTAGATAATCATTCTCAATCAAATAATCCAGCGCTTGTTTAGTAGTTTTCCCATAATCAAGCATTTGATCAATTAATATCCTGGTACTTCTCCAGGCACCTACTAAGGGGGCCATTGATGTACTCCAGCCCCACATAACAGAATTGCTATTTGGATATATTAACTCAATTCCCATACGTGCTTGCTTACAAGCACTCATCAGAATAAAAGTATCCTCCAAGCCATGTGGATAATACTTTTCAAAGAACTTGTTGGTGATCCCGACTATTAATTGATCAGGATGTTCAACATCTCCAAAATAGGAATATACTGTATCAACGAAATCATCAAAATGGTCTATTACAAAATCCGCAGTAAGTTTAATCCCAGATTTGATTGCATTAATATTTCCAGCCATATCACCATGGCCACTAAATGAAATTACTCCATAATCATACCAGTTCTGGTAATTTTCTATGGTTATGTTATATTGATTACTCTGTTCGTTTCTATAATATTCGATCTCAAAGCCTTGAGCTTCTAGTTTCTGTTTGAAGTAGTAATTAATATCCTTTTTTTCTTCACTGCTAAAAGGTACAGTGTACGCCCAATCATAGTAAGATGGCGATAGGAGCAAGGCCTTTTTATGGTGCGGCATATTGTCATTTGACTCACTCTTGGCTTCGAACTTGTTTGTGTTCAGTAATTCATGATCATTAGCAAGGGTTTCATTATAATCAGTGAATTTCTTCAATTGTAAGAAAAACAAAAAATTGTCTTGCGTTTGCCACCAAATACTTGAGCTATCAAGGGATACTCCAGATGTTACAATACTTTTATTATCTGATAGATCATCCAGAACCTTATCAACGGCGTTGATAAAACCTGATGATTGATTCTCAGAATTGAAGAGATCTGCTAATGTTTTAATATAATCTGACTTTTCCTGAAATGTATTTAGACTATCAGGTTCTTTTTCACATGAGAAAAAACAGAATGCTATTAAAATAATACTTAATACTCTATAATAAATTTTCATAAATCATTAGATATTAGAGAATTAGTAATCCATTAAGTACAGCTTTACTAGTTTATTACTATGGATTTACGGTGACTATGATAGTATGCTGAGCTTCTTTGCCGCTCGCGGTCGTAACATGAGCGCTGATTGGTGTCATTCCTCCAACCATATCACTACGCGCCCGCCATTTGTATGAACCCGCACTTCCGGAGGTCCGACCGACAACTCCCCCATTAACAACGCAGTATGTCTCATATACCGACCCGGTGGCCTCCCACTTTATGGTTACATATTCGCCCGAATTAAAAACATCTCCTTTTTCCGGATTGGTAATCTCGATGGAAGTAACATTTTGATCCTCACAACCAGTGAACATGCACAAAAACAGGATCAGGAAAACAGTAAGTTCTGGGTGAGCAGATTTCATATAAGTGTTGGTTTTTTATAAATAATAATACTTTTGAAGTAAATATATCCATTACTGCTACTTGAGATTGAGAATGCAGGAATCAGTAAATGAATAGTGCATTTCACTTAACAAATGGTAAGATTCAGAAACATACTATCAGGCAGAACCAATGTCACACTTCTCAAATCACCAGTTGAAGTTATTCTTTGCGTGTTTTTCACGCTTATAGGTATCGGCCTGATAATATTTGATGACAGGATCGGTCTGCATCCATTCAGGATTACTCTGGAAGATGAAAAGTTGTATTCAAGTTTCCGTGAGCGGTACTCTGATATTAACAACGATGGGACACTGGAAAGAATAGAATTCAATATTTATGGTGATTTTATAAATATTGAGATCTTTAATGAAAATAATGACTTCATCAATCAGGTAACACTTGATGGTAATTGGTTATCCAGAGGACAATTTTTTGTAATAGGCGATTATAACTATGATACACTCAAGGAGATTTATGCTGTTGCCATATCAAATGACAGTCTTATGCTCTACGCAATGTCTTTTGAGCAAGATGAAAGCATAGGTGTTGAAAGTGAATTGATTTGTGAAGTGAGTTCTCATAATGGTCAATATGATATTTCTGCTGGCAATTTAAAACTGGCAGACTTTGATGGGAGTGGCGAAAATGAAGTCTTTTTCTCCCTTTTCAGTGGGTTTTCATTGACACCGAGAAAGCTATATATATATCACCCTGAAAACCACAATTTAATTTCGTCAAAAGATATTGGCGTAAAATATACAGAAGCATCGTTTTTTGATATAAATGGCGATGGAAGCCTTGAGATTTTAGCAGGTAGCTACTCATCAGAAAATTATGATACTTTGTCCCCCATAGAATTTGGAGACAGAAAAGCAGGGACCTTTATCTACAATTCAGATCTTGAAATCTTATCCAACCCAATCATATTTGAAGAGAATAAGCCAACTGTGAATTTTTTTCCTTTAGAAAGGGAAAAGGACACCATGATAATCGCCGTGGTAAATGAGACCAGGTGCATGAACAATTCACGGATTTTGTTCCTCAATAAGTCAATGGATATTGTAAATGAGATCTCAATGCCACAGATGTTGTCACCTGGCCTGTTTCGTTTTCAAGAAAAAGGTCAAACACTCTATTATCTATCTGACGAGTATTCAATTTTTCTTCTGGATCATTTAAATTTCAATACCATTCCGGTTAGACTGAAAGGCGAAATATTTGATATGGTTGATGGATCCAAGGGGATAGGTTCAAAATATTTATTATTTTCAACTCTAAGTGGTATTGCGCTGGTTAACAGTAATTTAAAACTGGCAAGTAATAAAATTGCTGTTGCACCCAATTTCTCAGTTGTTGAAAAAATCTTTGATGACTATTCAGGTGATATGCGTTATATTCTGTATAACGACAATTTTAAAAAGTATTACACTTTAAGATTTACTTACAGGAAAATATATGATTATCGATACCTCTTATATCTGGTATCACTCATATTTATCTATTTAGTCATATTTATTATCGGGTCGGAAATAAGGGTAAAGTCTGCGATGCGCAGGTTAATTGAACAAAGATCCAGTATCCTGGAGTTACAACTGATGCATACACAACTACAGCCGCACTTTACATTCAATATCCTTAATACATTAGGCTCAATGATATACCATGACAATAAGGAAGAAGCTTATACGTACTTACATAAATTCTCATCTCTTTTAAGGATGGTTCTGGAAACAGACGTCGATTTGAAATGGACCTTAAATGATGAAATCTCGTTCGTTGAACAGTACATAAGTCTTGAGAATGAAAGATTTCAGGGAAAGTATAACTATAAATTTATCATTAATGATAATGTAGAAAGGAGTTTTTTGGTTCCTAAGATGATAATGCAGGTGTTTGTCGAGAACGCCCTTTCTCATGGATTAAGGACCAAACAATCAGACTGCTATGTAGTTATTACTATTTCTCTGTCAGATTCACATCTGAAGATTGATATTGCAGATAATGGAATTGGACGTAAGAAGGCTTCCAGCCTTAAAGCAAACAGGAAAGGGAAAAGCATAGTATTAATCAATGAATTCATAAACAGTTACAACAGAAATAACAAGAGTAAATTCGGATTAAGAATCTTCGACTTTCAACCTGAACAAAGTGAGACAGGGACAAGGGTTGAAATTGATATTCCTGTAGAATTTTGTAAGCATAAGAAATGAAAAACAGTGCGTTGAAAATTTTAATCGTTGATGATGAGGTCCATGCATCAGCACTTCTACAGAGAATACTTGAGAATATGCCTGAGTTCGATATTATTGGAACCGCCAATTCTGCTAAAGAAGCTAAGACTATTCTTACTGTGTCTCATGTTGATGTGATCCTGCTGGATATTGAAATGCCTTCCGAAGATGGTTTTAACCTGATCAGCTACCTCCGTTCCAAATCATATTATCCTGGAATAATAATCATTAGCGCCTTTGAAAAATATGCACTGAAAGCAATTAAGAATTCTGTATTTGATTATCACTTAAAGCCTGTTTCAAAGAATGACCTTCTGGCATCACTAAGGAAGTATAAAAGCATGGAACAAAAGTCCAGCTATCAGTCTTTGGAACAAATCTCAAGACTTCTTCAAAATGATAAAAAAAGAATGAAATTGCCGGACAGCGAGGGGTATCAAATAATCGATCCCGCTGAAGTCTTATTTATTGAGGGAGATGGTAATTATTCAGACTTCATACTTAAAAATGGTAGCACACTATGCATCTCAAAGAATATAGGCTCTATTGAAGATGATCTTCCTGATAATTTTATCAGGGTAAGCCGGAAACATATCGTTAATGTTGACCATATTTTAAGGATAAGGAAAAAGAGTGGAAAAACTTTTGCCTCTATTGAATCAGGTTACGATATTAATATATCCAGGGGGTATAAGAGTCTTGTTGAGTTAGAGTTAGCCAGATTCTTTCTATAAAAGTCCTTTAATCGGTTATTTGTGCTCCGGGATAATTATTTTATCCACCCTTTTCTAATGGATATACTCTGATCGCATGATCCGCTTAAAAGTACTCACATCGTGTGACAAAGCGACAAGTTGGTAGTGTTCCAATCAGTGTGTCCGGGGTAGCAGGTCTTCATCGAAGTTTCACATCTTAAAATTACACTTTTCAACTCAATTTTCTGGATTACGAAAACAATCCAACTAATTGTTGAGTAAA
>Ga0209604_1000105_pt1 | contig 76074 bp, 64 predicted proteins | sample AD_UKC097_MetaG_FD_184405 | JGI IMG/M metagenome (GOLD analysis project Ga0209604, IMG submission 184405) | Active sludge microbial communities of municipal wastewater-treating anaerobic digesters from USA - AD_UKC097_MetaG (SPAdes) (version 2) | ecosystem: Engineered > Bioreactor > Anaerobic >...
CCTGGCCCTGGCGGTTAAACAGGAAGGGGACGAACCGGCAAAGGAGGATCCGGAATCGGTTCCATGATCGGTGTTCAGGGGACATTTTATTTCGGTGAAAAGGGGACAAAAACATTCGGCGTTGACACTATCCGGCCTCATATTTAAATGCAGCAGATCGGCGGCCTGCTGGAGTTTCCTGTCGAGTGTCCAGACGGGATGCCGGGACAATACCGCGGATGCAAGGAGGTGGACGTCCACGTATCCCAGTTCCTTCCCCATGAGACCGTGACCCTCGACGAATGCGAGCACCTCCTCGTGTTCCACCGCCGCCGCCATGGGAAGCGCTTCGAGAAGGGAGAGAATGGTTGTTCTGTTGTTGAGATTCCCGCAGGCGAGTTCACTTATGATGAATGGATGACAGGCAACTTTCCCGGCATTGAGCAGATCTGCAAGGCCGGCTTTCATTTCCCGCAGATGCGAAACCCATACGGACGTATCGACAAGAACCATGCTATAGGGTGCCTCTTCTCGGTATCGGCTTGAGCTGTTTCTCGCTTCCCCCCAGTTTTGCGAGCCTCTTCGCGCTTTCCCTTGCGATGAGCGCCTCCAATCCGAGTCTCACCAACGTCGTTTTCTCCTTGATCCCCGTCATTTTGGATGCCTTATCGATCAGGCTGTTATCAATATTCAATGTTGTCCTCATGGTTTCAACTCAAGGGATATATGCATCAGTATGCCCATTTCATGCATCTCTGCCAAGCGATCCGTAAAAAGGCCGCATCTCCGGCCGTCGGATCCGGCCGCCAAGGCCCCTTCAATCCTTTTGATACCTCTGATATGATCCAACTGCGTCATTTAAATAATCATTGACAAATGCCCGATTTTGCATATTCTGAAAGCGTCTGTTGATCTTAGATAGTCATTTCGAGACCCCAAAATGTGCGTCTAAGGCTTTAAAACTACCCTTTATTTTAGATATATCTAGATATATAAATATGTTATCTTGGTCCGACCCCCGATGATCTTCTCGTCACCTTTATATAAACACCTGACTTCTTTTCCTCGTGGGTTATAAAGTAACTTTGAAGAATACTAATATTGACCATTATCCTCTTTTGTTCTTCTTACTCGGCTTTTTTTAAAATATAAAATATTCATAATTTTGGTAGTCATCATAAGCTATCAGAGGCTTGACTCGTGTATTCACCAAATGTGCAATTGGCAAAAGATTAGGAGTATTGCTGGTAATGCTGAAATTAATTCAGAGACATTGAAAAGACTATTCATCTCATGCGCTCGAAAGTGGCTTTCGAATACGAGTATAGTTAAAGAGATGAGGAACTAATCAGTAAAGAACTGATTAGTTGTCAACAAAATTATTCTTAGAAGGTGAATAGAACATGAAATCCAAGTCTTACAAAATATACCTATTTTTGAAAGGATTATATCTTAAAATCATTTTAAGATGCTCAAACAAAATTTTTCTTTTGGCTTGTATAAAAATTCAGCAATGCCTCTTTTTAAGCAATTCCACGCTTTCGATAGCTAAAATTCAAAAAATGTCTCTTTTAATATGCATTAAATATTTACATTGCCATGAAACAGACGAGTATATTAAATTTGCTAATGAAGAGCCTGAGTTTGTTAAAAAAGCAAATGCATTAGTTGAGGACTGGAAGGATCTAAGAGACCTTTTGGCTGATTACCATAGAGTACTGTCATTTTATTGGGATATCTGTGGCAATACAGAATTTACAAAAGCTGAATCAGAAAAGTATTTTATTAAAGCACAAAATTTGTCTATGTCGATTGAAAAGCTAAACAAAAAAAGCTTTACAGAATTAAATAAGAAAATGCAAAATGAACATAGAATAGCTAAAAAGGAATTAAAGATATATTTGAATACTATTATACATAATGCAGCTTATGATATTATACCAAAAATTGAAATTACTACAACTCATGTAAATTTTATACTGAGCATATGTGCTACGATATTCATATTGACTGGATATCTATATAATAGATACTATCTTGGCCACTATGGCATTGAAGTATCGTCCTATTTTACGATGAGCGATTACATTTCAAGCAGCATTGACAAAATATATATTGCATGTATTGCAACGGTGTTTTCAATTGTTGGATTCCTTAAAGGCATGTTAGAAAGAAGTAGAATCGAAGTGGAATCATTGCAACTAGAAATAGAGAGTTACGATTATGACAAACCAATGACCGTATTTGTAACCGCAATGACTATATTTACAATAGTTGCTTTTTCTGCAAATCTGCCTGGGAAATATATGTTTTTAAGTATGCTCATTTTATTCGCGGTAATGGGGATATTCACTAGAATACCGATAGAAAAAATGATTAAAAATAGCACATATGTTAAAATTACTTTTGTAGCGATAATTGTTTTTTTTGTTGAAATATTTTGGGCTGTAACAAACAACATTGATATAATAAATCGAGTAAGCGCCGAAAATTTTAATAAATATAAATTTAATTTTAAAACTGCAAATTTAAACAATTTTAATAATTTTATCTTTTTGTCTTCTAATTCAAATTATCTATTTTTTTATGACAAGAAAAAAAGACAAAGTTACATTCTGCCAAGAAACGAAATTTCAAGTATCGAGACAAAATAAAATAATGACAATAATTCAAGATCTTATTTGTAATAATATATAAGCAAGTAGAAAAATATATTGATTATCTCTCCAATTGCAAAACAGTGTGGCGCGTCAGCGTCGGCAGGTTAAAGTCCGGTGAAAGGATTTTCGTCGAAGGATATCGGATTTGACGCAAAAAATGGCGGAAGTGCATGGGAATCGAACCCACCTGATTAAGAGGAGAAGGTCGTAAGGTCGTGCATGTCTATTAGTGAATTAAAGTTTGTTTGAGCGAATATAGTAAAAAACTAGTTTTTTTTTAAACAGTGATTGCTTGTTCAGATCTGTTGCCATGGCGATAAAGAAAAAGAGTCTTTCGAGATCGTCCAAAATATCTCTCATACTTTTATAAGGGATAAAACATTGAAGAAAAGAGGAAAGAGGAGATCAGAAGGACAGCGAATTGGGGAAATAGGAGAAAGTGTTTTTTGCATATGGGCTACAAAAAATCTTCTAGTGCCTCAAAAAGCTAAACCCGATTATGGGATAGATTTCTTCTGTCAAGTCATGAATCCAGTCACACGGTCAGTTGAGGAATGTACGGGTGCAGTCATAGCAACTCAAGTGCGAGGTATTACTGGAAATGCACGGCGAAGAATAGTAATGGATCGGACAGATGTGGAAAGTGCCCTTCGCTCGGACACCCCTTATTGCTTGATAGCAGTAGACACCAGTCTACAGAAAGTTTACCATTTGTTTCTTGATGAGACATTGCTTAGGGAATTTCACTCTTTTCTGGAAGAAAATAGCGAGACCAAATCAATCCCGTTAAATAGATTCAGCACTGGCAGTGAAGACTTTAGAAAATCCTTAATGAGCGTTGCTACACCTGCCTATCAAAACCGTATCCGGTTGGTAAAGACTGAACTCAATATATCTTCAGACATCCCTGGGACCAAGATCAGAATTATCCAGTCGTCTAGATCAAACTCGGCAGTTGTGAGCGTTCCATGGATAACACAGATTTTCGAAATCGAGCCAGACAAACGCGAGGAAATTTTCACTATTGTTTTCGAAGACGGGTCCTTTCCTCTTGTCGACACGAGGAGATTAAAGCTCAGGGAATCGCTTGCAACAGTCCAACCCTTGGTTGACGGACCCATCTTTATCAGAGGCACATTTGAACAGGAAGTGGAACTTTTTGTTCGACTTAAGCAAACGTATAGGACTGAACCTTTCTTGCTGAGACGTCTTGATGACAAGAGGGCATACATTCACAGATCAGGCCTCATCCTTATTGTCTCGGACCGGCGACTTGACGATGTTGATGGATTATACAAGCATTTCATGGAAATCAAGATTACTCGTTCATTTGCCATTTCCCTTGGAAAGTCCAGTGATATGCTGGAGTTTCTCAGGACACTGTCACAAGGAGCAATCATAAACGAAGTCGGAAAATCTGGAATACCTGTTGAGAGCTGGTCTGGTTTGGAGCGAGTGGGGCCTTTTGTTGTAGCCGTCCAAAAAGTTTATGATCACTTAGGGATAAATCTATCCGACGTTTTCCTGGCTGATGTACAGGATGAAGAGTTCGGTAAAACGATCACATTAATTGAGTATTTGCTGGATGGAATGGGTATAGAGCGCATAATGCCAGGTTTTCTATTGGGACCTGCTGCTGGACATCCTCCAGATCCTGATCGATGGGTTGATGTTGGATTTCGTATACCGATACTAGTCAACTTGGGTCAACGAGGCATCGAAATCTGGGTTAAGGGAACTGGACACGTATACTTGCACGAAAAGGAAAAGCTTATATGCGGTTTCAGAATTGACAAACAAGAAGGATGGAGTTGCAGCCTGAATGAGACTAGATTCAATAAGGGACCAAATCCAGAAGTAGTCGTATACGAAGATTGGCCAACAATTCCTTTGTTTCGGAACAATCCCGATAAAGGTTGGAGTTTTAAGGGACCTATACAAAATCCTCTGTTTGGTGAGATTTGGCCTATTTCTTCGGAGTAAGACCGGCATTGTTACAAGCGATCGAAGATACCATCATTGTCTCTAAAGAGGCAATCAACTGGACGCGCTAGCTACGTGGTCTTTTTAACCCATCGTGTTCATTCAATTTGCCAGACAGTTCGGGCACACTGGTTATCGAAGTTGTCACTCTCTTTCAATTGCTAATTTCAATTTTGCTAGCTTCATATATCTATCGATTAGTAGGTAAAGGAAAAGTAAACCGCCGCATCACGTTCTTTATGTCAAGGCAACCGGTCACTGCTGGAAAATCCCTCCAAGTCTCTCCAGGAAGACACAGGAAAAAATCGCTATCCGGTAAATATCCACTCCTGTCGCTTCAAATCAAGACAATGGAACGATCGTTCTAATCTCTGGGAAGAACGCCTAAAGTGGGGAGAGAGTGGGGAGAGCAAGACCTCTAAAACGGAAAAAGGGGCTACGGTATCACCGTAACCCCTTGATTTTCCATGGTCGGGGCGAGAGGATTTGAACCTCCGACCCTCTGAACCCCATTCAGATACGCTACCAGACTGCGCCACGCCCCGACACTGTTGAAAAGACCAATATAGCTACCACAGAAACGGGGAAGGTGTCAAGAAGGAAGGTGTGACGGTGATGTATCAGATATTGTGTCAGAGAAAGAGAAGGGGTATCTCCTTTCAGGTTTACCAGACCGAAGAAGAAAGGAGACACCCCATGAAACAAGTGAAGATGAGTTTGCCACAGGCGTACGAGATTATCAAGGAGATGAATTTATTTCCGGATGATGAGTCGGATTATCGGAGGACGGCTCGGGAGTCGTTACGGGAGATCCTGGAGGATCGGATGCGCAACCAGGTTGATTTCCACCTGATGGAGATGGCGAGATGCGATGAGGAGGATCGGCGAAACGGATTTTTCAGTCGTCACTTGTTGACAGAGCTTGGGGATGTTCTTCTTTGCGTACCCCGGACCCGGAGGATGTCCGGGATTGGGGTCATCCGGGAGTACCGTCGTCGGGCGGTGCAGGTGGATCGGATGATCTTGTCCTGTTTTGTTTTGGGGTTGTCGACGAGGAAGGTAAGCCATGCCCTGCTGCCTGTACTGGGAGAGACGGTAAGTGCCACGACGGTCAGCCGCGTGTCGAGGATTTTGGATGCTTCTGTCGCGTCATTCCATTGCCGGCCGATCTTGCGGAGCTATCGGTTTTTGTTTCTTGACGGGGTGGTGTTGAAACGCAAGACGGGGCTTGGATCGGTCAAACGGGTGATATTGGTTGCCCTGGGAATGACCGGGGATGGGAAGAAAGAGGTTATCGACTTCGTCATTGCACACGGGGAATCCCAGGCGGCCTGGGAAAGCTTTCTGTCCGATTTGTACCGGAGAGGTTTGCGTGCGAAGGGTCTGGAGTTGATCGTCACGGATGGGGGACAAGGATTGCTTGCCGCTTTGCCCTTTGTTTATCCCGGCATTCCCACACAGCGGTGCTGGGCTCATAAAACAAGAAACATCCTGAACAACGTCAGGAAAAAAGACCAGGAGGCCGTGAAGAAAGACCTGGCCGTCATCAGCAATGCCGGCGGCATCAGACAAGCCCGGGCCGCCCTGAAGCACTTTGCCTGCAAATGGGGAACGCTCTACCCGAAAGCCTTGGCCTCCCTCAAAGCATCTGAAGAGGAACTCCTGGCATTCTTCAAGATTCGGGACCCCAACCTCTGGAAAAAAATAAGGACAACCAACCTCATTGAACGACGTTTCAGAGAGCTTAGAAGAAGAACCAGGCCCATGGGTGTGTTCTCGGACAAAACCAGCATGGATAGAATCCTTTATGCCGTCTTTGCCCATGAAAACTTTAAAAATAAAACAGGAGAACCCTTTCTCTTATCACTGACACAAAACTCTTGACGTTACCGGTGTGACACCTTCCCGGTTTTCATTCGTTTCCGCCGGCCGGGCCCTGCCCTTCCCCGGCAAAACCGTAACGTCGGATTTCGCCGATCCGCCGGTCTCCCGCGAAGCCGGTTTTCTTCAGATCTTCGAGGCTCTTCAAGGGGCCTTCCGTCTCCCGGTACCGGACGATGGCCTCCGCCGTCTTCCGGCCGATGCCGGGAAGCCGCTCCAGGTCCTCCACGGAGGCCCGGTTCAGGTCCACGGGAATGCCGAGAACCATCTTTTGGGCTGCGGGAATTTCATCCAACCTTACCGCCGGCGCCCCGTTTCCCGCGGGAAGGACCGTGACGCGGTCCCCGTTTTTCAGCTTCCGATCACGTTCCGTGGCGTCGGCCGGGGTTTCCAGCCCTGCCGACCGGAAGAGGTCTCCCACGGTGGCCCCAGCCGGGAGCGTGTACACCCCTTCCCTTTCGTCATCCCCGCGGAGCGCCGCGACGACATTCCCCTTGCCGCATCCGAGGAGCGATTCCGCCGCCTCGCCCTCGTCCCTTCCGGGATTCCATCCCCGGAGACACAGATAAACCATGGTAAGGATCAGAAGGAGGATCACCCCCTTGCGCTGGCCGGCACTGAACAAGCTGTCCTCCGGAAAGTATGGGCCGGGAAAGGACTCAGTGATCGTTTTCCAGGCCGAAGGCGTCATGGAGCACCCGGACCGCCAGTTCGGTGTACTTGCTCTCGATGACGCAGGAAACCTTGATCTCCGAAGTGCTGATCATGAGGATGTTGATCCCTTCCGAGGCGAGGGCGGTGAACATCCGCGACGCCACGCCGGCATGGCTCTTCATCCCCACGCCCACGATGGACACCTTGGAGATGTTCTCGTCGTATTCCACGCCCTTGGCTCCGATCTCGACGCACACCTTGTCCACCATGCGCTGGACGTCCCGGATGTCCTTCCGGGCCACGGTAAAGGTCAGATCGGTGAAACCTTCGACGCTGGCATTCTGAATGATCATGTCCACCGGGATATTCTCGTCGGAAAGCGGCGTGAACAGGCGGGCGGCGATTCCGGGCCTGTCGGGGACGTGAACCACCGTCACCTTCGCCTGATTTCTGTCATAGGTCACACCGGAAACGACCTCTTTTTCCATATCCTTGTCCTCCATGGTGACTAAGGTTCCATCGTCATCGGTAAACGAAGATTTGACAAAAAGCGGAACGCCGTAAATTTTCGCCAGCTCCACGGAACGGTGCTGGAGGACTTTCGCCCCGGCGCTCGCCAGTTCGAGCATTTCGTCGTAGGAAATCTTCTTCAGCTTCCTGGCCTTGTGGTAGATATTGGGATCCGTCGTGTACACGCCGTCCACGTCGGTGTAGATGTCGCACCGGTCCGCCTTCAGGGCCGCCGCGAGGGCAACGGCGCTTGTGTCCGAGCCTCCCCTTCCGAGGGTGGTGATGTTTCCGTCGGGGTCCACCCCCTGGAAACCGGCCACGACCACCACGACGCCCCGTTTCAGCTCCCGGGTCATGGCCTCCGTGTCCACTTTGACGATTCTCGCCTTCGTAAAGGAGCGGTCCGTTTGGACCTTCACCTGGGAACCCAGGAAGGACTTGGCCGCGTATCCCATCCGCTGAAGCACCATGGCAAGCAGTGTTATTGTGACCTGCTCTCCCGTGGAGATCAGGGCGTCGAACTCCCTGTCCACCGGCTGCTCCGAGGCCTTGCGGGCAAGCTGGATCAGGCGGTCCGTTTCCCCCGCCATGGCGGAGAGAACCACCACCACTTCGTTTCCACCCTCCTTCGTTCGGGCCACCCGGCGGGCCACGTTCTCGATCTTCTCGATGTTCGCAACCGAAGTTCCACCGTATTTCTGAACAATTAAAGCCATTTAGCGGAATCCTCCCTCTTCAAGCGCTTTCCGAATGCTCGTCCTTTTATCGAATTCTGCAGAAATTTCAATCTTTCTTTTTTCCTCCCCGTCATGTTCGAGGGTGATCCGGACGGCGTTCCGGGGAAGCCGGTCCGCCATTTTCTCCGCCCACTCGATGACCATGACGCCGCTTCCGTACACATACTCCTCTACGCCCATGTCGTCCAGGTCCGCGGAACCGGTAAGACGGTACATGTCCAGGTGGTACAGGGGGATCCTTCCCGGGTATTCGTTGATCAGGGTGAAGGTGGGGCTCGTGATGTAGTAAGCCTCCGGAACACCCAGTCCCCTGGCGATCCCCGAAGTGATGCATGTCTTTCCCGTTCCCAGGTCCCCGATCAGCGCCACGATGTCCCCGGCCTTCAGAACGGAGCCGACCGCGGCGCCGATGCGGATCGTTTCCCCGGGGCTCCCCGACGCGAGACGCAGAACGTCTCCATCCTCACGCATGACTCTCCTCCGTCGACGGGCGGGGGTACAGAACGACCACGGCGGCGGCGTACCGCCGCTCATGGGTCAGACTCACGTCCCAGACAAGGCCCCGCTCCCGCCCGAGCGTTTCGGCGACCCGTCCCAGGACCCGGATGGAGGGGCGGCCGCCCTCCGACCGCACCACCTCGATGTCCCGGTAATTCCATCCCCCCCGGAGGATGTCCCCGGCGCTCTTGAAAAACGCCTCCTTGGCCGCGAAACGCGCGGCATAGTGCCCGGCGGGGAAACGCTTCCCTTCGCAGTACCGGATCTCCCCGTCGGTGAAAACCCGTTTCCGGAACCGGTCGCCCCATCGGTCGAGCACGGCCTCGATCCTCCCGATCCCGACGATGTCCACGCCCACGGCAGGCCTCACGGCAGGGACCTCCCCCGGACCGCATCGGCTGTCCGGACCACGTCCCTCATGAACGCCACGTCATGAACCCGGACCGCGTGGGCCCCGTTCAGGACCGCCGCCGCCACCGCCGCCGCGGTTCCCGCCAGCCGGTCCGAGGCATCCTTTCCGGTGATTCTGCCGATGAAGGCCTTCCGGGAGGGGCCGACCAGGACGGGCCGTCCCAGGGTCGTAAGTTCCCTCAGGCGAAGGAGGATGTTAAGATTGTCTTCCACCGTCTTCCCGAAGCCCACACCGGGATCGATGAGGATGTTCTCCTCGTCGATCCCCGCCTCCCGCGCCGCGGCGATCCGCGTTTCGAGAAACGCGAGGATGTCCATCATGAGGGAGCCGTAGGCGAGGTCCCCCTGCTGCATCGTTTTCGGAACGCCCCGAATGTGCATCAGGATGACGGGAACGCCCGCCCGCGCCGCCGTGCCGGCCATGGCGGGATCGAAGGTGAGCGCGCTGATGTCGTTGATGATCTCCGCCCCTTCCTCCACCGCCGCCCGGGCCACGGAAGCCTTGGAGGTGTCCACCGATACGGGGATGGAAATCCGTTTCTTCAATTCCCGGATCACGGGAAGAATCCGTCCGAGTTCCTCCTCCTCCGGCACGGGGTCCGACCCGGGCCGGGTCGACTCGCCGCCGATGTCGAGGATGTCCGCCCCTTCCTCCTCGATCCGGATTCCCCGCCGGAGGGCCTCGCCGGCGTCGAGATACCGGCCGCCGTCGGAAAAGGAATCGGGGGTCACGTTGAGGATTCCCATGATCAGGGTCCGCTCCCCGAAGACGAGTTCCCGCTGGGGCGTCTTCATCACGAAGCGGGTCCTCGCAATCCGGTCCAGGAGCGTCGACAACCGTTCCCCCAGCGTCCTGAGGCCGAAAGGCTGGACGACAAGCTTCTCCGCCAGGCCCTGCAACTGCTTCCGGGTCCCCATGACGAGGGCGTCCGTCTTCTCGCGGGAACAGTCCACCGTTCCCCGGGACACGGCGACCTCCCCGCCGAGGGACAGCATTTCCTGTTTGAGGATGTTTCCTACGGTGCAGCCGATTTCCTCAAGATACACATGAAGGAACTCGGCCTTGGGAAGCATGGCCTTCTCGCCGTATGGATGAACCCCGATTTTCCGGAAAAGTGACGCCGCGTCACCGGGATCCTTCAGATCGAGGTATCGTATCCGCCACATGACATGGCCCCCCCCGGGGAAAGGTTCACGCCGAAACGGGGGCGTCCTCGGGTTCCCCTTCCCGGGACTCCGTCTCCAGGTCCCCGGAAATCTTGAAGGACCCGATCAGATGGTCGATTTCCTCCGCGTTGAGCACTTCCTTCGTGAGCAGTTCCTCGGCCATCCTGTGGAGCATGGCGATGTTCCCGGACAGCAGGGTTCGGGCCCGGTCGAAATTCTCCCGGACGATCCGGGAAACCTCCCGGTCGATCTTTTCCGCCGTTTCCTCGCTGTAATCCTTGTGGGTGGCGAATTCCTTGCCCAGGAAGATCTGCTCCTCCTTCTTTCCGAAACTCAGAGGACCCAGTTCTTCGCTCATCCCCCATTCGCAGACCATCTTCCGGGCAAGGTCGGTGGCCCGTTCGATGTCGTTTCCCGCCCCCGTGGTGAAGTCCTTGAGGACAAGGCTTTCCGCCGCCCGACCGCCGAGGAGGATGGCGATGGCGTTGAGGAGATATTCCTTGGTGTAGGCGTGCTTCTCGTCCACGGGAAGCTGCTGGGTGAGCCCGAGCGCCCGTCCCCGGGGAATGATGGTCACCTTGTGGATGGGGTCCGTGCCCGGCGTCAGCCTGGCCACCAGCGTGTGGCCCGCCTCGTGGTAGGCCGTGTTCCTCTTCTCCTCCTCGCTGATGACGAGGCTCTTCCGCTCCGTCCCCATGAGCACCTTGTCCTTGGCGAACTCGAAATCGATCATGGTGACCCGTTCGTTGTTCGTCCGGGCCGCCCGGAGGGCCGCCTCGTTGACCAGGTTCTCGATGTCCGCCCCGGAAAATCCGGGGGTTCCCCGGGCGAGGATCTCGAGCTTGACGTCGTCGGCCATGGGGATTTTGCGGGCGTGGACCTGGAAGATCTTCTCCCTCCCCTTGATATCGGGAAGGGGCACCACCACCTGGCGGTCGAAGCGGCCGGGCCGGAGCAGGGCCGGATCGAGGACGTCCGGGCGGTTCGTCGCGGACATGATGATGACGCCGTCGTTGGACTCGAACCCGTCCATCTCGACGAGAAGCTGATTCAGGGTCTGTTCCCGTTCGTCATGCCCGCCGCCGAGACCGGCGCCCCGGTGGCGGCCCACGGCGTCGAGTTCGTCGATGAAGATGATGCACGGCGCGTATTTCTTTCCCTGGTTGAAGAGGTCCCGCACCCTGGAGGCCCCGACGCCGACGAACATTTCGACGAAATCGGAACCGCTGATGCTGAGGAAGGGAACGTCCGCCTCCCCCGCGATGGCCCTGGCCAGGAGCGTCTTTCCCGTCCCCGGAGGACCCACGAGCAGCACGCCTTTGGGGATTCTTCCCCCGAGACGGGTGAACTTCTTGGGATCTTTAAGAAATTCAACGATTTCCTCGAGTTCGTCCTTCGCCTCGTCGATCCCCGCCACGTCCTCGAAGGTGACCTTCTTCGCCTTGTCCGTCAAGAGGCGGGCGCGGCTCTTGCCGAAGGCCATGGCCTTCCCGCCGCCGGACTGCATCTGGCGCATGAAGAAAATCCACACGCCGATGAGGAGAACGATGGGGAGCCAGGAGATGAGAATCGTCATGTACCAGCTGTTCCCCTCGGCGGGTTTCACGGCGATGCGGGTCCCCTTCTGCTGGAGAAGGGCGACGAGGCCGGAATCCTTGGGGGCGTATGTCTTGAAGGAACGGCCGTCGTTCAGTTTCCCCTCAACGTTCTCGCCTTTGATCGTCACCTCGGCCACCTGCCCCTTCTGGGCGTACTCCACAAGGTCGCTGTAAAGGATTTCCTGATTCCCTCTCTGGGGCTGGTTGAACATCTGGAACAGAAATACGAAGGCGAGCGTGACGGCCAGCCAGAGGGCGATATTCTTATGCAATGGGTTCACTTCGCTTGACTCCTCGGTATCGGTCTTTCCTCCCCGGCGGGTCGCGCCGGAGATCGGACTGCAAGGAAAACTCCTTATAACAAAAAAACCATCTTATCAAATCATTTCCGCGCGAACGGAACGTTCGGTTTCCGTGGTCACCCGGACCCTCTCGGAGAGCCGGAAGCCCGCCACCCAGAGAACGCCCAGGCCGTCGACGAGCAGGGGGACTTTCCCCCGGTCCCGCCGGGGCACCTTCCCGTCCATGAGGAGGTCCATCACCCGCCGGGATCCCGCGCACCCCAGCGGCCGGATCCGGTCCCCCTTTTCCACGCTGCGGACGAAAAGAGGGGGCACCACCTTGTCCCGGTCGAAGTGAACGACGTTCCCCGACGAGGACGGGGGCTCCCGGTCCGCCGGGACCGGATCGAGGCGGATCGTCCGGCCCGCCTCGGGAATGGGGCACACGCCGGGAATCGTCACGGGCAGGCGGAAAGGCCGTTCTTCGCCCGGCCCCGGGAACGCGTCCCGCCGCTTTCCGGAAATCCCGGTCCGGACGATCCGGACCCGGTCGTATTCCCGTTCGGCCGCCACGCCGAGCGGCAGGTGGAGACGTCCCGACGGCCGGTTCCCGCGGATCAGGCCGAGAACGGCCTCCACGTGCGCCAGAAGAACCCGCCGGTCCTTCCCGACAAGCCCCTCGAGAATTTCCTTCAACGCCCTTCTCTGAAGGGCGGGGTGCAGTTCGCCGAACTCGCGGACGGATACGGACGCCGTCTCCCCCGGGCCGCGCCACCGGTCCGCCGCCCCGCGGGCCATGGCTTCCAGAAAATCGTTCTCCTCCCGCAGCACCGGCACGACCCGGCGCAGCGTCTCCCGGACATTGGCGTTGTAGTCCTCCTCCAGGAGGGGAACAAGACGGTGCCGGACCCGGTTTCTCAGGGTCTGAAGCTCCCGGTTCGTCCCGTCCGTCCGGTAAGGGATCCCGCGCCGGTCCAGGAAATCGAGGATTTCCTCCCGGGACACTTCGATGAGGGGCCGGACGTACCGCCCGTCCCGGACCGGTTCCATCCCCCTCAGGCCCCGAAGGCCGCTGCCCCGGAGGAAGTGCATGAGCACCGTTTCCACCTGGTCGTCCCCGTGGTGGCCCAGTGCGATCCGCGAAAGCCCTTCCGCGGCGGCGGTGTCCTCGAAGAAGCGGTACCGCTGCTCCCTCGCCAGTTCCTCCAGGGAGCCTCTCCGTTCCCGGAGGATCTCCGGAAGGGGAACCTTCCGGGATCGAAAGGGGACTCCAAGGGCCGCCGCCCGCTCCCGGACGAATTCCTCGTCCCCGTCCGATTCGGCCCCCCGAAGGCCGTGGTTCAGGTGCAGAACGACGAGCGGGAAGGGCGATTTTTCCCTGAAATCGAGGAGTACGTGGAACAGCGCCATGGAGTCGGGGCCGCCCGAGACGGCCGCGCCCACCGGGGCCCCCGGCGGGAGCATTCCATATCGGCGGACGGTCCGGCGGACCTTCCGGAAAAAGTCCGTGTCGGGGGAGCCGCTTCTCACGGGGGCGAGAAAAGGGCCGTCAGTTCGCGGATGTCCTCACACGTGAAATCGGGCCCAAGTTCCAGGAGACGCCGCCGGTCCTCGATGCCGTTGAGAAGGGCGCAGCTCATGACGCCGCCCCCCCTGGCGAGACGCACGTCGTTCACGCCGTCCCCGACGACTACCGTCCTGTCCCGCCGGGCGCCGTACGTTTCGAGGTGGTACGCGATCAGGCGGGGGTCGGGCTTGACGTACGGAAGGCTGTCGATGCCGTAAACGCCCTCGAAGTAACGGGCAAGGCCGAGCGTCTCCACGATCCGGACGGAGAAGCGTTCCATCTTGTTCGTGAGAACCACCTTTTTCACCGCGGCGAAGTGCTCCAGGACCTCCGTGACGCCGGGAAAGGGACGGGTCGTGTCGAGCAGGTGCTCCCCGTAATAGTCAAGGAACAGGGGAAGGGCGCGCTCCTTGAGGGACGTGCCGTTTTCGCCGAGGGATCGCTCCATCAGCCTCCGGACGCCGTCGCCCACGTGGCTGAGAATCTCTTCTTTCGAAAGGGGGGAGCGGCCGAGAGCGGTGAGGGTGTGGTTGACCGACGCCGCGAGGTCCGTTCCCGAGTCGACCAGGGTGCCGTCGAGATCGAAGATCATGAGTTCAATCGTTTTCATCCGGTCATTTTATCAGGATCTCCCGGGAGATGCAAACCCGCGGAACGGCACGGGGAGACGTCCCGCGTCCTTCCTCAGCCCCCGATCAGGCATTTCCGGATCTTGTCGAAATCTCCTTTCTTCACCCACTCGTACTTCTCGTTGAAAAGATGGTCGGCGTCGTAGAAGGCGCCGCTCTTGACCCGGGCCGCATACTTTTTCACCTGCGAGGGGCCGCCGTTGTACACGGCATAGACCATTCTCGCGATCCGGTCGTTGTCCAGTTCGATCTCCTGTTCGATCCGGTCCCTTCTGCCGAGGATATACTTGTGAAGGTAGAGGTCGAGGATCTCGCAGCCCGCACAGGCGTTGTACATGATGTCCCACCTCAGCCGCTTCGCGTCGTACAGGCCCCTCCAGACCCTCTCGTTCACCTGCATGATCCCCACGGACGTTCCGTTGTAGGACCGCATGTAGCCGACCTTTCCCTTTCTCTCCCTGAACTGGCGGTAACAGCTCTCCTGCCAGGCCGTGGCAAGGACGAGATCGCGGTAGAAATCTGTCAGATCGTCGGGGATTTTTCCTTTCTTCAGGGCATGATCGGCCGATTGGTTCAGGAGATCCTTTATGCGGTCCATGTACTCGTCGAGGCCCTTACGGCTCACGAGCCACTGGCGGAGAACGTCCGCCCGGGCCTTGGAATCCCCCTGCTCCGCCGCCCAGGCCGGCGATGCGAAAAGACGGGCCAGAAGGGCCGTCCAGGAGGTTTTCATCCCGGCCTCTTCGTCCCCCGCGCCTCCGGGAGTCGCCTCTTCTCCGCTCTCCAGTTCCTCGACGTCGAAGGAGGGCCCCTCGAACGCGGGCGCCTTCCCCACGCCGAGCACCCTCCTCAGGCCGCCGTTGACGGCGTAATCGTAAGGAAGAAGGGACTCCGTCCCCTCCGACAGGAGCGCGAGCATCCGGACCCACCCCTGGCGGCTGATCTCGACGCCCAGTGAAGCGCCTACCTGGTCGATGGCCTCCAGGGCGTCGGAGGCCGTGAAAAAGGCGAGAAACCGGAAAAGGTTCCGCGAGGGCTCGTCACCGAGATGACGGCGGAAGATGGGGGAAAGGTTCTTCCAGGACGTGATGAACTCGTCCCTCACGAAATCCCCCTCCTCCCCCGTGGTGAGGGCCTCGGTGAACCGGTATCGCGCCTCGAGGAGCGTGGTCAGAAGGATCTCGCGGTCCTCCGCGGTGAGTGGCTGCCGCACCAGGGAAAGCATGATGGAAACGAGATAGGTGTCCCACGCCTCGAAGGCGTCAATGTACTTCTTGATTTTTTCCTCAGGAATGGCCTGGATTTCTTCCTCTTTTTGACTTTCCTCCGGCTCCTCGACCTCCGCCAGGACCTCCAGGCGCAGTTCCCCCGGACGGGTTTCGAACGCCCCGGGGTGGAGACTGGCGAGCATCTTTTCCGCCCGCGCCCTCGAATCCTCCTGGAACACGGGAAGGAGGACGTCCTTCACCTGTGCCACCGGCGGTCCCAGGTCGATCTTGATGCCGTTCAGGAATGCGTAGACCCGGGACTTGATGATGTCCCAGACCAGGCCGGCGACAGTCGCCGGTTTCCGGTCCAGGGTCAGGACCTCCGAATCCTCGGTGAGAAAGGACAGGGTCCACGTTCCGGGTTGCACGACGGGGCGCTGGAAGAGGACGACGATGCCCTCCCACTCCAGAGGGAGGACGCATTTTCCGCCCATGACCGTGCCCATCCGGACGGACACCCGGGTCTCGAAGCGGATCCGGCCGCCTTCCTCCCCGTAGAAGGGACGGGCGATGGTGATCCTCCTGCAGCCGTCCCCCTCGTCGACGAGTACCGCCGTCTCGTCGGCGTCCCGGAAGACAGAGTACACGACGAGGGACCGCAAAAGCGGGTAATCGAGGGTCATGGGAAAGATCACCGTCTTCGTCTTCAACGCCTGCGCCGCCCCCGGAAGCGCCAGAAAAAGGCAAAGAACCAGTGGAAGGATTCTTCGAAGATCCCCGATTTTTCTCATTCTTTCTTCCTTTCACCGAAGATTTCCGCGATGGCGAGGAAGGCCGCTTCCCTGACTTCCTCCGTAAGGACCGCCCCCTCTTCCCGGCGGTCCACGATCCGGAAAAACATCCCCTCCATCCGTTCGTCCCCGCCGGATTTTTTCTTTAACACACCATAATGAAAGGAACAACGATCATTTTCCGCCTTCTCAACCAGTTCCTTCATGGCCAGGATGGTGCCTCCCGCCGCGAAGGAAGCGAGGCCGGCGGAACGGTGGAGGGCCTCGCCGGCGAAGGAACGCCGGGATTTCTCCAGGCCCCCTTCCTCCCGGAGCGTCCCGGTGCCCCACCCGACCCCGATGCCCAGGGAGAGGGAAAGATCCCGTTTCTTCCTTTCCGCCCGGGCGCGGCCGTATTCCTTCAGACGGTTTCTCAACGAAACGGCACATGTGATTGCTTTTCCGGCGATATTCCCCCTGAAGCCGTTCCAGGGGAAGTACCCGTGGATCCGGTCCTCCTCGAAATTTCCCGGGATGCCGCCGTGTTTCCCGATCTCCTCGCCCAGAAGCCCGCCGATTTCCCCGGCCAGTTCCCCGTATTCCCGGGATGGCAACTCGGCGCACAACCGGACCCTTCCCTCCAGCCGCGCCGTGAGAACGATGAACTCGCCGGCGATTTCCATTTTTCCCCTGTCTCCCGGAAGGGGTTTCGCCGCCGGGGGGGTTCCCGTTTCCGGCGGCCGCCGGTCTGCCCGCTCCCAGACGAAAAGGATGCCCTCCCGGCAGCACAGGCCGTGGAGTTCGAAACAATCCTTCCCGCCGGTCCTTTTCTCGAGGCCGAGGAAGGTCTTAAGGGCGAACGTCTTTTCGTGGGCGGGACAGCGCAGCACCCGCTGCCTCAGAAGGTCCCCCGTTTCCGGGTCGGGAACGGACTCGAAAAGGGCAAGGACCCTCTCCTCCGGGAGAACCGTCCGGATCATGGCCAGATGGACGTCCAGGACGGCCCCGGCGCCGGTCCACCGGTCCTTCCACCCATCCCACAGCCGGCCGGGAAAGCGTTCCCCGTCGCCGGGATCTTCCGTCTTTCCGGACCCGTCCCGAAGCGAAAAGAGTTCCCTGTACCGGTCGTTTACCCACTGAATCTTCAAAGAGCGGTTCACGTAGCAGGCGGGATGGGGAAGGTCCGCGCCGGACGGTTCCGCCGCCGCAGGCCCCGCCGCCGCAGGCCCCACCGCCGGAGACTCCGCCGCAGGAACGGGGGGCTTCCTCGGCGGCGGGACCGGCGCCGCCTTTTTTTCCTCCCCCTGCGCCGGGACGGACCCCCGGGACAGGATCCCGGCGATCTCCTCCATGGACCGTCCGTTGTCCTTCAGCCTCCGGACCTCCTCCATCCGGGCAAGCGACTCGGGGGGAAAATACCCGATCTTCTTCGTCCCCTTCATCCCCTCCCGGGCGCCTCCGACGGCGGGGCGGGGGAGAAGACCGGCCTTGATGTAGTTGTTCAGCGTCGCCCTGGAAATTCCATGGCGCTCCATGAGATCCCTGCTGGAAATCCAGTCGTCGCCGGGGGTTCTTTCTTCCATGCGTGCACCTCGGGGGCGGTTTGACAGTATTATTATACTGTACAAAACACATGGGCAAGCTAATTGTACAGTTTAAATTGTCTATCTGTAAATTCAAGGACTTATACTGTATAAACACTATCATTTATACTGTATAAATGGTTTCCTTCCTTCGAACGCCCCCTCTCCGGCCGGAAAAGGCGGGGACAAAAAAAAGTCCCCTCTCCCGCTGCGGCGGGAGAGAGGACTTCCGTACCGGTGACCGACTTTTTTTATCTACCCTGCCCCTCGAAAAAGCGGCGTTTCGACTGCCCGCGGGTTCCTCAGGAGTGGCTCGGGCCTTCCTTCTTTTCCTCCCGGAGGATCACTCCCTCGTATTTCTTGATCAGTTCGAACTGCTTCGGATGGGAACCGAGCCAGGACACCTTCCCCGATTCGATGTCGTAAAGGGCGCCCACGACTTCCAGCTTCGCCGCCTTGACCCGCTTTCTCGTGACCTCGCTCGACCGGAAGAGGTCGTCGATGCTCTGCCACACGTTGGCCACGACGGCCTCCTCCACGAGGGCGCTTCCGGAGAGTTCCGGATGGGCTTCCTTCGCCGTTTTCACGGCGGTCCCGATGTTTTTCACCAGCGCCCCGATGTTCCCGTGGATCTCCCCGCCGCCCGCCACCGCCGTGACCGCGCCGCAGTGGGTGTGGCCGAGAACGACCATGAGGGGCGTTTCAAGATGGTCCACGCCGTACTCGATCGATCCCGCCTCGTCGGTGTTGACCACGTTTCCGGCGACGCGGACCACGAAGACGTCCCCTACCCCGCAGTCGAAAAGGATTTCAACGGGAACCCGGGAGTCGGAGCAGGTCAGGACGGTCGCGAAAGGCTGCTGCCCCCTGTCGGCCGTCGCCGCCCTTCTCTCGGCACCCTGGTTGGGGTGAAGGGCTTCACCCGCCACGTAACGGCCGTTTCCCTGTTCAAGAAGTTCCCCGGCCTTTCCCGGGTTCGTCACCCTGCCCTCGGGAAGCCAGAAATTCTGGGCGAGATAAAACACGAAATAGACGATTGCCACGATCCCAATGAAAATCAAGACCTTCTTCAGACCATTCATTCCATCCGTCCTCCTCGACGCGGTTTTTCACAGGATTTCTGCGGGAGCGGGTCCCTCATCGGGCTCTCATAACATCCGCCGTCCGAATGGTCAATTCAAAAGGGCGCTTGCGGCCGGGTGCCGGCGGGTTCCCCCGTCCCGGGGATTGCAAAAACCGGTGTCCTGTGTCATGGAGGTAGCCTGAAGGAAAGGACCGCGACGATGAATGCATCTCTTGTCCTGAAGCCGGGACGGGAAAAATCGATCCTGCGCCGCCACCCATGGGTTTTCTCGGGGGCCGTGAGGGAAGTCCGGGGAAACCCGGAACCGGGGGAAACCGTGGAGATTCTCGGAAGCGGCGGGGAACGGCTCGGCCTGGGCGCCTGCTCCCCCCGTTCCCAGATCGTCGCCCGCCTGTGGACAACCGAACCGGGCGAGAGGGTCGACCGGGACTTCTTCCACCGGCGCCTTTCCGGGGCCCTGGCCCTGCGGAGGGCCCTCCCCTGCCTCGGGGACCGGACGGCATGGCGGCTCGTGAACGCCGAATCGGACGGACTCCCGGGGATCGTCGTCGACTGGTACGAACCCTTCCTCGTCTGCCAGTTCCTCTCCGCGGGGGCCGAATTCTTCCGGGACACCCTCATCGATTGTCTCATGGATATTATGCCATGTGACGGGATATACGAACGATCCGACTCGGACGTCCGGCTCAGGGAAGGCCTGCCCAAAAGAAAGGGCCCCCTTCGGGGAGAAGGCCCCTCCGGCCCCGTTCCGATCATGGAAGGCCCCTGCCGGTTCCTGGCCGACATCGAGGAAGGACAGAAAACGGGCTTTTATCTCGATCAGGGGGAAAACCGACGGGCATTCCGGGACATCGTGAAGGACCGCGCCGTCCTGAACGCCTTTTCCTACACCGGGGGGTTTTCCGTGTGGGCCCTCGCGGGCGGTGCGGCGGCGGTGACCAACGTGGACAGCTCCCTTCCCGCCCTCGAACTGGCCGGACGCCACGGGGACATGAACGGTTTCGGCGGGTCCCCCATGGAAGCGGTCCGGGGAAACGTCTTTCACGTGCTTCGGGAATTCAGGGACAGGAAGCGGACGTTCGGCGCCATCGTCCTCGACCCGCCCAAGTTCGCCGAGTCTAAGGGACAGGTGGAACGGGCGGCCAGGGGGTACAAGGACATCAACTTTCTCGCCTTTCAGCTGCTGGAACCGGGAGGGGTCCTCTTCACCTTCTCCTGCTCCGAGCACATTTCCCGGGAGCTTTTTCAGAAAATCGTGGCCGACGCCGCCCTGGACGCGGGAAGGCGGGCAAGGATCCTCCATTTCCTCACCCAGGGGCCGGATCACGTGACCGACCTCTCCTTCCCCGAAGGGCTCTACCTCAAGGGCCTCGCGGTCCGGGCGGACTGAGGGGCGGCCGGGAGGCGGCCATGGCACCACCGGACCCTCCGGTTTTTTCCTACGGATTCGCCCTGATCTCCCTGGGCCTGCTGGGCATCCAGCGGTTTCTCTACAAGGTGTCCGCGGAACTTCGATGCGACACGGCCCCGGTGACCTTCGCCTTCATGGGTACCGTCACCGGGCTTGCCGTTCTTTCCCTCCTCCTCCGGGGGGCGCCCGTCGAAAACGGGGTCTTCCTGCTCATCGTGAGCGCCGTGAACGGCTTTGCCTTCTTCGCGGCGACGACAACCACCATGGAGGCCCTGAAACACCTTCCGGCGGCCGTGGTCTATCCCGTAGCCCGTCTGAATGTGCTTGTCGTGGTTATCTTTTCCGTCATTTATTTCAAGGACCGCTTCACCCTGCTCCAGGCCGCCGGCATTCTTACGGCCGTCGGGGTGATCGCACTCCTCACCCGGCGCGAGGCGTCCGACACGGGCGGGGGATCGAGAAACCGGAGGAAGGGTTTCGCCTTCCTGGCGGTCTCCCTCGTTTCCGGGGCCGCCGCGGCGATCTCGAGCAAGTTCGCCGCCGGGGACACGGACCTGTTCGCCTTCATGGCCCTGTCCTACGGGTTCGGGACCCTCCTCTCCATCCTTCCCGGGGGGGTGTTCCGGCGGACGGGACCTGCGGGGACGCGCCGGCGGTCGCTGGTCCTCGGGTTCGCCATGGGAATCTTCAATTTTGCGGGATTCTTCAGCTTCCTGAAAGCCCTCCAGGGGGGGCCCCTTTCCCTGGTGGCCCCCATCACGGGGCTTCATTTCGTCGTGTCCATCGTGCTTTCGGCGCTCCTGTTCCGGGAAAGGCTCACCCCGTTCCGGGTCGCCGGCATACTTCTGACGATTGCCGCCGTCTTCCTCCTCCACTTCTAGCGGCTTCGTCAAAAGCCCCTGTGCCGCGTTGCCCTTCCCCCCTCCCCTCTCAGGCCCCGGTCGCCTCCTTCAGGGCTTCGGCGAAACCGGGAAGGGAACGGACGATGGTGGCGTCGTCGGTGCAGTAGGCAATCCGGATGTGGCCGGACCTCCCGAAGGCGCTCCCCGGAACGGCCAGGATGTTTCTTTTCTGCAGGATTTTGACGAACTCCCGGTCGTCGGGGATGGGGGTCCGGGGGAACAGGTAGAAGGCCCCGTCCGGTTTCTCGAACCGGTACCCCGCCGCAGCGAGGCCGTCGCACAGGAGATCCCGCTTTCGCCGGTACTCGGCAACGTTCACGCCGACCCCGTGGATCTTCGCGATGACCCGCTGCATGAGGGCCGGTGCGTTGACGTACCCGAGGATGCGGTTGCACAGGACGAGGGCGTCCATGACCTTCCGGAAATCGGTCATGCCGGGGTGGACGGCGAGGAAGCCGATCCGCTCCCCCGGAATGGAGAGGTTCTTCGAGTAGGACGTGGCGATGATGCTGTTTTCATAGGCGGGAAACACGCTTGGAACGCGGACCCCGTCATAGACGATCTCCCGGTAGGGTTCGTCCGACAGGAGGTAGACGATCTTCCCGTATTCCCTGCTCTTTTTCCGGAGAAGGTCGCCCAGGGCGGCGATGGATTTTCCGTCGTAGATCTTTCCCGTGGGATTGTTGGGATAATTGATGAGGACAGCCTTGGTCCTTTCCGTGACGGCCCGCTCCAGCGCATCCAGGTCGAGGGAGAAATCCTCCCGGGTCTCCACGGTCTTCGTGACCCCGCCGTGGTTGTCCACGTAAAACCGGTATTCCACGAAAAAGGGGGAGGGAATGAGGACTTCGTCGCCGGGATCGAGAAGGGTCTTCAATACCACGTTCAGGGCCCCGCCGGCGCCGCAGGTCATGACGACGTGGTCCGCCGTGAGGCCGGGGTCATGCTCCTTCGCCAGGGCCTTCGCCACCGCCGACCGGGTCTCGGGAAATCCCGCGTTGGGCATGTAGCCGTGGAGACCCGCCGCCTCCTCCTTCGCCGCCTCGATGAGGGCGTGGCGGAACGCCGCCGGGGGCTTGAGGTTTGGATTGCCCAGGCTGAAATCATACACGTTTTCGGCACCGTACTTCTTCTTCCTCTCGATCCCTTCCTCGAACATCCGGCGGATGAGCGACGACTGGGAAACGAATCCCTCGATCTTCCTGGAAATCGCCATGATCTCTCTTCTCCTTCAGTGACGGCTTCGTAAAAGTCCCTGCGCTGCGCTGCCCTTCATCCCCTCGTCCCTGCGGCGCAAAGGCAACACCTTTAACCTGAAAATCCGGCCAGTTCGACGTCCCCCCACGCGCCGAGCCGGTCACCGAAAATGACGACGATGCCGGCAACCCCGGGGATGTCCCCCCCCCACTCCAGGGCCCCGGGGATGTCCTCCTTTCTCACGATCCGGTTGCACACCGCCGTGGCGGCGGCGTCTGCCAGCGCCGCCGACGGCGCGGTGACGCACACGGCGTCCGCCTTTCCGAAACTGATGGAGTGTCCCACGGTCCCCGAGGACGTGCACACGCCCAGCGGGGTCTCGCTGGCCCGGATCTTCAGCGCCACCTTCTCGTTCAGGGGGGACCGGGGGCCCGCGAAGATCCCCACGGAGGTCTCCCCCTCGTCGATCCGAAGGAAGATGTCCCCCCCGTTCTCCACGATCACGCTGCGGGAACGCCGCAGGAGGTCCCGTCCCACCGCCTCGGCGATGGCGCCCGCCACCGCCGCCATGGGCCCCACGCCCGCGGCCGCGGACCCGTGGAGCATTTCCCGGATGAGGGCCGGCGCCAGGGGGTCCTCCCCGACGGGTTCGAGGGCAGTGAGGAACTCCGGACGGAGCCGGATGTACTCCTCGACAACCGACCGCCACCGCAGAATGGAGCGGCAGGCCTCCTCCCGGTCCTCCCGGTCCGCCCGGATCAGGAGATCCGTTTCCTTCACCTGCACCTGAAACGTGGCCAGGTCCCGCCGGTACGGCCGGTTCCGGTACACCCGTTCCACCGTCTCCCCCGCTCAGGAAATGCGGGTCGATCCGGCGCCGAGAAGGAACTCCCCTTCCCTGCGGATCTCCTCGCAGATCCGGACGCCGTACCGCTCCCCCAGGGAAACCACCGTCTCGGACCGGCCGGGATGGACCAGATGGAGAAAGGCCTTGTGCTTCCCCGGAAACTTCCGGCACAGGGCGGCCAGGGAGGTCAGGATCCCCTCCTCGAGGGAGGTCACGTCGGCGGTGAAATGGACGGACGTGTAGGATTTCCCGATGGCCTCCTCGAGGGGGACGATCTCGGTGGCCTTCACCTTCACGCTTTCCTCCGACGCGTCCACCGTTCCCGACACGAGCAGGGGATCGTCGCCCTGGAGAAGGTCCACGCTCTTCCGGAACAGCTCCGGGAACACGATGACCGTGAAATTCCCCTTCCGGTCCTCCATGGTGGCATAGGCCATGGTTTCCTTTTTCTTCGTGGACACTTGGCGGATGTGGCTGACGATTCCGGCAAGGGCGACGTCCGACTCGTCGGGCCTTCCGGCAAGCCCCTCCGAATCGCAGTCCGCCAGCACCCGGTAACGGTCGCCGAAACGGTCCATGGGATGGCCGGTCACGTAAAACCCGAGCATCTCCTTCTCGAACAGGAGCTGGCTCCGGGAATCCCAGGGCGGCACGTCGGGAATTTCGGGTTCGGGCTCCGCCGTTTCCGGGCCCAGGTCGAACAGGCTCATCTGGCGGCTCGCCTTCGCCCGAAGCCGCCGCTGGACCGTCTCCACCACCCGTTCGCAGCCCTCGAACAGCCGGGCCCGGTTCCTTTCCAGGCCGTCGAAGGCCCCGCACTTGATCAGGCTTTCCAGGACCTTCCGGTTCACCCGGCGGAAGTCGAGGCGGCAGCAGAAATCGTAGAACGACGTGAAGGGGCCTTCGTCCCGGGCCTCCAGAATGGCGTCCACCGCCCCCTCGCCCACGTTCTTCACCGCCGTCATGCCGAACCGGATGCGGTCCCCGTGCACGGAGAAGTCCCGGTCCGATTCGTTGATCCCCGGCGGCAGGACCTCGATCCCCATCTCCCGGCACGACGCGATGTACTTGATGATGTTGTCCCGGTTGTTCTTCTCGCTGGTGAGAAGGGCCGCCATGAACTCCACCGGGTAGTGGGCCTTGAGATAGGCCGTCTGGTAGGAGATGACCGCGTAGGCCGTGCCGTGGGACTTGTTGAAGCCGTACCCCGCGAACGTCTCCATCTGGCCCCAGATCCGTTCAGCCGCCTCGGCGGAAATCCCGTTCTTTCTCGCCCCCTCGAGGAAATGGGGCTTCTCCTTCTCCATCTCCTCCGGCTTCTTCTTGCTCATGAGGCGGCGCAGCGTGTCCGCCTCGGCGAGGGTGTAGTTCCCCACGCGGCTCGCGATCTGCATGACCTGTTCCTGGTAGAGGATGACCCCGTAGGTCTCCTCCAGAACGTCGGCCAGGGCCGGGTGGTCGTAGACGATCTCCTTCCTCCCCTGCTTCCGGGCGATGAAATCGGGCACCATGTTCATGGGCCCGGGCCGGTACAGGGAGATGAGGGCGATCACGTCCTCCAGGCAGTCGGGCCTCATGTTGACCAGGATGTCCTTCATGCCCGAGCTTTCCAGCTGGAAGACCCCGTCCGTCTGGCCCCGGCACAGGAGATGGTAGGTCTTCTCGTCCTTCAGGGGCAGGGCGGCCATGTCGATCTCCGTCCCCCGCCCTTCCCGGATGAAGTCCAGGGTCTTCCGGATGATGGTGAGCGTCCGCAGCCCCAGGAAATCGAACTTGGTGAGGCCCACGCTCTGGAGATCGTTCATGGAGTACTGGGTCATGACGTCCCCGCCCGTGGTCCTGCACAGGGGAACCCGTTCCACCAGGGGCCGGTCGGAGATGACCACGCCGGCGGCGTGGGTCGACGCGTGGCGGGTCAGCCCCTCCAGGGTGAGGGAAAGGTCGAGGAGCTTTTTCACGCGGGGGTCCTTGTCCCGCTCCTCCCGGAGCCGGACTTCCCCGTCGATAGCGTCCTGAAGCTTGATGTTCAGCGTCCCGGGGATCATCTTGGCGATCCGGTCCACCTCCCCGTAGGACATGTTGAGGGCCCTCCCCACGTCCCGCACCACCGCCCGGGCCTGCATCTTCCCGAAGGTGATGATCTGTGCCACGTGGTCGTGGCCGTACTTCTCCTGGACGTACCGGATGACGCTTTCCCGGCCCTCCATGTCGAAATCGATGTCGATGTCGGGCATGCTCTTCCGGCTCGGGTTCAGGAACCGCTCGAAGAACAGGGCGTACCGGATGGGGTCGATGCTGGTGATCCCCAGGGCGTAGGCCACGAGGCTCCCCGCCGCGGAGCCGCGGCCGGGCCCCACGGGGATTCCCTCCTTCTTGGCGTAGTTCACGAAATCGGAAACGATGAGGAAATACCCGGGGAACCCCATGTCCCGGATGATTTCCAGCTCCGACTGGAGACGCTTTTCATAGACCTCCCGGACTTCCGGCCCTTTTTCCCGGACGAGGGGGTCGAGGATCCTTTCGAGGCCCTCCCGGGCGAGCCGGGCAAGATAGGCGTCGGCCGTGAATTCCCGGTCGAGTTCGAAGCGGGGGAGGTAGTTCTCGTCGAACTTGAAGGAGAAATTGCACCGTTCGGCGATGCGGACGGCGTTTTCCAGCGCCTCGGGGCAGTAGTGGAACTGCGCCTCCATCTCCTCGGGGGACTTGAAGTAGAACTCGTCCGTCTGGAAGCGCATCCGGCCGGGGTCCTCGATGGTCTTTCCCGTCTGGATGCACAGGAGGATCTCGTGGGCCTCCGCGTCCTTCCGCCGCAGGTAATGGCAGTCGTTGGTGGCCACGAGGGGGATTTCGAGTTCCTTCCCCAGGGCGATGAGTTCCCGGTTCACCTCCGTCTGTTCCTGAAGGCCGTTCTCCATGATCTCCAGGAAGAAGTTCTCCGGACCGACCATGTCGCGGTATTCCAGGGCGGCCCGCTTCGCCCCCTCCCGGTCACCCCTCCGGAGGCGCCAGGGGATCTCCCCCTGGAGGCAGGCGCTCAGGACGATGAGCCCCCCCGTGTGAAGACGGAGGAGTTCCTTGTCCACCCGGGGACGGTAGTAGAATCCCTCGAGAAAGGCCGTCGAGGTCAGTTTCGTGAGGTTCCGGTACCCCTCGGCATTCTTCACGAGGGCGGTGAGATGATGGGCGATTTCCTCCTCCCGGCCCTGCTCCTTGTCGGTCCGGCTCCCGGGGGCCACGTAGAGTTCGCAGCCGATGATGGGCTTCACGCCGTATTTGTAGGCCTTCTGATAGAACTCGACGGCCCCGTAAACGTTCCCGTGGTCCGTCACGGCCACGGCGGGCATCTTGAACTCCCGGGCGGCCTGGAGGAGTTCGTCGATCCGGATGGCCCCGTCGAGCAGGCTGTACTGGCTGTGAAGATGAAGATGTACGAAAGGGGCGTGCTTCATGGCCTGTTTCAGTCGAGCCAGTAGTTGGGGGCTTCCTTGGTGATGATCACGTCATGGACGTGGCTTTCCCTGAGCCCCGCCGAGGTGATCCGGATGAACCGGGCGTTTTTCCTCAGGTCCCCGATGGTCCTGCTTCCCGTGTAGCCCATGCCCGCCTTGAGGCCGCCGATGAGCTGGTACACGCTCGCCGAGAGGCTTCCCCGGAAGGGGACCCGGCCCTCGATCCCCTCGGGAACGAGTTTGAGGGGTCCTTCCATTTCGTCCTGGAAATAGCGGTCCCGGCTTCCCCCCTTCATGGCCTCCAGGGACCCCATGCCCCGGTAGACCTTGTAGCTCCGCCCCTGGAAGAAGATGGTCTCCCCGGGACTCTCCTCGGTGCCCGCGAAGAGCCCCCCGATCATGACCGAATGGGCGCCCGCGCCCAGGGCCTTCACGACGTCGCCGGAATACTTGATGCCCCCGTCGGCCACCACCGGGATCCCGTGCCGCTCGGCGGTCCGCACGCAGTCCCGGATGGCCGACATCTGGGGCACCCCCACGCCGGCGATGATCCGGGTCGTGCAGATCGAGCCGGGCCCGACGCCCACCTTGATGGCGTCCACGCCCGCCCGGATGAGCGCCTCGGCGCCCTCGGCGGTGGCCACGTTCCCCGCGATGAGTTCGCATCCCGGAAAGTTGGCCTTGGTGTCCCGGATCGCGTCGATCACGTTGGCCGAATGGCCGTGGGACGTGTCGATGATGATGACGTCCGCTCCCGCCGCGAGCAGGGCGGCGACCCGCTCCTCCCGGTCCAGGATCCCCACGGCGGCGCCGACCCGGAGCCTCCCCAGGGCGTCCTTGCAGGCCTTGGGATACTTCCGGATCTTCTCGATGTCCTTGATGGTGATGAGCCCTTTCAGATTGTACTCGTCGTCCACGACGAGGAGCTTTTCGATCCGGTGCCTGTGGAGCAGCTTCTTCGATTCCTCGAGGCTGATGTCCGCCGACACGGTGACGAGGTTCTCCCGGGTCATCACGTTCGACACGGGCTGGTCGATGTCCGTTTCGAAGCGCAGGTCCCGGTTCGTCAGGATCCCCACGAGCTTCTTGTTCTTCACCACGGGGACGCCGGAAATCCGGTACTTGCTCATCAGGTCCAGGGCCTCCCGCACCATCTGCTCCGGCGCGACGGTGATGGGATCCACGATCATGCCGCTTTCCGATTTCTTCACCTTGTCCACTTCAAGGACCTGGCTCCGGATGGGCATGTTCCGGTGGATGATCCCGATTCCCCCCTCCTGGGCCATGCAGATCGCCGTCCGGGACTCGGTCACCGTGTCCATGGCGGCGCTGACCAGGGGAATGTTGATGGGGATCTTATTCGTCAGGATGGTGGACGTGTCCACATCCTTGGGCATGATCCGGGACTCGGCGGGCATGATGAGAAGGTCGTCGAAGGTAAGACCTTCCTTCACTTCATCTTCCAGCATGAAAGCACCTCCATGGCAAAAAAGGGTTGTGAAACGGCTGCGGGGTTCCGGGAACCCTCAACGCAGATAAAAGGACTCGTCGTTCAGGCGGATGCAGTAGGCATCCCGCTCCTCATCGTAATCGATCCACTGGGCGAGCTGGTAATAGGCGGGTCTCGAGAATCGGGCGGGAAAGCGCCCCTCCCGGACGTTGCAGTACAGGACGTTTTCCTCCCCGATCCTCAAGCCGGACAGATCCAGGGGCTCGCGCTTCCCCGAGTTCAGGAGAACATGGATGGACTCCCCCGCCCCGCCCGGCATGCCGTTCCGGTACACGGCCCGGACCACGTACGGCGTGTCGTCCACCTCGATGAAACACCGGTCGTTCTCCATTTCGATGACGTATTTCCCTATGGACTCGTCGAACCGCAGGTGTTCGTAGAAAAGATCGACGATCTCCTTCCGGAACATTTCCGCCCCCCGGAAGTGCCACACGCCTTCCCTGTCCACCCGGATCTGGCACGGGGGGATGCCGCCGCGGGATTCACCGGATTCCGTCATGGCGTTTCCCCTTTCCTTTCACTTTCCAGAATGATGGTCACCGGGCCGTCGTTCGTCAGGGTCACCTTCATCATCGCCTGGAAGACGCCCGTGGCCACCCGGCCCACGCGGCGCTTTGCGGCGGCGACGAAATGATCGTAAAGCCGGCGGGCCCGTTCCGGTTCGCCGGCCTCGACGAAGGACGGCCGTCTTCCCTTCCTGCAGTCCGCAAGCAGGGTGAACTGGGAGATGACGAGGAGTTCCCCCCCCGCGTCGAGGAGGGACAGGTTCATTTTCCCGCCGTCATCCTCGAAGATGCGGAGGTTCACGATCTTGTCCAGGAGGGCGTCGGCTTCCGCCTCCCCGTCCCCCCGGGCCACCCCGAGAAAGACCAGGAGTCCCTTGCCGATGGCGCCCGACGTCTCCCCGCCGACCGCCACTTCCGCTCGTTCCACCCTCTGAATGACCGCTTTCATGGACCTCTCCCCTTGCCGCCCCCGCCGGGTCGCGGGTTCCTTTTCGGTTCTCTCGTTCGGGCCGCCTTCCGTTCCGTCACCGGAACCCGCGCGCCGCTCCTACAGGACGTTCTGGATTTTCATGGCGGCGGAGAGGTCCCCGCCGATCTTCAGCTTTCCCGACATGAACAGCTTTACGGCGTTCGCCTCCTTCGTGGCGAGACCAACGAAATCCTCGGAGGCCATGGTGATGACGCAGTTGGCTTCCGTCTTCTCCCCCTTGCCGACAACCCCCGGTTTGCTCAGGAGATCCACCCACCACTGTCCACCCCCGTCCCCGGTGAGGACAAACTGGTACACCGCTTTCACCTTGTCCGACAGGTCGGGATTCTCGTTGAATTTTTGCTGCAGTTTTCCAAAAATCGTTTCCGGTGTCATCATTCCCCTATCGTTCCTTTCCTTCGTTCGTTGACGGCTTCGTAAAAAAAATCCTGAGGCGCCGCTCCCGCGCATTTCCGGTGCGTCATTTGTCGCGGTCCCGGAATTCCCGGAGGATCCCGGCGCGCCGGGACAGGTTTTTCCTGAATTCCTCCAGTTCCCCGATGGATGCGTCGACCTTTGATTCGGCAAGCGAGACGATCTCGTCACCGATCCGGCCGCTCCAGGAAGACACCATCCCGTATACCACTTTTCCGGCCCGGATGTAAGATCGCCATCCCAGAATCCCGTAGACCACCATCAGGCTGCCCAGGGCAGCGAGCCCCCGGGGGCTGAAAAAGGACGTGATCAGGATTCCCGGCACCCGGAGCCACTCCGCGAGCCCCCCCTGGGGCGGCAGGGGGGGTAGCCCGCCGCCCGCCAGGGCGGCGAGGAAGGCCGCAAGGACGATTCCGTAGAGCAGTACCTGGAAGGAACGGAACAGGAACGCCCCCGGCGGCCGGATGCGTTCCAGGGCGGCAAGGACGAAATCCCCGACCGCGTTCCCCTCCTCCGCGCCCGGCGCCGCCGCGCCGGGAAATCCCGCTTCCTCCAGGGGAAGGTTTTCCCGGAGGGCGACGGCCTTCCATTCCCTCCGGACCCGGCCGGCGTGGGATTCGAAGGCCCTTTCGATCTCCCGGAACCAGGCCGAATCCCTTCGCTCCCCGGCGGATCTCCCGCCTCTGCGGAGCCGCTCCCACTCCTCCACGGCTGAGGCGATGCCGTAGCCGGGGCCGACGAGGAGCCGGCGCGCCGGGATCCGCTCCCGGAGCATGTCCCGCCATTCCCGGTTCCCCAGGGCGGCGGCGAGGGACGTTTCGAACTCCTCCCGCCAGGACGTCCTTTTCGACGGAAGGCCCTCCAGATACTCGCCGAGACGCCGTTCCAGCCGTTCCAGCACGGACCGTTCCCGGTCCAGGACCTCCCGGAGCGCGCCCATCTCGGCGTAAAGATTGGCGGCCTTGATCTCCCGGACCTCCTTGAGGCTCCGTTCCTCGAACACCCGCTTCCGGAAATCGGAAAACCGGTTCCACGGGGAGGCCGTCTTCCCCGCCAGGATTTCCCCGGCGGACAGGACGTACACCACAGGATCGGCGATCCCGGATTTTTCGAGATGGCCCCGGAACTGCTCGAGGGCCCGCCCCATCCGGCCGTAGCCGTCGCCGGACGGTTCCCCCTGAAAAAAGAGGTCCCCCTTGTTGAGGACGAAATAGAAGTTCTCCCGGGCCCTCCCGGCAAGACGGAGGAAATCGTAGAATCTTCCGTCGCCGTACTTCTCCGGCGACGTGACCCAGAAAAGGACGTCCAGGTGCTCCAGGAACCGGAGGACCTTTTCCCGATGCTCCTCCCGGACGCTGTCGAAATCGGGAAGGTCGCACAGCAGGATCTGCCCCGCCGGGGCCGCCTTGTGGACGAATTCCCGGAAGGGCACCCCGGACAGGGGCAGGGAGGGGGGCACGGGGGTCCCCTCGTGACGGTAGAGGAGAACGTCCTCCGTGTGGGGGCGCCTGTGGCTGGCGGAGGCGATGTCCGACCCCGCCAGGGCGTTCATGAGGGACGACTTTCCCACCCCCGTTCCCCCGAGAAGCCCGACCAGCAGGGTCGCCTTTTCGATCTCCCCCGCCTTCTCCCGGAGGCGGCCCGCCCGCAGCAGGGCGGCGTCCCGTTCCGCATCGCCCACCGTGACGAGCCTCTCCGACTCGAGGAACCGCACGTACCCGTCGAGATCCTCTTTCAGAACCGTTGCGGGGTCGCTTCGATCCGCCGTCATGCCCTCAGATCCTCCAGAAGGTCCTCGAGGCCGGCCAGGGTTTCCGGTCCGGGAAAGAGCCCGTCGAGACACCCTTCGAAGCGGGCGCTCTGTTCCTCGAAAATGGCCCGTATTCCAGATTCATACCGTCTTTTCATCTCCATGGCAACTTTCCGGACCTCCCGGTAGGCGAAAAGCTCCACCGATCCCTTGGTGATGTACGGGGCGAGAAAGGAACCGAGGATCGCGTCGAGGAGGGAGAGCCCGCCGCCGATCACGATCTCGAAGGAGAGAAGGAAGGCGCCCCACAGAACGGAGGTCGTGTAGATGCCCACCTCCTTCGTTTTCGGGATCCCCCGGGAAAGCTCCCGGAAGGTCTCCTCGAGCCACGAGGCGAGCCGGTCCTGTTCCGCCTCCACCCGGGTCTCCACCTCCTCCCGGGACATGGAGACGCCGGGCTGCCGGAGGGCGTCGAAGAGGGGGGCTTCCCCGTCCCTGGGGGACAGCCGTTCCAGGACCGCAAGCTGGAACTCCTCGACGGCGTTCCAGATGGGACTGTTGTCCACCTTCCGCCGGATTTCCCGAAACTCGTTCCGGCGCTCCCGCTCCCTGGAGAGAATCCCCGTGACACGGAGGGGAAAGAGCAGGACCTCCCGGATGATCTTTCGCGGTCCCCGGAGAAGGTCGTACCGGGAGAAGCTCTTCCGGATCTCCCGCTGGAGGTCCAGCTTCCGTTCCTCCCCGCCCCGGGTTTCGAGAAGCCCCGCCAGGCCTTCCGAGATCCCGTCGCAAAGGGTCCGGAGCGTATCCTTCCAGGCCGCCGCCGCCGTTCCCTCCGCCCGGAGGAGTTCCAGGAGCCGCGACAGGCGAAGGGCCAGCCTTTCCCTGGTCTTTTTCCCCACTTCCGCCCGCAGCGCGGGAAACGCCTCCATGCCGAAACGGCGGGAGAAGTCCTCCCGGAATTCCAGGAAGGACGGCTCGCCGCCCAGCCGTTCCGGCGACGACGGGTGCACCGGGGGAACGAGAAAGACGGGGGACGGGTCGAACATCCGCCGCGCCTCGCCGGCGGTCATCCTCGAATCGGCCTTGTTCAGGACGACCGCGTGCGGTTTCCCCTCCTCCCGGATCCTGCGGAAATAGCGGGAGGGCACCTCGTCGGCGTACTTTTCCTGGCTCGTGAGGTACACCACCCCGTCGGCGAGGAGGAAGAGGTCCTCCGCCATGGACCGGTTGCGCTCCTCCACGCTGTCCACGTCGGGGGTGTCCACCAGGGCCAGGTGTCTCCACTCCTCCCGCTTATGCGTGACGACGGTGACCGTGCCGGGGTCTCCCCGGAACCCGTTCTCCCTCCCCTCTTCCCGGCGGACCACCCGGACGCCGGGGAAGGGAAAATCCCGCTCCACCGGGATTCCCTCGTGAACGTACACGACGGGACCTTCCGTCTTGGGCCGTTCCACGCCGGCCTCGCTGATTTCCCGGCCGCAAAGGGCATTGAGCACCGTGGATTTCCCCGTGCCCGTGCCCCCCAGCAAGACCACCCACAGGAGGGGCAGCCCCTCCTTGTAGCGGAACGCGGCGATCTCCCGGGGCAGGGACCGGCGAAGACCGGCGATCTCGCCCGACGTTTCCGTCAGGCCGGGAAATGGGATGAGGTCCCCGTGGACGGGGAAGGCAAAAGGGCTCACCGGATCGTTTCCTTCCCGCCGGCCCGTCGCGGGCGGCCGGCGCTTGATCCCGATGTATCAGAAGGCCCCGAAAACATCAACGAATTCATTTCCGCCTGCGGTCTTGATTTTACGGGGGTTCCCCGTATAAGGTAACGGTCATGGAAAAACAGGTCCTCCTGGTCAATCCCTGGATCCACGACTTCGCCGCCTACGATTTCTGGGCGAAGCCCCTGGGGCTCCTCGCCCTGGCATCCATCCTGAGGGAAAACGGATTCTCCGTCCGTCTCCTGGACTGCCTGGACCCGCTTCACCGGGGACTGGACGGCCTTCCTGGAAGGGGGAAGCCGAAACGGAAGGAAGGGGGGGCGGGGCATTTCCTCAGGGAACCGATCCCGCGGCCCGCCGTTCTCCGGGACGTTCCGAGGACCTACGGCCGCTACGGCCTCCCGCCGCAGGCCGTCCGGGAGGAATTGCGGAAACTCCCCCCGCCGGACCTCGTCCTCGTCACCTCCGGGATGACCTACTGGTACCCCGGCGCCGCAGAAACCATCGGCGCCGTCCGGGAGATCTTTCCGGCCGCGCCGGTCGTCCTCGGGGGAAACTACGCCACGCTTTGCCCGGAACACGCCCGGATCAGCACGGGGGCCGACCGGGTCCTCCCCGGAAAGGGGGAGGGCCACCTGGAGTCCCTCGCCCGGGAGTTCCTGGGCTCGGACCTCGCTTTCCTTCCGGACCCGGACGACCTGGACGGCCCGCCCTACCCCGCCTTCGATCTCTACCCCGCCCTGGACCAGGTCCCCCTGCGCACGTCCCGGGGCTGTCCCTTCCGGTGCACCTACTGCGCCGCATCCTTCCTGGACGGGCGCTTCCTCGCCCGGGACCCCGTCGCCGCGGTGGACGAGATGGAGCACTGGAAAAAGCTGAAAGGGGTGCGGCACTTCTCCTTTTACGACGACGCCCTGCTGGCGAAAAGCCGGGAGCGGGCCGTCCCCATGATGGAGGAGATCCTCCGGCGGAACCTGGAATGCTCTTTCCACTGCCCCAACGGGCTTCACCTCCGGGAGGTGGACGAGAAGGTGGCAAGTCTCATGCGGAAAAGCGGGTTCCGGACCCTGCGCTTCGGTTTCGAGACGTCAAGCGTCCGGAGGCAGCTGGAAACGGGGGGCAAGGTCACCAACGACGAGACGCGGGACGCGGTCCGCCACCTCAGGCGGGCGGGCTACGGGGAGGAGGAGATCGGCATGTATCTCCTGTGCGGGCTTCCGGGACAGACGGCGGACGAGATCCGGGCGAGCATTCTCTTCATCCGGGAGTGCGGGGCGCGGCCCATTCTCGCCGAGTATTCCCCCATCCCCCGGACGGCCCTGTGGGAGGAGGCCGTCCGGTCGTCCCCCTTCGACATCGCCGGGGAGCCCCTCTTCCAGAACAACACCCTGCTCCCCTGCGGGAACGGGGACCTTTCGCCGGAGCGCTGGCGGGAGCTGAAGGCCCTCGCCCGGAACGGCTCCCGGGAAATCCCGCCCCGGTGAGCGGCGTCACGCGCCGATGATCTTCACCAGGACCCTCTTTTTTCTCCTGCCGTCGAACTCGCCGTAGAAGATCTGTTCCCAGGGCCCGAAATCGAGGGCTCCCCCGGTCACCGCGACGACCACCTCCCGGCCCATGACCTGGCGCTTCAGGTGGGCGTCCCCGTTGTCCTCCCCCGTCCGGTTGTGGAGATACCGGGAGACCGGCTCGTGGGGGGCCAGGGTTTCCAGCCACCGTTCATAGTCCTGGTGAAGTCCGGTCTCGTCGTCGTTGATGAAGACGGAGGCGGTGATGTGCATGGCGTTGACGAGGCACAGCCCCTCCCGGATGCCGCTTTCCCGGAGGCAGTCCTCCACGGTCCCGGTGATGTTGACGAACGCCCTCCGCGAGGGGACGTGAAACCACAGTTCCTTCCGATAGCTTTTCACTGCCTGTTCTCCTTCCTTCCGGGACGGCCCCGGCGACCCGCCGCCGTTTCACCGGGCCCGGTCCTGCGGTGGCGTTGAATTCAACGACACTTTATGCCATATTTTTCCCGTGGGTGCACAACAAATCGGGAGGCTCCGCGGCGGGCGTCCCTCACCGCCGGCGGAACCGGAAGGACGGAAACCGTGAACATCGCTCCCCGGAACGATGCGTTCCACCATGAATTCCTCATCCGGTACCGGATGCCCCGGCCCGTCTCCCGTTCCTTCGAGGCGGTTGCCCTGGCATTGAACGACGGCGACATGCGCCAGAGGTGCCGCTGGTGCGCCCGGGTGGCCGTTCGTTTCCTCGGCGCCCTGTGGCAGCTTGCCGCCCTCGCGGGTGATGCGGGTGAAGTCCCCGGACCGCCGAGCCATTACGATTTCCGGAGGCCCCTTGCCGCGCCCCCCTTTCCCCCGGAACTCGCATCCGGGATTCCGGCGGAACTTCTTCAGCTCGCCGGCGTTTACCGCGGCGCGGAACCGGAGGACATCCGCTCCTTCCTGTTCGGGGCGCTCCGGAAGATCGACTATCTCGCCGCCTGCCGGATCGTCGTGGTCACGGAAAAGGGCTTCAACGTCCTTTTCGGCCCTCGGATCGAATACCCCGTGCACAGCGTCCACGAGGCATCCTTTCTCGGCCGGTTCCCCCCGGGGACGCCCCTCCTGGCGGACCCCTCGAACGGCCGGTACCTCTCCCTTCAACCGCTCGTCATCTGGTCGAAAAGCCGTTCCAGCCCCTTCGGGTCCCTCTTCGTTCTCCGCCACCTGGAAGGTCTCCGGGGCCAGTTCGTGGAGGAGGGCCTCCCGGGGTTTCCCATCGTGAACGCCTCTCTTTCCGGTTCCCCCGCGAGGGGGGTCCTTCCCGTGGAACCGGGCGTCCTCGATCGGCTCCGGTCCCCCCCCGTCCGGTTCTGCGACGGCGCCTCCGAGGACCCTTACGACATCCTCGGCCTCATCTGGAGGGGGGGGCTTTCGGACGTCTACGTCGCCCGGAGGAAGGAGGACGACGGGCGCGTCGTCGTGAAGACCTACGAGGGCGAAAGGGGGCTTCTCGACGAGAGCTACCGGTATTTCCGGGACGAGGAAAGCCTGGGAAACCGGGTGCGTCACCGGGGCGTGGTCTCCCCCGTGAAGGTTCCCCTCGCCGGGGGCGGCGTCGTGTACGAGCAGGAACTGATCGACAAAGGCTCCCTGAACGACCTGATCCAGTCGAACGGCGTCCTGACCGCCGAGACCGCCCGGTGCATCACCGAACAGCTCCTCGATGCCCTGGAGGCCGTTCATGGGGTTTCGGTGGTCCACAACGACGTCAAGCCGGACAACATCCTTTTCAAGGACGACGGGACGATCCGCCTCATCGATTTCGGCATCGCGAAATCCCTTGAACGGGAAAACCGGAACTTTCGTTCCGGCACCGTTACGGGCACCCGGGGCTACATGGCGCCGGAACTGGTCCTGGGACACCCCCCCACCGTCCGGAGCGATCTGTACTCCGTCGGCGTCGTCCTCGCCCAGATGCTCTGCGGGCGGGTGATTTCCTCCTTCCGTGAAGCGGCGGCATCCCGTGAGATCCCCCGGGCGTTTCTTCCCTTTCTCGAGGGCTGCCTCGCCGCCGATGAAAGGGATCGATACCCTTCCGCCCGGGAAGCGCTCCCGGCCATCCGGGGCATCCCGGCGGAATCCCTTCGGACCATCACCCTGGACGTGGAAGGGACCCTCGTGGACAACGGCTATGAACAGACCCCCCGCCCCGGCCTTGGCGGATTTCTCGAATTTCTCCTGAAGCACTTTCACCGGATCTTCGTTTACACCACCCTGACGGCGGAGGAAACGGAGGACGTCTTCCGGCACCTTTTCTCCGAGGGCCACGTTCCCCGCCGGTTCCTCGAACGGTACGAGTACATCCCCTGGGGCCGGCGCTCCGAGGATTTCTTCAAGGACCTGCGGCGGTGCAGGGTCCCCCTGGAAAGCAACCGGATCCTCGACGATTCGGAAGCGGTGATCCCGGAGGACCAAGTGCACTGGTGGATCCCCATCGAGGAATTCTACGACCGGAACGCCTTCGACCGCGGTCTTTTCATCGCCGCCGACAGGATTCTCGAAGCGTTCCGGCTGAAAAAAGGCTGAGGACCCCGAAACCGGCGCTCCGGCGGACGGCAGCGGTGCAAACACCATCGGAACAAGCGTTCTGATCGTTTTCCCCGGAGCGTTCTTTTTTTCTTGCAAAATTATTTCAGACAGTTCATTGTTTTACGAATTTCTCACAGACAGGAAGGTCCCCCGCTACCGGATCGCGATCGGAACTTAATTTCCGTTCGTTTCCCCGGGAAAGGGGGAAGCCTCGAAACCACAGGGTTTTCAGACTGGCACATTCCATGCAGAAAACCCCATCGACAGGAAATTCATGAGTTCCTTGACAAGTAAGAAAAGGCGAATCTCATTCGTCTGCCACATGAAGCGTGGTAAAATCGTACACCGGAGGAGAAAACATGAAGAAGTTTTTTGCAACCATTCTTGCCATTTTGCTGCTCTTCTCGTTCACGCTGACCGTCGGGTGTCAGAAGACGGAACCGCAGCCCGCGGCGGCGCCGCCGGCTGCCGCTCCGGCGGAACCGGAGAAGAAGGCCGAGGAAGCCAAGCCCGCTGAGGGCGCGGCCCCCGCGGCTCCGGCCCAGGCCGCTCCCGCCGCCCCCGCCGCTTCGTCCGAAAGCAAGTAAGGGCAAGGCGCACAAGAAAAAACGCCGTGAAATCGAATTTCACGGCGTTTTTCATTTCCGGCGCGGCCGGACCGTCCGAACTATTTCGCCTGGACCTTGAAGTCGTCTCTCCGGTTTTTCGCCCAGGCCGCCTCATCATGGCCGGGGTCGACCGGTTTTTCTTCCCCGTAACTCACCGTCGAGATCCTGCCGGCGTCGATTCCGAGATCGACGAGGAACTGCTTGGCTCCGTTGGCCCTTCTCTCGCCGAGGGCGAGGTTGTATTCCACGGTGCCGCGCTCATCGCAATTCCCCTCGATGAGAACGGAGGCGGCAGGGTTCGCCTTGAGCCAGTCCGCCTTTTTCCGGAGCGCTTCCCGGGCCTCCGGTTTCAAATCCGCCCGGTCGAAGTCGAAATAGATCTTCTCCGACTCGAAAATTTCGATCTCGGACGGACCTGAGGGCGCGGGGGCCGCTTCCGCTTCCGGAACGGGCACGGGCTCCGGAGCCGCCACAGCGACCGGTGCGGCCTCGGCGGGCTTTTCCCCTGTCACAATGGCCTTCTTGGGACAGCAGCCAGAGGCAAGACCAACCATGACGGACAACACAATGATGCTGAAACCCCAAAAAACACGTCGAATCACTTTTTCACCCCCAAAGGCTTTTCTTGACCATAAAACGGACCCATCCTCCCGAAAGGCGGGAAGACGGCCCGACACCATCGGGCCAATGGAAAGGAGCGGTGCAGGCGATCCTGCCGCCCCTTTTCTCTTTCGTCGATGACACCTTATACCACATCGGGACCGCATCGGGAGAAAAAACTCTCATTGTCCGGCTTTTCTTTTTTCTCCCGCCGGCCCGTCACGGCGCCGCTCCCCACGATTCCCCTTTTTTCCGTTTTTCACAAATTCGTCATCTTTTCAAGCGTAAAGGATTCCACGCGGATCGTCATGTTGCCGGCGTCATCCAGGCGGACCGTGCCCGTCGCTTCGACCATGGACCGGACGTGTCTCGGGAGCGACGCGCCGGTGCCGCTCCGGTCGACATGGTACCGCTTCTCCTCCCGGGTGTCGATCGCCACATCCACGACCTCCCCCGCCTCGTTCCAAGAGAAGGGGACGACGATTCCCCGGATGGTCTGTCTTTCTCCTTTTTCGGGATCGCGAACCATATCGGCCTTTCCCGGCGACGGGCATTCCTTTTCCCCCTTCATAGCATACCCCGTGCCAGCGGTTAACCCATGAAGATCACGACTCATTGTGCATGAATCGGGGAAAAGGCAGAATTCCATTTCCGGTTTTTCCCGGTCTCTCTTCCGCCTTTGGACGACAACCATTTGAAATGTTTTTTTAAATTATTAAAGAGGACAGAAGGGGGTTTTCCGTTTTTCGTCCGGGAAAAGGGAACCGTCGTTCCGATTTTTTTCAGAATCTCGATTTCTTGTAGGTTTCCTTTCGGAGCCCGTAACGCATCATCAGTTTGTGGAGCTGGCGGGTGGTAATGCCCGCCGCTTCGGCGGTTTCCCGGATCCGTCCCTCGTGCCGGGCAAGGGCCTTTTCCAGATACTTGCGCACCGCCTCGCTTTTCACCTCCCCGAGCGTTCTCCCGATGTCGGGGGGGTCGGCGCCTTCGGGCCGTCCCTTCTGAAACAGCTCCCCGGGAAAGCTGGCCGGGGTCAGCACGGACGACTTCTCGATGACGTAGGCCCGCTCCATGAGGTTCTTCATTTCCCGGATGTTTCCCGGCCAGGGGTAACGGGCGAAGGCTTCGAGGACCCTGGGATCGATGTCCCGGATCTCCTTGGCGTTCATCCGGTTCAATTCCTTCAGGAAGGAATCGGCGAGAAAGGGAATGTCCTCCCTCCGTTCCCTGAGGGGCGGCACCTCGACGGGAAAGACGCTGAGACGATAGTACAGATCGTTCCGGAAATCGCCCCGCCCGACCATTTCCTCCAGGTTCGAATTGGTGGCGGCGATCACCCGGACATCCACGGACAGTTCCGCCTCCCCCCCCACTCTCTGGATGTTCTGCTCCTGGAGGACCTGCAAAAGCCGGATCTGGGCGGCATGGGTGAGGGTCCCGATCTCGTCGAGAAAAATGGTCCCCCTGTGGGCGATCTCGAACTTCCCGAGCTTCCTCCGGTCCGCCCCGGTGAACGCCCCTTTTTCATGGCCGAAAAGCTCGCTTTCCAGGAGGGTGTCCTGGATGGCGCCGCAATGGACGTGTATGAGCTGGGCTTTCGCCCTGTTGCTGCAGCGGTGAATGAGTTTCGCCAGCGTGCCCTTCCCCGTCCCCGTTTCGCCCGTCAGCAGGACGGTGGTTTTCATGGACGCCACGGCCTTCACCTTGTCGAAGACTTCCCGCATCACCGGGCTCGACGTGTTCGCGATTTCGAGGGAATCGCTCTGCCAGAGTTTCTCGCGGAGATAATTCAGCTCCGATTTCATGAGGACGGTCCTGTAAACCGTCTCGGTCACGTGACGCAGTTCCTCCCTGCTGATGGGGAAGGTTACGTAATTGCCGGCACCCGCCTTGACGGCCATGACGGCGTCCCGGATCCTTTCCTGCGACGCCATGACGATGATCTGGGCCGTGGGGTACACCTGCCAGAGGACGGACAGGGCGAGCCGGCAATCGGCGGCGTCCGCCGCGGACGGTTGAAGGCGCCGGAGGAGCGTCACGTCGATGAAAAGAAACTCGCACCGCTTCCGCCTGAAGAGTTCGAGGCATTCCTCGGGCCCGCGGGCCACGTCGATCCGGTATTCATGATGAAACGAATCCCGTATGGTGTCCACGGCCGACGGATTTTCCGATGCGACCAGAATGGATTTCATAGGCTGCCGTCCACCTCGACCGGTTCCTTTTAGTCCCACATCGCTCTTTTTACAAGGATTTTCTCTCGGGAAGCGTTCTCTCAGGCAAGGATGCCCGCCACGGGGATCCGAAACAGATTCTTGATGACCTCGTCAAAATAATCGGGAAGATAACGGTTCCAGATCCTGATGGGCAGTTCCCTGATTTCTTTTTGCCGCGAATAAGGGAAGAGGAAGAGATACTCCATCAGATACTCCACGTTGGCCGCGAGCGGCCCCCGGTACTGGCGGCTCATCCGCTGTTCCAGGATCCGGTCCTCGTGCATGGATCTGCCGATCTCGCTTTCCAGGGTTTCCTGGTAGGTCGACACGATGATCTCGATGTGGACGCTTTGCTCCCCCGTCACGATGAATTCCCGGAATGCGTCGTTCACCTTCCCGCCGTTCCAGCCCCGGGCTGACAGGAAACGAAGCACGTCGTTCCCGAGGGGTATTCCGGCGATCTCCTTCTTCGGGGGGGTGTACCGGACGATGAAGTTGGTGGCGTTGTAACGCCCCTTGTGTTTCTCCTCCTCCACGATGTCGAAACGTTCCCCGGCGGTCAGGACTTCCTTCAGCCTCTCCTGGTCGCCCGATTCCATGATGATTTTCACCCCCGCCACGTCGTTGATGACCGGGGCCCCCATGCCGACAAGGGGTTTGCGGTTTTTCAGGTCCTCCAGGATCCGGTTTTCCGCCCGGAGGAACTCGGCCTGCATGTCTTCCGGGGAGGTGACGAGGTGCGACCGGGGAATGCCCAGGTACCGGGCCCGTTCCTCCGCGAGAAGCGCCGCCTGTTCCCGGATGTTCCGGAAAATCTGGTCGACGATCCTTCTCGCGCCCTTTTCCGCAAGCCGCCGGACCCGCTTGATCCGGGAAGATGCCAGATATCTCGCCCCCCCCTCTTCCTCGCGGAAGTACAGGGTCCCGTGGAAGGGGGTCTCCCGGTAGAACCGTCCCGGATTGTCCCGATAATCGCGCACCAGTTCATCGATCCTGGCGTTCCGGTAAGGGGGATGGGCGATCAGGGCATCCTTCAGATCCCCCTTCAGGCTGACCGGACGGCTCGCCAGACCTTTCCCGTAGAGGGCTTCGAGGATCTCCCGGGAAAACCGGTCGAGATACCGGGATACGTATGCGCTGTTGAAGTGGACCAGACGGGTTACCGAATCCCCATCCGCAGCCCGGAGTTCGTTGAACATCCACCGGCGGATGATGTCGCACAGCAGCGATCTGTGGATGTAACTGTTGATGGTGATCATACCGAAGCACCTTCCTTGCCGGTCGCAGGCGGGGACAGCGGGAGGTCGTAACGCTGTTCCCTGAGGGGCCTGCCCCACTGAAAAACCTCCTTCTCCGCGGTCAGGCGGAAGCCGGCGTCGCGGTAGATCCGGGCCGCCACGGGAAGGATATGTACGGTCCACAGAAAGATGGACCGGTATCCCGTTTCCCCTGCAAACCGGACCGCTTCCTCCACGAGGCGGCGCCCGATGCCCATGCCCCTGGCGGCGGGGTCCAGGAGCAGCCAGCGAAGCTGTGCTTCCTCCCGGGAATGTTCCGCAACGGCCACCGATCCCAGGAAGGAATCCTCTCGTTCGACGATCCAGACCCGCTGCCGGTTCCCACGGTTTCCGGCAAAAACCGACAGGGGGCCCGCCACATAGATCTCTATGGAGATGTCGAATCCGCACTCCTTCGAATACAGCACCCCGTGCTGGCGGACGATGGACCCGAGATCGCCCGGCCTGAGGTCGTTTCGCACGGTGACGGTCGACCCGTCTTTGCAGGCAAACGCCATGGACATGGAACAGCGCCCCGAAATCCCCCCGCCCGGCAGTACGGGTTTTTTCTTCCCGTTCAAGAGATCCCCTGCCGGGGACCGTATTGCGAGGGGATCGACACCCCCTCCAGCACCTCCCGGATCGTCCGGGCAAGGTCGGCCAGCATGATCGGCTTCTGCAGAAAAGCGCGGCATCCTCCCTCCATGATCCTTCCGACCTGTCCGTTCCGGCTGTACCCGCTGGACAGGATGACCTTCACGTCCCCGTCGATTTCCTTCAGCCTTTCGAACGTTTCCTCGCCGCTCATGCCGGGCATGACCATGTCCAGAATGACAAGGGCGATCCCGTCTCTTCCGGCTTCGTAGATACCGATCGCCTCCGGTCCCGACCGGGCGGCCAGGACCCGGTATCCCAGGCTTTCGAGCATTTCCTTCGTCACGGTGACGACCATTTCCTCGTCGTCCACGACGAGGAGGGTTTCCGTCCCGCGGAGGGGCACCTCGGAAACCCTGGTGGTCCTGAGAACTTCCTTCCGGGAGGCGGGAAGGTAGAAACGGAAGGTCGCTCCGTGTCCCTTCTCGCTGTAAACGTTGATGACGCCGTTGTGATTCCGGATGATTCCGTAGACAATGGACAGGCCGAGCCCGGTCCCCCGGCCGACCTCCCGGGTGGTGAAAAAGGGCTCGAAGAGCCGTTCCTTCGTCTTTTCGTCCATCCCCACCCCCGTGTCGGTCACGGAAATCCTCACGTACCTGCCGGGGGCGATGCGGTACGGCTCGACGTACCTGTCGTCGAGGACCTCGTTGGCCGTTTCCACATACAGGTCCCCCCCGGCCGGCATGGCCTGCCACGCGTTCACGAAGAGATTCATCAGGACCTGCTCGATCTGTCCCCGGTCGGCTTCCACGGTCCACAGATCCTCCTCGTATTTCTTGTGAATGGTGATGTCCTTCTTCGCCCGGCCGAACAGGGTGGCGGTCTTTTCCACGATCTCGTTGAGATCGGCGGGCTTGAAATCCTGCGACCCTCCCCGGGCGAATCCGAGCAGCTGCCGGGTCAGATGAGACCCGCTCTGCACCAGGGCCTCGATCCCCTTCACACGGTCGGACCGGGGCTGGCCCGTTCCGTCTTCCATGGACATCAGGGAGGCATGTCCGAGAATGCCCATGAGGATATTGTTGAAGTCATGGGCGATGCCTCCCGCCAGGGTTCCGATGGCCTCCATCTTCTGGGCCTGGAGAAGCTGGGATTCGAGACGTTTCCGGTTCGTAATGTCTTCCGCGATCCCTTCGTAACGGAGGACGTTTCCCCGGCCGTCCCTGACGCACCTGGCGCTGAGGACCACAAAGACCGTTCCCCCGCCCCTCTTGCGGAACTCAGTCTCGAAACCCGAAACGACACCTTCCCGCTCGATGACATCCCTGAACCTCGAACGGTCCTCCGGCCGGACGTAGAGATCCCTGGCGATGCCGGCGATGGAGGAGGTCATTTCCTCCGGGGACTCGTACCCGGTCATCCGGGCCATGGCGGGATTGACGGTGATGAACCTGCCCTCCGGGGTGGACTGGTAGATCCCCTCGATGGCCTCCTCGAAAATCTCCCGGTACTTCGCCTCCGACTCCCGGAGCGCCTGCTCGGCGATCACCTTCTCGGTGACGTCGGTGGCGATGTGGATGACCTTTTCCAGGTTTCCCCCCTCGTCGAAAACGGGGGTGGTCGAAACGAGGCAGTACCCCCCGAGCGCCTGCAGACTGACCTCCACGGTCTGGGCCCGGCCAGTTGACAGCGTCTTCTCCAGCGGGCACCCGGGGCAAGGGGCACCGGTCAGGTGGAACAGATCGTAACACTTCTTCCCGGCGATCTCTCCGGGGGGTTGCTTCAACACGCCGGCCGCCGCGCGGTTCGCGGCCAGAATGGTGTGATCGGAAGCGAGGATCAGCGTGGGGTGGCTTACGGCCTGGAAAATGTCCTCCCATTCCTTCGAAACCTTCCGAAGCCTCTCCTCCACCTGCTTCCGGTCGGTGATGTCCCGGATGAACCCCCCCACGCCGAGGATCCCTCCGGACAGCTCGACGGGGAACTTGACGGTTTCGAAACAGCGTCCCCCCCCCTCCTGCTCCCGGATGCTGACCGATCTCGAAGAAAGGGCCTCGGCATCCGACCGGTGGCACTCGGCGGCGACGGCTCCCGGCATCAGCTCGAAGTCGGTCCGCCCGATGACTTCCGATTCGTCCCTCCCGAAAAAGGAGCACAGCGCCCTGTTGGCGATGAGATGCCGGAAGCGGTCGTCCTTGAGAAAAACCATTTCCGTGGTCGAGTCGATGAAGGTGCGGTACCTTCTTTCGCTCTCGAGGAGTTTTTCCTCGGCCCGTCTCCGTTCGCTGATGTCCCTGCAGACGTGGACGAGCCCGTAGGGCGATCCGTTCCGGTCCCGGAGAACGTCGCCGTTGACCTCGAAAAGGACCTTTCCGCCGTCCTTCATCACCAGGCGGTATTCCCTGGGTCCCAGCCTCCCCCGGATCATGAGGTCCGTATTCTCCACGGCCTTTTGCCGGTCCTCCGGCGCGATGAATTCGAGCATGTTCCTGCCCTCGATTTCCGAACGGTCGTAACCTCCGATCCGCAGGGCGGATTCGTTGACGAACAGGATCGTGCCGTCCATGTCGGTGCGGATCATCATGTCGGGAATCGTTGCGATCAGGCTGGTGTTCAGTTCCTCGCTCCTGCGCAGGGACTCCTCCGCTTCCCTGCGTTTCTTTTCCTCCCGGACGATTCCCCAGGCCTTCGAGCCCAGGTAGGAAAAAAAGGCGGTGCCCAGGAACACGACGGCCAGGATCCCGGCGAGACGGTTGCGGAAACCCGCCATGAGCGCCAGGGCCTCGTCCTCCGGGGTGGCCACGACGATGGACCAGAAGGTGTTCCCGAGCCGGATGGGCATGTAGACGGCATGCTTCGTCACGGGTTCGACGACAGCCTTTCCGATCCTGTTGAAGGCATAGGTGGTGACCCCTTCCCTGCCCTGGAGCATCTCCCGGGCCATGGCGAGGATGGACGGATAGTCCCTGCAGTTGTCGAAAACCGAATGCCCCACATGGCCGGGGACGGGACAGTACAATTCGATCCCCTTTTCGCTGAGCACCCAGGCATAGCCTGTTTCGCCGATCCGGATGTTCGCCAGGTAGCGTTTCGCGATGACGTCGAACGGGATGACGAAGGCGACGGACCCGTCGAACCGCTCCCCCCGGAAAACGGGGACGTGAATGGCGATCGCCTCGAATCCCCTGACGGACCGGAAAACGTCGCTCACCACGGTCCGCTGGCTCGTTTTCAGCCCTTTCACGTGAGCCAGCCCGCTCAGGTCGGTGTCCGATGCCGGCCCTTCCGGAACGCTGAAGACGACGTGCCCGGCGCCGTTGACGCGGCTCACGATGGCGACGGTGTCCCGGTGCCGTTCGAAGGTTTCCCGTAGGAGCGTCCTGCCGCTTTCGTCGAGGTCCGCGACGTGGGGATAGCGGGAAAGGGTGGTGAGGGTGGCGATCAGGTTCTCGAAGGTGCTCTCGATCCCCGCCGCCGCCTGCCGGGCGTGCATGCGCTGGCCGGCGTTCGTGTCGTCAATGGCCTTCCGTTTCGCATCCTCGGAAAAGGTGAAAAAAAGATAGAGGCAAAACGCCAAGAGAAGGAACAGAAGCGCAAACTGGAATTTGTACTTCATCTCGGGCCTCGCTGCCAGCTGGGTTGAAGCGTAAAGGAAATACAGCGACATCCTTGGTGATTATGACGGCGGACCGGCCCGTTGTCAATGACAAACCGGCAAAGGGGGGACAGAATGCGAAAGGGGGAACGGGGAAACCGGCGGCACCTGGGAAGGGGCGGACCGGCGTTTCGCCGGACAGGGGATTCCGCCGCCGGCCGCGGCGGGCCCATCCCCGATGAATCCCTCCCGATTCCCGCCCTTTTTTATGGTTAAACGGGTTTTTTTTTGCTATATATTTTTGCTTTGATCACAACAGCAATAAGAGGCAGATCCCATGGAAAAGAAAGCACAGCTCATCGTCGAAGGCAAAACCTTTGAACTTCCCATCATCGAGGCGACGGAAGGAAATTACGCCATCGACATTTCCCACCTCCGGCAACAGACCGGCCTCGTCACGCTCGACCCCGGCTATCACAACACGGGAAGCTGTATCAGCAGCATTACCTTCATGGACGGGGAACAAGGCATCCTCCGCTACCGGGGGATCCCCATCGAACAGCTGGCGAAGCATTCCACCTTCGTCGAAACGGCGTATCTTCTCATCACGGGGGAACTCCCCACGCGTGAGGAACTCACGGCCTTCTCCTCCAAGTTGAACGATCATTCCCTCGTTCACGAGGACATGCGCCACTTCTTCGAACGGTACCCGAAAGGCGCCCATCCCATGGGGATTCTCGCCTCCATGGTGAACGCTCTTCGGGCTTTCTATCCCGAGCTTCCCGAACGCACGGAAGAGGAGGAAATCCGGATCACCTTCGCCCGGCTTCTTTCCAAGCTGCGGACCCTCGCCGCCCTGTCCTACCGGATCTCCATGGGGCTCCCGATCAACTACCCGTCGATCCACCTGAGTTACTGCGCCAACTTCCTGAACCTGATGTTCGACTCGCCGGTGAAGCCGTACATCATCGACGAAGACCTCGTCCACGCCCTGAACGTGTTCTGGATTCTCCACGCCGATCACGAGCAGAACTGCTCCACCTCGGCCGTCCGTCTCGTCGGCAGCGCCCGGGTCAACCTCTACGCCGCCATCTCGGCGGGGATCAGCGCTCTCTGGGGACCCCTCCACGGCGGCGCGAACCAGTCGGTCGTGGAAATGCTCCAGGCAATCCTCGACGGGGGCGGCGATCTGAAGCCGTTCCTCGAACGGGCGAAGAACCGGGAAGACTCGTTCCGGCTCATGGGATTCGGCCACAGCGTCTACAAGAACTACGATCCCCGGGGCAAGATCATGAAGGAGATGTGCGACAAGGTCCTGGCCAAGGTGGACCGGCAGGATCCGCTCCTCGACCTCGCCAAGCGGCTGGAGGAGGTCGCCCTGAACGACCCCTACTTCATCGATCACAAGCTGTATCCGAACGTGGATTTCTACAGCGGAATCATCCTGAGGGCCCTGGGAATCCCCCTCGACATGTTCACCGTCATGTTCGCCATCGGACGCCTGCCCGGATGGATCAGCCAGTGGAAGGAAAGCCTGGAGGACAGCCGGAGCAAGCTCCACAGGCCCCGCCAGGTCTATATCGGCCGCGGCAGGAGGGACTACGTTCCCATAGACAAAAGGAAACCCACCGACGGCCTGCCGGGGAACATTCTCGTCTTCTGACGTCAGGTCCGCCGGCCGCCGCTCAGCCCTCTTCCAGATCGGAGTGGTGGTGCGGCCGCCCCCCTGCCCGGTGCGCATGGGCATGGGCGTGGAGGACGTCCTCCTCCGCGGCGACGAGGCGCCCGTCCGCGAGAATCCAGGTTTCGCCGGTGACGCGGGCGAGAAAATCGAAATCGTGGGACGCGATGATCGCCGGAAGCCCGAGTCCGAGAAGGACCTGGGCGATCCGTTCCGTCGTGTCCCTGTCGAGTCCGGCCGTCGGCTCGTCGAGAAGAAGCAGCCGGGGACCCATGGCGAGCACCGTGGCCAGGGCGACGAGTTTCTTTTCCCCGTGGGAAAGCCGATAGCTCACCCGGTTCTCGAAATGCTCCATCCCGAGCAGCGACAGGGTTTCCCGGACGATCCGGAGCGCCTCGCCCGGACTTTTCCCGAGGTTCAAAGGGCCGAAGGCCACGTCCTCCCGGACGGTGGGACAGAAAAGCTGGTCATCGGAATTCTGAAAAAGATACCCCACCCGCTCCCGGACAAAGAAAAAATCGTCCTCGCTCCTGACGGTCCTCCCGAATACCCGCAGGCTCCCCGAATCGGGGGAAAGAAGTCCCATGAGGATGTGAAACAGGGTCGTTTTGCCGCTCCCGTTGTGACCGATCAGAGCGATCCGCCGGTCGTCGCTAAGCGCGAACGACGTCTCCCGGAGCACGGGTTCCCCGCACCCGTATCGAAAGGAAACGGACTGGAATTCGACGGCCGGATCAGCCATGGACGGTCACCACGACGACGAGGACGCACGCCAGGACACCCAGGGCGAAGGCGTCCGACGTTTTTACCGACGGCGCTTCCATGAGAGGGATTCTGCCCCGGAATCCCCGGCAGACCATGGCGGAGCGCACCCGAAGTCCCCTCTCGTAACTGTTCACGAGCAGCATGCCCACGAGAAAGGCCAGGTGCCGGTACGTGTGAAAATTTGTCCGGGGACGGAAACAGCGGATCCGCATGGCGTTCAGAATCCTCGTATATTCTTTCCCGATCTCGACGGCGTAACGGTACGTGAAGAAAAAAAGGGAGACGAGTTTCTCCGGGACGCCGAGCCCCTCCAGCCCCCGGGCGACGGCGCCCATGGGCGTGGAAGCCACGAAGGCGGCCGTGAAGAAGAAGATCGCATTGGAGCGCACCGTCAGGACCAGGGCCCGGTCGATTCCTTCCCGGGTGGCCTGGAAGGGACCCACGGCGAAGAGGGTCTCTCCGGGCACGGAGAACGGCAGGAATACCCACAGGAACAGAACGAATCCGTTCGCGGCGGCGAGGAGCGTCGCCGTTCTCCCCGGAGGCGGTTCCGCCAGGAACAGAACGGACAGGGCAAAGAGAAATGCGACACCCGCCGCCGGGAGGTTCTGGATCAGGGCCGCGGAGAAGGAAAAAACCAGGGACCCGAGAATTTTCGTCCTCGGGTCCAGCCGGTATAGAAAGGTCTGTTTCCGTTCACCCTCCAGGGGTTCATCAATCATTTATTCTCTTTACGCCCCTTCATGAAAAAAAAGACCCCGAAAAGACCGACAATATATCCTACCCCGCCGGCAATTTCAACGACGGAAGGGCCTTCCTTGTTCAGGGAAAGAACGGCCTCCACCATGGGTTTCATCCGGGCGTCGAAGACCTCGTTGACCACGGCGCGAAGCCGTTCCTCGGAGATCCCGGCGAGGGGGGCCTCGTTTCCGGCGGCGCCCTCGTCCGGCGCCGTTTTCTCTTCCGTCGCCGCGGCGCCTCCCGCTCCTTCCGCAGCGGACAGGGGCAGGACGAATTCCGCCCGGTGCCCCATGGAGGCGGTAAGGACGATGATCACTTCCTTTCCGCCGGGCGACGGAAACCGGAACTCCCCGTTGTCGTCGGTCTTCGTTTCCAGGAGCTTCGCCCTTTCCCCGGTGAAGACTTCCACTTTGGAGTTTTTGATTTTGCTGCCGTCGGCGAAGTATCCTTCGCCGCAGACCTGCCCCCCTTCCTCGAAGGCGAAGACCTTGACGCTGTGGGCCGACGCCGTGGAAAAGCCGGCAAGAAGGATTGCCGCCGCGAGCAACCCCGCCAGGCGCATGGGAACATGAAAACGCATGTGGTCATACCTCCCGAATCAACGAGTTCGTAAAAAGTCTGAAAAACGCTTCAGACGGCAAGGCGAAAAAGCTCCGCGGGCGCCGTGCCCGAATCCCGGGGACCGGGGCATACGGGGATGTACGCCGCGGAGACAAGGGATCAGGGGCAACCCATCCTATGGACTTTTTACGAAGCCGTCAGAATCTCCCGTTTCACCCTGCGAAGAAAGAGAATGCAGACGGAAGTGACGATTCCCTCGATCACCATGACGGGGAGGTGGGCGAGGAAGATCACCTTTGCCGCATCGAGAAAGGCCCCTTCCGACAGGGCCAGGGTGACGGCCACGAACAGTCCGCTCAGGGCCACGGAAAGAAACCCCGCCCCGAATCCCGCCAGGGCGGCGGCGCGGTTCGTCCCTCCTTCCGCGGCCCCGTGAAAGAAATAAAAACAGAGAACGGCCGGAAGGGCCATGTTCACCGTGTTGATGCCGAGCGTCGTCCATCCCCCGAATTGAAACAACATGGCTTGGAGGAACAGGGCGACGAGAATCGCCGGAAAGGCCGGCCACCCGAGAAGAATCCCCAGGAGGCCGTTCAGGACGAGATGGACGCTCGTCGGACCGATGGGAACGTGGACGAGCGAGGCCACGAAGAAGGCCGACGAAAGAACGGCCACCTTCGGAATGGAATCGCCGCCCATTTTCTTCATCCCGACAGCGACGCCGGCCGCCGCGACGGCGACGCCGGCCGCCAGGATGGGCATGGAAAGAACACCTTCGGAGATATGCATGGGCCTCCGCGCTACTTCATCTCGATGAACCGGACCCAGATGACCGCTCCGATCTCGACATCCTTGCCCTCGATTTTGCGGTCATCGGTGTTCAGGGCGGCGAATCCCCACCACCCCGCCCTGGGAACGCCGTAAGTGAAGACACCGTTCCCGTCGGCCTTCACGACCTGGGTTACCATGTATTCGTTGGGTTTTTCCCCACCTTTCGCCCTTTCGGGATCGTAGCATTCCACTTCGACCTCGGCATAGGGAACGGGTTTGCCCTGGACTTTCACGATTCCCTGGAAAACGTTCCCGCCATAGAGACCGTAAGGCCTGGAAAGGGGAACGATTTCCGTGCGGAGCCCCACTTCCTCGTCCCAGCCCTCCTCCAGACCGAAGGCGGCCACGACGACCTTGGTATAATGAACGATGAAGATGTCCTCGGCAGGCTCGAAATAGGGTTTCGGTTCCATGCAGAACGCATAGACTCCCGGCTTCCTGATCTGGTATTTCGTTTCCCAGGCCTTCATGTCCATGATCCTGGCCGGTTTCAGCGTGTTCAGGAGGTCCGTCATTTTCCCATCATGGAAAACGCCGAAAACGGCCGGCTTTTCAAGGTTGAGGCCCACCAGTTCCACGGGATGGGCGAACATCACCTTCAGATCGACGGTGTTGCTCTGCCCGGCGACGATCATCTGTTTCGAGGGGATGATCATGCCGAAGTGGGCCATGGAGCTTCCCCAGGACGACAACACCAACAGGACGGGCAAGACGACGAGACAAAGACGTTTCTTCAAGATCCTTTCCTCCCACAGGGTGGTATGAAACCTGTTTCCGAAGGGAAACAGTCAGCGGATGATGTTGACGAACGTGCAAAAAGCCGAATCAACGTTTTTTTCGAACGGCAAAGGTAAAAGCTCCGGAAGCAAAGCGCCCGAATCCCCGGGAATGTGGCGTACCTTTGGTACGCCAGAGGCACGAGGGAAGAAGGGGCGGCATGGGAACCTTTTTTTACGAAGCCGTCAATGCTATGTTCCTGATATTCGTGCTACCATGCGGCCAAAAAAATTTCGAGGACGGGCTAATCCGTGCTCGACATGCTGAGCGTCCCGTGCCGGACCCCTTTCACCGCCCGGAGTTGATCGGCCAGATGCAGGATGTCGCTCGCTTTTCCCTTTACCGCCACGATCTCCAGGCAATGATCATGGTCCAGGTGGACATGCTGGGTGGATAGGATCAGTTTCTGGAAATCGTGCTGGAGGTCGACCACCCGGTTCAGAAGGTCCCGCTGGTGATGATCGTAAATGTACGTGATCGCCCCGGCTACTTCACGGTCCTCCCTCCATTCCCGCCGGACGATTTCCTGGCGGATCAGATCGCGAATCGCCTCGGACCGGCTTGTGTATTTCTTCCCTCGCAGCAGGGCGTCGAATTGATCGAGAAGCCCCTTTTCGAGGGACACGCCGAATCGCACGAGACCGCTCATGGCGCCTCCTGTGTTACATATTTCAACTTGGTAGCACAATCGGTTCCCCCCGTCAATGAAAAAGGTTTTTTCCTTGACAACATCCGCCCGGATACAGTACCAGTGACCCGGGGGGCCGTGAGATGCATTTCAGGACCATGTCCCGCGTGCCTGCGGGCGCGCGCCGGGGAATGCCCCGATGACGCCTGCGGGCGAAATCCTGTCTCCACCCCTGAAAGCAAGCCCATGACATTTCCCGGACGGTCTGAAAATTCCGCGGCAGGCGCCCACTTCTATTTTCCCTACCATTCCGCCCACGATCTTCCGGGACGACTCCCGTCCCTGTTCCAGGAAGGTCCGGCCCGGGGATTGTTCGTCGCCGCGCCGGACACGGAAAGCCTTCTTCGGCCCCTTTTCCGGGAAGGGGAACGAGCGGATCGCTTCATCCCCCAGGCGAAAGACCTCCGGTTTCTCTCCCCCGGGCCCGCCGGGGAAAGGGGGACCGACTCCTTTCTCCGGCGCATGCTGCAGACCCTGGAAGAGCGGGCGGGCCGCGAAGCGGGTCATGAATGGGTTCTTCTCGAGGGAACGGCCCTGTTTACCCCCCACTGCGATCCGGAGCTTCTTGCCCGGTTCGAGGGGGAATTGGACAGCCTTTCCCGGGAACGGTCCCTTACGATCGTCTGCCTCTATGACGAGGAGTTCTTCCCGTTCCCTTTTCTTCAAAGAGCCCTTCTTGCCCACCAGTCGTTTTTCAGGAAGGGATCCCTGATCCCGAACCCCCTTTACGAGTTTCCTCCCCGTTTCGACATCGGGGAAACCCCCGCCCGGGCGATCCGCCGTTTCCAGGAGCTTCTTTTCCGGCAGGAGGAATCCACCCGCCTTCACAGGATCCTTGCGGAAAAGTCCTTCGCCGGCGTTTACGTCGTCCAGCACGGCCGTTTCCGGTACATCAATCCCAATGCGGCGTCCTACGCAGGCTACAGCCCGGAGGAAATGATCGGGATGGATTCGATGAGCATCGTCCTCCCGGAAGACCGGGAAATCCTCAAAATCAACGCCCTGGGAATGATGCGGGGCACCCGGACCTCTCCTTACGAGTTCCGCATTTTCAGGAAGGACGGAAAAGTCCGATGGATCCTGGAAACGCTGACGCCGATCCTGTTCGAGGGGAAGCCCGCCATCCTGGGGAACTCCATGGACATCACGGAGAGGAACGCCGACCGGGAGGCCCTCCGGGATTCGGAGCAGCGGATGCGGGAAATCGTCAACTTCCTCCCCGACGCCACCCTGGTGATCGACCGGGAAGGAAACGTCATCACGTGGAACCGGGCCATCGAGGAAATGACGGGGATCCCGGCCGGCGAGATGCTCGGCAGGAAAGACAGGGAGTATTCCATCCCCTTTCACGGAAGGGTCCAGCCGATTCTCATCGACTTCGCCCTCGCCCCGGACTCCATCCGGGAGAGCGCCTACACGAAGTTCGAAAAAAGGGGATCCCTGCTCCTCGCGGAGATGGATTACCTCTCGCCCCAGGCAGAGAAGCGGTTTCTCTGGCTCAAGGCCTCGCCGATCTACGACCGCGCCGGGGCCGTCTCCGGGGCCATCGAGACCATCCGGGACATTACGGAACAGAAAAGGGCGGAAGCCCTCCTCCGGATCGAAAAGGCCCGTATGGAGGAGCTTTTCGAGGGTTCCCCCGAGGCCATCGCCCTCACCGATCCAAAGGGACAGGTCCTCCGGATCAACCAGCATTTCACGAAGCTCTTCGGCTACACCTCCGCCGAGGCCGGCGGCCGGCCCGTGGACGAACTCATCGTGCCGCCGGAGCTTCCGGAAGAGGCCGCCGAACTCACCCGGCTGGTCGCCGGAGGGACGCCCCTGTCCCTCGAAACCGTGCGGCAGACAAAGGACGGCGTCCCCGTCCAGGTGTCCATCCTGGCGACGCCGATCCGGATCGACGAGGACCAGATCGGCATTTATGCCATCTACCGGGACATCTCCGAACGGAAAAGGATCGAAACGGCGCTCCGGGAAAGCGAGGAACGGTACCGGACGATCATCGAGACCATCGAGGACGGGTACTACGAAACGGACCTTCACGGACGGATCAGCTTCGCCAACGACTCCCTCCTCCGGATCCTCGCCTGCCCCAGGGAGGAACTGATCGGAACCAGCTTCCGCGCCTTCGCCGACCGGGAAAGCGCCCAGAGGCTCTGGCTCGCCTGCCGCAAGGTCTTCGACACGGGGGCCCCCTGCATGGGCCTCGAGTGGGTCATCACCCGGAAGGGAGGGGAAGTCCGGTCCCTGGAGGTCTCCATTTCCCTCATCCGCGACGCCCGGGAAACGCCCACGGGATTCCGGGGAATCCTGAGAGACATCACCGAACGGATCCGCTCGGAGGAAACGATCCGGAAGCTCGCCTATCACGACGCGCTTACGGGACTTCCCAACAGGTTCCTCTTTCACGACCGCCTTTCCATGGCCATGGCCCGCGCCGCACGGTCGGGAACCTCGGTGGCCGTCATCATGCTGGACCTGGACAAGTTCAAGGAAGTGAACGACTCCCTGGGACACACCGTGGGAGACCTTCTCCTCAAGGCCGTGTCGGAACGGCTTGTGCGCATCATGCGCAGGGGCGACACGGTCGCCCGGATGGGAGGGGACGAGTTCATGATCATCGCCACGGACATCAAGAACATCGACGGGGCGAGCGTCGTGGGGAAGAAGATCGTCGAGGCCGTCCGGAATCCTTTCGACTGCGGCGGACGCCGATTGAGCATCACGACGAGCCTCGGCATCGCCCTCTTCTCCGAACACGGCACGAATCCGGAAACCCTCGTGCAGCGGGCCGACATCGCCATGTACCGGGCGAAACACCTGGGCAGAGACTGCTGGAAATTCTACGAGGAAGACTGACGAACCCGTAAAAAGGCCCCATCAACACTTTTTCGAACGGCAAAGGAAAAAGCTCCATAGGCAAGGCGCCCGAATCCCGAGGACTGAGGCGTACTTTTGGTACGCCGCAGGGACGAGGGAGGAAGGGCAACACAGCATATGGGCTTTTTACGAAGCCGTCAAGACTGACGGGGAAGGGGCTCCGGGGGCACAGCCCGGGCCAGTTCCCGGTACAGTTCCGGGGTCACCCGCTTCTTTTCGAACACGAGGGTTTCCCAGATGCGGCATTCCCGCTCCGCCGCGCGGCGGGCCATTCCCTGGATTCCGCGGGGCAGGCCGGCGACGTCCCCTCTTCCCGGAACGGGGCGTGCGCCCGAGGGATTCCGGAAGGCGCCGGGACCGAACCGTTCATACCACAGGAGGGTGTGGGCCGTGGAAAGGGATCCTGCCCAGGGATAGGGGGAGAGCCTCCAGAACCGGGAAAGCCGGTCGATCTCCCCGTCGATCCGTTCCTTCTCCCCGCCGGTTTTCCACGGCACCGCGGCTTCGAAGTACAGACCGGTTTTCAGCCGGTCCCCTTCCACATGCCAGATCTTCCCGATCCCGAAGGCCTCCGGGTTCCGGGCCACCGGGGAACCGCCCACCAGTTCGAAAACCCCGCAGATGAAAAGGGAGAGCCGCTCCCGGTTCCGTCCGATGAAACGGAGGGTCTCCATGGCCTCGTCGAATGTCTCAGTGGGAAAATCGGTGAAGCACATGGCCTCGACGGCGATCCCCTCCCCCGAAGCGTTCCGGACGGCCCGCTCCATTGCGGCCGGGTCGATCCCCTTGTGGATCCTGCGGAGCACCCGGGGCGACGCCGACTCGACGCCGAAGGAAAAGGCAAGCGCCCCTCCTCCGGCAAGTTTCCCGCAGGCCCTCCCGTCGAGCGACCGCTCCGGCCGGATGTCGGTGGCCCACTTCCAGCGGCTCCCCCTCTCTTGCACCGCCCCGGCGAAACGGAGGGCCGTCGCCGGCGACACCGTGTCCTGGGAGAGGTAGAAGACCGTACCCCCGTACCGTTTCGAAAGGTCCTCCAGGTGGTCCGCCGCCGTCTCGACGGGCCGTTCCCGGTAGCGGGCCGTCCCGCAGTCCGCGAGGCCGTAGTGGCAGAAGGCGCACTTTCCCCAGTAGCACCCCCGGGTCAGGTCGTAGGGAAGGACCGGGGCGGGTGAAAAGTAGCGTTTCAGGGGAAGCCCATCGAAATCCGGCGGGGGAAGGACGGAGAGGTCCGCCGTTTCCTCCCCCCGGAGGACCCCCGAGGGGCGCTCCCCCCGCTCCACGGCGCCGGCAAGATCGACGAGGGTCTTTTCCCCCTCGAAAAGGACGACCGTGTGGAAGGGCCCCAGGGCCTTCGGCCGTTCTCCCGGATCGAGGCGGAGCATGAACTGGGTGATGGCGGGACCTCCCGTCGTGAGGTGGAGGCGGGGAAAACGTTTTTTCAGGATGCCGGCGATGGTGTAGGCCTGCTGGATCTGGGCGGTGAAGGCGACGGAGATGCCCACCATGGAAGGTTCCTCCTCCCCGATCCGGCGGACGAGATCCGTGGCGTAATAGCCGTGGAAGGGATTCCGGTCCCGCCGGGCATCCTCCTCCACGTTCCCCATGGTAAGGAGCGAGAAGGGGGTCCGGTACCGGACGAAATCCACGTGGAGGGGGGTGTAGGCGGCGGAAACCATCTCCAGGGCCCGTTCCAGGGCCGTCACGGCCTTCCGATACGCGTCGTGCTCGAAAAACGTCGCACTTCCCGGTTCCCGCAGCAGGGAAAGGGACGCCTCCACCCGGGCCGGGCATCCCCGGGCGATCTCCCCGCCCCTGCGGAGCGCGGCGAGGAACAGAGGTTCGGGATGCCTCAGAAAGGCCTTTTTTTCGAGATTTTTCCTGCGCCTCTCGATCCGGCCGGCCGCATCGAGAAGCGTTTCCCTTCGGAAAAGCCATTCGAAGGCCTCCACGTTGACATCCACCGGCACGGCCTCGATGCCGCTGCGCCGGAGAACGGCGGTCAGGAGGGGAAGGGCGATATAGGGTGCCGTCGGATCCGCCACGGGCGGATAGATGAGAACGATTTTCACGGCTTTCCCGCGGGCGGGCGGGCCGGCCGTTTTCCGGGGGAGCCGCCGCGGCGCTCCCTTCCAAGAAACCGCTTCTCCAGGTGACGGGCGTCGAGCTTCTCCAGGGCCTCCCTCACGAGGGTCCTGTTCGACGCGTTTTTCGGCTGGAGGAGCGCCCGCTGGAGTTTCCGTTCCCGGAAAGTCCGGGGGACATGCAGGGGTTCGCCGGTCACGGGGTGCCGGCCCGTGTGGTACATGGCCGCCGAAAGGGTCATGGGCAGGGGAATGAAGTCCTGGACCTGCTCGGGGTGGATTCCCCGGTCAAGGCAGTGGCATCCCAGGTCGAGGGCCTCCGGGAGGCCCGCTCCCGGGTGAGCGGTCATGAAATAGCGTACCAGGTGGCGCTTCCCCGGAATCCCCTCGTTGAGACGTTCGAAGATCCGGAGGAATTCCTCGAAGGTTTCCCGTCCCGGCTTCCCCATGGCCGAAAGAACGGCGCCGGAGACGTGCTCCGGGGCGACCTTCATCCGGCCGCTCACGTGATGCCGGAGCACCTCCTCGAAATAGGACCGGGCCTCCGGCCGGACAAGGAGATCGTGACGGAATCCGCTGGACAGGAAGACGTGCTTCACGCCGGGGATCCGTTTCATTTTTCCGAGGAGATCGAGGGACGCCTCGTATCCCGGGCGAAGGCCGCCGCACGTTTCCGGGAAGAGGCACTTCCGGTCCGCACAGGCCCCCTTCCCGTTCCAACGGGAACAGGCCGCCCCGTACAGGTTCACCGTGGGGCCGCCCACATCGCTGATGGTCCCCCGGAAGTCCTTCCTTCCGCTCAGGGCTTCCGCCTCCCTGAGAAGGGAACCGGCGCTCCGGCTCTGGACGATCCTTCCCTGATGGAGGGTGAGGGAGCAGAAACTGCACTCGCCGCAGCAGCCCCGGTGGGAAACGAGGGAAAACCGGACCGTTTCCAGGGCCTTCACGCCCCCCCGCCTGTCATGGGATGGATGCCATGCCCGGCTGTAAGGAAGTTCGTAGATCCGGTCCAGCTCCTCCGGCCTCAGGGGAAAGGGCGGAGGATACTGGACCACGTACCGGTCCCCGTGCCGCTGCGCCACCGTCCGGCCCCGGAACGGGTCCTGTTCTCCGTGGTACAGGCGGACCGCCTCGTTGAAGGCATCCCCGCCGCCCCGGACGGCCTCGTAGGAAGGGAGGAAGACCGTGTTTCCGGGGTCCGCCGCTTCTTTCCGGATCACCGCCGTGCCCCGGATCCCGTCGAGCGGGGCGGCCCCGCCGCCAGCATCGAGCCGCCGGGCGATTTCGACGGCCGCCCGCTCCCCCATGCCGTACACCAGCACGTCCCCCCGGGCGTCGAGAAGGAGCGACCGGCGGACAGTGTCCTCCCAGTAATCGTAATGGGCGAGCCTCCTCAAGCTCGCCTCGATCCCGCCGAGGACAAGGGGAATTCCCGGGAAGGCCTCCCGGAGGCGGTTGGCGTACACGACGGTCGCCCGGTCCGGCCGCATGCCCGTCCGTCCCCCGGGACTGAAGTCGTCCGTCTTCCGGGGTCGCCGGTTCGCCGTGTAGTTCGCCACGAGGGAGTCCACGTTCCCCGCGGTGATTCCCGCGAAGAGCCGCGGACGGCCGAGTTTCGTGAAATCCTCCAGGCTCCGCCAGTCGGGCTGGGCGACCACCCCCACCCGGAATCCTTCCGCCTCCAGAACCCTGGCGATGACGGCGGTCCCGAAGGCGGGATGGTCCACGAAGGCGTCGCCGGTCACGAGGAGAACGTCCACGTCGCTCCAGCCGCGGGCATCGCGTTCGCTGCGTGTGACCGGGGGAAATGTTTCCGTCTTATTCGCCTCTATTTCAGGGCGCCCGCAAGGAGCCCGGCCACGGCTTCACCGCCCGAGGATTTCACGTAGGACACGATGACGGGAACGAATTTCCCGATCATGTCCGAACCGAGGCCGAGTTCGGCGAACTGGCCGGCCAGCGACAGGAGCCCGCCCCCTTCCTTCTTTCCTCCGAGGAGGGAGGAAGCCCCGCTGACGGCTCCCGCCACGCCGCCGGCTTTCGGCGCCGCATCCAGATATTCCCCCACTCCGGGAATCGCCTGGGCTACCTTGGTGAAATCGGCTTCACTCAGTTTGTCCCTGGCATAGTTCAAAATCGATCCCGTTCCGCCTTTCGCCTGTTTTTCCGTCACGCCCAGCTGGCTCGTCAGAAGGCCGACGAGCCCCCCTTCTGCGGCCCACGCCGCGGCGGAACAGAGGGCAAAAGCCACGAACAGAACGGTTGCCGCAAGCAGAGTTTTTTTCCGAACCATCGCGATTTCCTCCTCTCTAAAAAGAGCGGCCGGAACACGTCCCTCCGGCGGGATTAGGCGCCCTCCCCCTGGCTGACCGTGAAACCGCTCGGCGTAAGCCCGGTTTCCGACGGGGTGCCGGCGATCCGGGCGAGGAAGGCGGCCCCGAGATTCTCGATGTGGCTCCTGATGTTGTCGAAATAGTTGAAATGGATCTGTTCCTCGTCGATGACGGTCTCGAAGATCTTCGCGGTCGTGCTGTCCCCGCTTTCCTGGCACACGCGGAGAAATTCGTTGTAGACCTCCATGGTGTGGTCCTCCAGATTCGAGTCGAACTTGAAAATGACCTCCACCTTCTGTCCCTTGTCCACCTTGCCCGCCGGATCCGTTGTCGGCTCCCCTTCCAGTTCCTTGATGCGCTCGGCGAACATCTCGGCGTGGCGCATCTCGTCGATGGCGATGAGTTTGACTTTCGCCGCCAGTTCGCCGTAATCCATGGCATCCAGGTTGTAGTGCTGGTTCATGTATTGATGGATGGCCTGGATCTCCATGGCCCGGGCCTTGTTCAGGGCTTCGATCACTTTCTGCTTCTTTGTCGTTCTGGCTTTCTTTACCGCCATGGCGGACCTCCTTATTTTTTCTTGACACTGACTCTACCATACTTTCCGCAGGTTGAAAAACGGGACTTCGACATCAAAACGGCCCTCCCCCCGCGCGGGGCGCCGGTACGGGGAAACGAGGATCGTCCGGCGCCCGGAGGGGGCGATGGGGCCGGTTCTTGACAGGCCGGAGAAATCTGATAGTGATTTATATTGAGACGTTGTGCCGGAGGGGACGGCGGGCCGGAACGCGGCGTGATGAAACGTATCGTTCCGGAAGGAGGGAATGCCATGAAAAAGACGATGATTGCAGTCAGTGCGGTCCTTCTCCTGGCCGGGTTCGCCATAGCGGCCGGTTCGGGAGGGACGCCCGACGAAGCGAAGGCGCTCGTCGAAAAAGCCGTAGCCCTGATCCAGTCGGACGGCCGGGACAGGGCCTTCGCCGCCTTCAACGACCCCAAGGGGGCTTTCGTCATGAAAGATCTCTACATTTTCGTGGTCGACATGCAGGGAAACATCCTCGCCCATGGCGCCAATGCCGCCCTCATCGGGAAAAACCTGATGGGGTTGAAGGACATGATGGGGAAACGCATCATCAAGGACATGCTGGACATGGCGGGAAAATCCCCGGAAGGCTGGATTGATTACAAGTGGATGAACCCGGTGACCCAGGCCATCGGGGACAAATCGACCTATTACCGGAAAGCCGGAGATATCCTTGTCTGCTGCGGCGTGTACAGGTAAATCCGTCCGCGCCCCGTGAAACCGTTTCCGTCCCCGCGGGAAGCCTCCCGCCGGGGGCCCTTCAGGGCCCCCGGCGGGAGGCTTTTTTGCGATCGCCCCTTTCCCGGACCGGTCCCGGTCAGGAACCGCCGGCGAGAAGGCCGTCCAGACAGGAAAGTTCGTGGTAGGTTTTCCGGGCCTCGAAAAGGGAGCTTCCGCCGTGGGCATCCCGGGCCATTTCCCGCGCCCGGGCGCACAGTCCCAGGATCCGCTCCAGGTTCAGGCCCTCGTAGGACTCGAAATAATACACCCCTTCCGATTCCCTGTACCGTCCGTCCCGGATCAGCGCTTCCCGGATCGCGGTCCCCGGGAAGGGATTCAGCGTTTCCCCGTAGACGATCTCCCCCCCCTGTTCGAAGACCCGCTTCGCCAGGGCGATGGTCTCCCGGATCGTCCCGACGGTGTCCCTCGGTCCGAAAAGGATGAAGTTCACCACCGGCGTCAGGTTCTGCTGGACGCAGCAGTCCACCGCCCTCAGGATGTCCCCGGGACCGATCCCCTTTCCGTAATACTCCAGGACGGCAGGGGAGCCCGACTCGGCGCCCATGTAGAGCGCCCGGAACCCCGCATCACTCAGCACCTGGGCGGTGAGGGGATTCCTGCAGATGTCGTCGGCCCTCCCCTCGGCGTAGAATTCCACTTCCCGGGGCAGCTTCAGGCGAAGGATCCCGGCGCACAGTTCCCGGACCCTTTTGGGGCTGAAGGTGAAATTCTCGTCGGTGAAGAGGATGCGCCCCGCGCCGGAGGCGACGAGCCGGCGGATCTCCTCGAGGAGGGACCCGGCGCTCCTCGTCCGCACCGTCCGGCGGTACAGGGCCTGGATGGAGCAGAAGGTACACCGGTGAAAGCACCCCCGGCTGGAGGAAACGCTCCGGGTCCGGTATCCGATGGAGTCCCACAGATGGTGGGCGGGCAGGGGAAATTCGTCCAGATCGGCCCTCAGGGGACGGTCCGCGTTGCGAAAGACCTCCCCGCCGCTCCTGCCGCTGATCCCCTCGACGGCGTCGACGGGAAGACCGTCCAGGACCCTTTCCGCCAGTTCCAGAAAGGTGTCTTCGCCCTCGCCGCGGACGACGACGTCCACCTCGGGATGGGCCCCCAGGATTTCCCCGGAAAGGACGGTCGCGTGCATCCCCCCCATGACGGTGAGAACGCCGGGATCCCGGTCTTTCACGACCCGGCAGGCGTCGAGGGCCGACGGGAAGCTGTCGGACAGGGCTGTGACGCCGGCGATCCGGGGCTTTCCGGAGGCCACGAGGTCCCCAAGGACCGACGGGATGTCCTCCCGGGGGAGGGTGTCGAGGTCGAGGGTGGAAACGGAAATTCCCCGTTCGAGAAGCGGTGCGGCGATGCAGGCAAGCCCGAGGGAGGGAATCTCCGACCTGCCGTTGTAACGGGGGTTGACGAGAAGAACATCCGCTCCCCCCCGGGGCGGCCCCCCATCGCCGCCGCGGGCGTCCCGCCGGTTTCGAGCCGGTTTCATCCTTCCCCTTTTGCCCCTTTCAGGATATAATGATGACGGCTTCGTAAAAAGCCCATATGCTGCGTTTCCCTGCCTCCCTCGTCCCTGTGGCGTACCATCCGTACGCCTCAGTCCTCGGGATTCGGGCGCCTTGCCTATGGAGTTTTTTCCTTTGCCGTTCGAAAAAGTGCTGCATTGGCCTTTTTACGATTTCGTCAATTATTGACGAGGAATCATCTGATCTCCCCGGACGGCTCCCCCCGTCCAGCCGCCATATCATCACGGGGACCTTCCGGATGCAAGGATTTTCATCGGTCCCGAACCCGGGGGGTCGAACCCCCGCCGCCGGGCAAGGGGCCCGGAGAAACGGCTGCGCCCATGGAGAGGATCACGACAAGATCGTCCCCGCGAAATCCCGGCCCCCGGGGCAAAAGGGAGCACGAGGCACAGGCGCGGGAACTGCGCGACGTCGAGCGGGCCCTCAGGATGTCCGAGGGGAAGTACGAGAGCGTCGTGGAAAACATCGGCATCGGCGTCGCCCTCATCAGCCCCGGGATGCAGATCCTGGCCCTGAACCGGAAAATGCGGGAGTGGTTTCCCTGGATCGATCCTTCCGAAAGGCCTGTCTGTTACCGGAGCTTCAACAACCCGCCCCGGGATTCCATCTGCCGGTACTGTCCAACCTTCCGCACCCTCCAGAACGGAGGCGTCCACGAGGCGATCACCGAAACCCCCGTGAGGGGTGCCATCCGGAATTACCGGATCGTCTCGTCGCCGGTCATCCGGGAAACCGGAGAAATCGAGGCGGCCATCGAGATGGTGGAGGACATCACGGAAAACCTGGAACTCAAGGAACGGTTGTCCCAGTCCGAGAAACTCTACCAGACGATCTTCGAGACCACGGGAACGGGCATGGTCATCGTCGAGGAGGACATGACCATATCGCTGGTCAACAGGGAGTTCGAGCGGATATCGGGCTACCGGAGCGGGGAACTGACCGGGAAAAGCCTGAGCATCCTCATTTCTCCATCCGACCTCGGACGTATGAGGGAATACCACCGGGAACGGCGGATCGACCCCGGCTCCGCGCCCCCTTCCTACGACTTCACCCTCATCGACCGGGAGGGGCGGGAGAAAGACATCTTCATCACCGTCTCCATGATCCCCGGGACGGCGAAAAGCGTCGCCTCGTTTCTGGACGTTTCGGAAACGCGGCGCCTGCACAAAAGACTCTCGGAGCGGAACCGGAAATACCGCCTCCTCGCCGACAACGTCTCCGACGTGATCTGGACCATGGACCTGGACCTCCGGTTCACCTACGTAAGCCCCTCGGTAAAACAGCTCAGAGGGTTCCATCCCCGGGAGGCGATGCGCCAGTCCCTCCGGGAAATGCTCACCCCCCGGTCCTTCGACCTGGCCATGGAGGCCTTCCAAGAGGAACTCGCCCTGGAGCGGTCCCCGGAAACACAGCGGGACAGGACGCGGGTCATGGAACTCGAGATGATCCGGAAGGACGGGTCCACCGTCTGGGTGGAAATCAAGCTGTCCTTTCTCCGGGACGGCGAGGGCAGGGCCACGGGCATCGTCGGCGTCTCCCGGGACATTTCCGACCGCATACAAGCCACCCGGGAGATCGAAAAGACCGGCCGGGAGCTGAAGGCCAAGTCCCTCTATCTCGAGGAGACCAACACGGCCCTGAAGGTGCTCCTGAGAAACATGGAAGAGGAAAAGATGAAGGTCCAGGGAAACGTGCTGGCCAACGCGAGGGAACTCCTCATGCCCCTGGTGGCGAAACTCAGGGGAAGCCGTCCCGAGAGCGAAAGGAATTCGCTGCTCGACGCCCTGGAAACCAACATCGTGGGAATCATTTCCCCTTTCGCGAAAAACCTGACCCTGAGGGAGTTCCACCTGACGCCGACGGAACTTCGAATCGCAGACCTGATCCGCCAGGGGAGATCGACGAAGGAGGCGGCGGAACTGATGAACCTGTCCATCCGTTCCGTCGAGTTCCACCGGGACAACCTCAGGCAGAAGCTCGGCCTCAAGGGGAAGAAGGTCAACCTCCAGTCCTTTCTCGCGTCCCTGTCGTAGCACCCGTTGCGGCGAACCCGCACGGAACCCTGAAATCCTTCTTCCGGCGGCATGGGAACCTTTCACGAAACCATCAGGTTTTTTCCCGTAGTATGACCGTAATGGATTGTCCTGTTTCTCCATCTTACCGTCCCCTATAATACGACCAGAAAGGCCGGCGATCCGAGGACGGTCTCCCATCAAGCGAATCTCGTTCATCTTCCGGGAATCGCGAATTTTTCATGAAACCTTCACAAGACGGAAACCTTTCCATGGGAGGATCGGTTCGGAGGAAGGATGTCCCACCGTCGCGGCGACGGCGGCAGGGACTCTCGCGGCCGCCGGCGTCGATGCCGTCGTTGTCCGGCAACGGGAACGGACGATTGGAAATATGAATTGCCGCGCCGGCCCGGAGTTTCCCCGACGTTCGTTCCGGGACCGGGGCCGCGGATGGAAAAAAGGTTATCGAAAGGAGAACGCCATGGGAAGGTCGATCGACGATGGCAATCGTTTTCCCGCGAAACAGGGCGCCGTCGCGGCGTTCGTGGAACCGGGCAACCGCTCCTATACGAGTCTCGGGGAAATCGTGGACATGAACATGGAAGGCCTCTCGCTCAAGTACCTTTCGAAGGAGGGAGGCTACGGAGACCGGGAATCGGTGGTGGTCGACATTTTCGGCATCCACCGCCCCCTTCTCGGCGCGGGGAAGGTCCTGTGCAGGGTCGTCAAGGACGTCTCCCTGACGCAGCACCGCCCGGATTCCCTGAACATCCGGCTTTGCACCCTTGAATTCCAGGATCTGTCCAGGGAGCAGGCCTTCAACATCAGCCACTTCGTGGACGTCTATTCGATCCACGGGAAGAACGGGCCGGCAGGGTCCCCGGGGTGATCAGAACCATCGCCACACGAAACCGAGGACGATGCCGAGGACGATCCACAGGGGGATGGAGATGAGGAGGGCCCACATGACACCGCTCACCTTCCGGAAGGACGAGTCCATCCTTCTCGCCTCGGCCGCCCGGTCGATCTTGATTTTCAGGTCTTCGAACCGGAACGGCTTGGTGATGTAATCGTATGCCCCGTTCTGGATGGCTCGGACGGCGTCCTCGATATTCGGATGGCCCGTGATCAGGATGAAAACGACATTCTCATCCTGGCTTTTGATCCTGCGAAAGAGATCGATGCCGCTGATCCCGGGCATCACGATGTCGGAAAGGACGACTTCGAACTTTCCGGGAACGAACCGCTTCAGGGCCTCCTCCCCGTCGGCGGCATCGACGACGGAATAGCCGATCCGCTCCAGGCAGTCCCTCAGCATTTCGCGGCTGCCCATGTCGTCGTCGACGACAAGGATGAACCTTTCTTTCATATAGGTCTTACCCGGTCACCGGGTCCGGCCGCCCCGCCGAACGAAGATCCGGACAGTGGGACCGCCCCACTCGGTTTTGCCCCCTTTCCGGCCGGATGCGACAGGCTTCCGGCACGGACGATTGCGGGCGGCTGTTCAGGCTTTCACGGGCGGAACGTTTCCGCCCGCCGGGTCCGAAACGAACCCCCATTTTTTCATAGACGCTCATTTTTTCCGAAAGCCCCACCGATGTCAAGCTTTTCGTTGGCTACCGTCTCCCGCCGGGTCCGGTCCGCCGGCGTTCCCTGTTTCCTCCATGAAAAACTCCTGTCCCCCATCCTTGACGGCTTCGTAAAAAGCCCATATGCTGTGTTGCCCTTCATCCCTCGTCCCTGCGGCGTACCAAAAGTACGCCTCGGTCCTCGGGATTCGGGCGCCTTGCCTCTGGAGCTTTTTCCCTTGCCGTTCGAAAAAGTGTTGATTGGCCTTTTTACGACTTCATCATCCCTTCTTTTTTGTGGTATGTTCTCCCGGCAGGGGAAAGCGACGGTCTCACCCGAGACCGGATTCCTGCAAGGGGGCGACGATGACACACCGGCCGGAAGAAAAGTTCATCCTGACAGACCGCCTGCGGATGCATTACCTGGAATGGAGCGGCGATCCCCGGCGCACCCTGGTTCTTCTCCACGGAATCGGCGACAGCGCCCATGTCTGGGACGATTTCGCCGGAAAGGCGGCGGGCCGCCACCGGGTCCTCTGCCTCGACCAGAGGGGTCACGGCCTGAGCCAGTGGGCCGTCCCGCCGGCCTACGGCTGCGACGATTACGTGTGCGATCTGGAGGTCTTCGTCGACGCCCTCGGGCTGGAGGGATTCGTTCTCATGGGACACTCCATGGGCGCCCTCCACGCGACCCGTTACGCCGCGCTGCGGCCGGGAAAGGTCCGCGGCCTCGTTCATGCCGATATCGAACCCCGCCCGCCGGACTGGAACCGGAAATACCTCCTCAACCTTTACAGGGACCTTCCCTTTTTCTACGACACCCTGGACGACGTCGTCCGGGAGGCCCGGAAAAACAGTCCCTACGCCGACCCGGAAATGCTCTCCCGCATCGCTTCCGCCACCCTCGCCCGGGGGGAGGACGGGAAATTCCGGCACCGTTTCGACCGGGAGGTTCTTTCCCACTTCGACCGGTACGATCTCGAGCCCTGTCTCCGGAACATCCGATGCCCCGTACTGATCGTCCGGGGCGAGGAAAGCCGGGTCATGGGAACAAAGGCGGCCCGGGACATGAAAAACGCCATCCCCGAAAGCCGCGTCGCCGAGATCGGAAAGGCGGCCCACCCCGTCCACACGGACAACCCCGGGGAGTTCTACCGGACCGTTTCCCGGTATCTGGAGGAAACGGGCCTCGCGGTCCGGCCTGAAAGGAAGGATTCACCATGAAACGGCAGGACGGAACGAGAGGAAAAACCAGGCCCCCCGCGGTCCGTGAAAAAGTCATCCCCCACGGCAGGGGCCTTCTGTTCCTTCTGCTGGCCCTGGGCGTTCAGACGATGATCGTGGAGGTCACGATTCCAAGGATTCTCGCGCCCGCCTTCGGCAACACCCTGTTCTGCTGGACGGCGATCATCACCACCGTCCTCGTCGCCCTGTCCCTGGGGTACTACGCCGGCGGAATCCTCTCCTCCAGGGCGAAGGTCCGGCGGTCCATCGTCCTTTTCGCCGTTTTTTCCTCTCTGTGGGTCCTTCTGCTCGGTCTCTTCGGAGAAAGGACGGTCCTGCACCTCGCCGGGTTCGGGATCATGTTCGGCCCCCTCGTCGCGTCCTTCCTTCTCGCCGCCGTGCCCGCCTTTCTCGGCGCCGCGGTCCTCCCCATGGTCGTCGAACTCCACAGCGACCGTCCGGGCAGGTCTTCCGGCGACTGCTACGCCCTGTCCACCGTGGGAAGCGTCCTGGGGGTCCTCGTCACCGGCTACTTCCTCCTGCCGAACCTGGGAATCCGGGGAACCCTGATCGTGGCGTCGGTCCTCGTTTTCCTCTCCCTGATGCTGCTCGGCAGGTTTTTCACGGGCACGGCCGGTCTCGCCGTCTGCCTGGCGATCCATTTCATTCCCGTTCCCGGCGGCGCCGGGGTGATCTTCGACCGAAGCAACGGCTATCACCGGATCAAGATCCTGGAAACCGGCGGGGCGGGGAAGATCCGATGGCTTTTCCTCGACAACTCCCTCGAAGGGGCGGTCAAAGTCGGAAGCGTCGTTCCCGTTCTCAGCTACCAGAAACAGATCGACGAAATCCTGCTCCAGGTTCCCGGGGCGAAGAACGTTTTCTTCATCGGAGGAGGGTCTTTCAGCATGCCTTCCTACGTGAAGGACAGGCACCCGGACATCCGGGTCGACGTGGCGGAAATCGATCCGGACGTGGTCCGCGCGGCGGAGGAGCATCTCGGCCTGAAGCCCGGGTTCAACCTCTGCCTCGACGACGGAAGGAGGGTCCTCCGGGAACGGGGGGAACGATACGACCTCATCGTCAATGACGCGTTCAAGGGGTTGAAGGACATCCCCTTTCATCTCGTGACAAGGGAATTCCTGGACATCGTCCTCGACAGGCTCACCCCGGAGGGGATCTACGCAGTGAACGTCGTCGGACGTCCCGGAGAAAGCCCGCTTGCGGAAAGCATCCTCGCCACCATCGCCCGGGCGGTCCCGGAGGTCTCGATCCTCGACAACCGGGAAGGTTGCGTGGAGAACGTGTGGATCCTGGCGAGCCGGTCCCCCCGGGGACTGACGGCGGGAAGGAAACCGGCGCCGGGGGAAACGGGGGGACGGACCCTGACGGACGACGATTCCCCCGTGGAATATCTGGTCGCCCGGGAACTTCTCAGGAGGTAACGCCTGACGAAGTCGTAAAAAGGTCAATTCAACACTTTTTCGAACGGCAAAGGAAAAAGCTCCATAGGCAAGGCGCCCGAATCCCGAGGACTGAGGCGTACTTTCGGTACGCCGCAGGGACGAGGGATGAAGGGCAACACAGCATATGGGCTTTTTACGAAGCCGTCAACGCTTGACGAAGTCGTAAAAAGGTCAATTCAACACTTTTTCGAACGGCAAAGGAAAAAGCTCCATAGGCAAGGCGCCCGAATCCCGAGGACTGAGGCGTACTTTCGGTACGCCGCAGGGACGAGGGATGAAGGGCAACACAGCATATGGGCTTTTTACGAAGCCGTCAACGCTTCAGACAGGAGACGACCATGGAGAACAGGCCGCCGACGGATGAGCACATCGGAAAAACGCTGGATCTCAGGGAACTCGTCGCGTATCACAGGGAATCGATCGTAAGCCGGGAGATCCTGAAAACGGAGAAGGGAACGGTCACCGTCTTCGCCTTCGACCGGGGACAGGGACTGAGCGAACACTCGGCGTCCTTCGACGCCATGGTCCAGGTCCTGGACGGGACCGCCGCGATCACCATTTCGGGCGTTTCCCACATCGTGAAGGCCGGTGAAACGATCATCATGCCCGCGAACAGGCCTCACGCGCTGCACGCGGAGACGCCGTTCAAGATGCTCCTGACCATGATCAGGGGTTGATCAGAGGGATCGGAGTTCCTCCTCGCCGCCGGCGACGAACCGTTTCGGTTCCAGAAGCGCCCGGCTGACCAGGTGCTCCCGCATCTCCCTGCGCTTCCGGAATGCGTCCGCCGTGAGGACATGGGGACGGATCTCCCGTCCCGTCCGGCCGGAAAGGCCGGCAAGGAGCGCGGCGACACGATCCGGGCCGGCATTCCCAACGATCATGAGATCCACGGCGTCTTGCGCCTTCTCCACATTCCCGGCGAACGTGCCGAAAATGAACGCGACCCGGATCCCGGGAGTTTTCCGGAGGGCCTCTCCGAGAAGGTCCGCCAGCCCGACCGTTTTGAGGACCATGTTTGAGATCTCTGGAAACAGGGGGTGCTCCCTGTTCGCATGGTAGTACAGACGGTTTCCGTCCCGCCTCTGAACGATCAGATCCAGTCTGTGGAGCTTCCTCAGCTCCTGCTGCACCGTCCCCGCCGAAAATCCCGAGCGGCGTTCGATCTCGCGCAGGTACAGGGAGGCGCCGCCCGTTCCGAATAGAATCCGGAAGATTTCCGCCCGCGCCTTCGATGAAAGCAATTCCGCCAGGAGGTTCATATTGTATGTTTATAACATACAATCGTATGTCTATACAATACAATTTTTGATGTCCCGGAATGCCTCCGCTCTCCCGTGCCCTTCCCTTCCGTGAAAACCGCATTTCCTTTCCCCCGAAACCGGAACGTCGTCCGTCGAACGGCGACGGCAGAAGACCGAAAGGCGGTGCGGCGCGGGTGCCGCCCGCAAGGCCGTGATCCTTGCCTTCGGCCGTCACTTGTGTCAAGGTGAGCACATCGACGGCATTCCGGTTCAGGGGGCGTTCGCCCAGCGGGAACGCGCGCCCGGGTCGGACATCCCGCAACCGCTCCTGCCCCTTTCCCGGTCACGGAACGGGGCCGCAGCGCGATGGAGAAAAAAAAGCCCCCATCGAAACGAGGAAAGGCTTCCAGTTGGAACCGACAGGCGACAGGCAGGACCATGAAAGAAAAAGGCACTGCGGCGGCCTCCGCGGAAAGTCGTTTTTCGCCGTTTTCTTCGATGTGGTCAAGTTCTTCCTTTTCGGGTTCCTCCTTCTGTGGCTTCTCGCCGGCGGGATGGAACAACTGGGGTATCACTGGCAATGGTACCGGGTTCCCCGGTATCTCCTTTCCCTCGAGGACGGTCGATGGATCGCCGGTCCCCTGCTCCGGGGGCTTCTCGTCACCCTGGAGATCACCGCCGTCAGCCTTCTTTGCGCGTTCGCCGTCGGGCTCGTGACGGCCCTGTTCCGGCTTTCCGGCGCCCCCGTGGCCCGGGCCGCCGCCCGGGTCTATCTCGAACTGATCCGCAACACGCCCCTTCTCATACAGATCTTCTTCATCTACTTCGTCGTTTCCCCCGTTCTCGGATGGACCCCCTTCTTCTCCGCCGTCCTGGCGCTCAGCCTCTTCGAGGGGGCCTACACGTCCGAGATCATCCGGGCGGGCATTGTCGCCATCCCCCAGGGACAGTGGGAAGCCGCCCGGAGCCTCGGTATCGGGCCATGGGGCGTCTACCGGCACGTCATCCTCCCACAGGCCCTCCGGAACACCCTTCCGCCGCTCACCGGCCAGGCGGTATCCCTGATCAAGGATTCCGCCCTGGTCAGCACCATCGCCATCTACGATCTGACCATGGAAGCACAGGCGATCATCGCCGACACCTTCCTGACCTTTGAGATATGGTTCACTGTGGCCGCCGTTTACCTGGTGCTCACCCTCGGATTCTCGTCCATTGCCGGGCTCCTCGAGGCCCGGCTCCGGCCGGGCGGGTGAACGCCGGGGCGGCCGTGCGCCCGTCCCCGGAGACGGGACGCCCCGTGCAGCAAACGCCATCCATTCCGCACGAAGGAGGGGAAAATGAAGAAAAACGCCATCCTGCCCGCAGCGGTCCTTGCCATCCTCCTGTTCCTGACCCAGGCACCGGCCCAGGCAAAAGACCTCCGGGAAGAACTGGTCCGGGAAAGCACGGTCGAACAGATCCTGAAGCGGGGGGTTCTCCGGGTGGGCATGTCCACCTTCGTCCCGTGGGCCATGCGAGACAGGAACGGAAACCTGATCGGGTTCGAAATCGACGTGGCCACGAGGCTCGCCGCCGACATGGGGGTCAAGGTGGAGTTCATCCCCACCAAATGGTCCGGGATCATCCCGGCGCTCCTCACGGGAAAATTCGACGTCATCATCGGCGGCATGGGCATCCGCCCCGACCGGAACCTGAAGGTGAACTTCACCATCCCCTACGACTACGGCGGCATGTCCATCGTCGCCCACAGGCAGACGGCCGCCGGGTTCGACAAGCTGGAGGACTTCAACAAGCCGGAAGTGAAGATCGCGGCCCGGATAGGAACGACGGCCGTGACGGCGATCCGGAAGCACATGCCGCTCGCGCAGACGCGGCTTTTCGACGACGAGGCCCAGGCAGTCCAGGAACTCCTGAACGGCAGGGTGCATGCCATGGTGTCCCAGGAACCGCTTCCGGCCTTTCAGGCCCTCCGGAACCCCGACCGCCTGTTCCTTCCCCTGAAGGGAAGCTTTACGAAGGAGCCGAACGGGTTCGCCGTCAGAAAGGGGGACGTGGACACCCTCAATTTCTTCGACAACTGGATCCGGGTCGTCGAATCGGAAGGATGGCTTGCGGAAACCAGGCACTACTGGTTCGAAACCCGCGACTGGGAGAGCCGGATCCAGTAGCGCGCCGGGAGGAAGCCGCTTGGGAAAAGGAAAGACGCGGTTCGGACTGCTCGACGGGATCGTCCTCGCCGGCATCGGCCTCGCCGTGTGCTACGGGGCCTACAAATGGGAAACGGGGATCCCCTACCGGTGGGACTGGGGGGTCATCCCCCCCTACCTGTTCCGTTACGACCCGGAGCGGGGGCGGTGGGCGGCCAATCTCCTCATGGAGGGGTTCTTCACCACCATCCGGCTGAGCCTGTGGGTGATGGTCTTCGCGACGATCCTGGGGACCGCCATGGCCCTCTTCCGGGTCAGCGGAAGCCTTTTCCGGCGGATGATCGCCACCTCCTACGTGGAACTGATCCGGAACACCCCGCCGCTCGTTCTTGTGTTTCTCTTCTATTTTTTCATCGGAGACCGGATTCTCACGGCCGCCGGCGCGGACGACCTCGTCCGGTCGTTTTCGGAGGGAACCCGGGAAATCATCTCGTTCCTCCTGGCACCGCCCGCCCGTTTCTCCGCCTTCGTCTCCGGCATCATCACCCTCGTCCTGTACGAGGGGGCCTACATCACCGAGATCGTCCGGGCGGGGATCCTGTCCGTCGACAGGGACCAGTGGGAAGCCGCCGACGCCCTGGGATTCTCGTGGCGGCAGAAGATGCGCCACGTCATCCTGCCCCAGGCGTTCCGGAAAATCCTCCCGCCGCTCGCCGGTCAGCTCATCTCGACGATCAAGGACTCGGCCATCCTGTCGGTCATCTCCATTCAGGAACTCACCTTCCAGGGGCTGGAACTCATGGCCGCCACCTACCGCACCTTCGAGATATGGATCACCATTTCGGTCCTGTATTTCGTGCTGACCTTTTCCTGCTCCCTGGCGGTACGGAGACTGGAACTTTACGTGAACCGGCACGAGGTCCTGCCGGCGGCGGGCGTGGAAAGATGAACGGATGCTACACGAACTGGATTTCCAGGCCGGGAAAGGCTGCCTGGAATTCCGCCTCCAGGTTCTTCTGAATCGTGGCGGACAGGGCCATGGCTACGGCGGCGCAGGTGGGGCAGCGGGGCCAGTGGCTTCCGAAATCGGTGAACACGTAAAGCACCCCGTGTTCCGCGCTGAACCGGATCTTTTTGACGACCCCCAGGGCGGCGACGGGCATACCGCTTTCCGGGTCCTTCACTTTTTCCAGGACGGCGTCGATCCGTTGCTTCATTTCCGTGTCCATGGCAATCTCCCCGCGCCGCCGTTCCCTCGAAGGTTCCCGGAGGGCCGCCCGGGTACCGGCACCCGGACGGCCCGCAATCGGGTCAGTCTTCCCAGGGAAGGCCTTTTCTTCCGAAATGACCGTAATTGGTCGTCGTCCGGTAAATCGGGCGGATCAGCCCGAGGGTCCGGATCATGCTGGCGGGACGGAAATTGAAGGTCTTCACGAAGGCCTCCGCGCTGCCGTTGTCCCCCGTTCCGAAGCTGTCCACCTTGATGGATACGGGATCGGCCATGCCGATGGCATAGGATACCTGGATTTCCACGCGGTCGGCAAGACCCTTCTTCACCGCCTCGCGGGCGGCGTAGCGGCAGAAATACGCCGCGCTCCGGTCCACCTTGGAGGGGTCCTTCCCGCTGAATGCGCCGCCCCCGTGATGGGCCGCGCCCCCGTATGTGTCGACGATGATTTTCCTTCCCGTTACGCCGCAGTCCGCCGAGGGCCCGCCGACGACGAACGACCCCGTCGGGTTGACGAAAAAGCGGATGTCCGGGTGGTTCCAGTCCCCGAGAATCCGGGGGGCCAGGTCGGTGAGGACATACTGCCGGATCTCCGCCTGTTTGACCTCGCCGGCATGATGGGTCGAAACGACCACGTCGGTGATCTTCTTCGGCTTCCCGTTTTCGTAGAGGACGGACACCTGGCTCTTGCCGTCCGGACGGAGCCACTGGATCCGGCCGGACTTCCTGTCCGCCGCGAGTCCCAGGGCGAGCCGGTGGGCCATGAGAATGGGAAGGGGCATCAGTTCCGGGGTTTCGTTCGTCGCATAGCCGAACATCATTCCCTGGTCTCCAGCGCCCTGGTCGCCGCTCTGGCTCGTCGCCTGGTTGACGCCGAGGGCGATGTCCGGCGACTGTCTCGTGATGAGGGATACGATTTTCACCTTGTCCCAGCAGAAAGGCATCGAGGGATCGGTGTACCCCACGTCGCGAATGGCTTCCCGGGCGACGGCCTCGAAATCCACCGGCGCGGCCGTCGTGATTTCCCCTGCGAGGACCACGTTGTCTTCCTTGCAGAGCACCTCACAGGCAACCCGGCTGGCAGGGTCTCCGGAGATACAGGCATCCAGAATGGAGTCGGCGATGTAGTCGCAGACCTTGTCGGGATGGCCTTCGGTAACCGATTCGGACGTGAGAATGTACGCGTGATTCATTGAAAAACCTCCACGGTTGTATTTTTCTGTGAACCGAGCGGCGCGGGCCGCGGCGCTACGCGCCATGGCCGGTGCCCGCAACAAAAAAGCCCCGTGCCGGGGCACGGGGCTGAAAAGCAACTCAGGCCAGCGCTTTAGCACATTTTTATAGCGGAGCAATTTGCCGATCAAATCACCGCTTCACTGAAAACCCATATAAATCAACCGTCACAAAAATGCAACAAGGATTTTTTATCGGGAGAAGGGGCAACGCACCGCCGCCGGCCCTGAAGGGCCGGACTGCAGGAGACCCGTATCGGCCGGCACGGGCTCCGGCTCCGTGAATATCAGGTCGACGGGCGACAGTACCCGAAACGACACGATCCGGTCCAGCAGCGACCCCTTTCCCGTACCCCGGCCCAGGGTGAGATCGGAAAGAACGACCCGTCCCGTCACGCGGACCCGGTCGTGCCACAGGGACCGTTCCCTGTAGCCCCACAGCCCGTGAACGGCGTAAGGCTTCCCGTCCACCTGCCCGGTGTAGAGGAGGATGTGCCCTTTCATGTAAAGGAGGGTGACCCCCCCGACGGCAAGGCCGGTGATGATCCGTTCCTTTTCCTCCGCGGGCACGTCTTCCTCGAACTTGTCCAGGAGAAGGCCGACCCCGGCCTGTCCGGACGAATTCCTCGGGAGGTCGATCCCCGCGGTGGCGAAGATTTCCTGGACGAACCGGGAGCAGTCCTGTTCGCCGTACATCCCCCCCCATCCGTAGGGGGCGTCCAGAAGCCGGAAGGCCTGTTCGAGCATGTTCCGCGGCGTCAGGGGGAGAAACCCCCGGCGGGCCGCACCGGCGGACACGAACCCTTCCCGGAAGGAAACGGTGCCGTCCTCACGGCGGAGGGGAAGGAGAACGGGCAGGGTCCCGTCTTCCCCGGGGTCGCCCGCAAGGGGGAAGCGGACGCCCATCCGGGCGTATTCGTGGTGCTTCGTACGGCGGGCGTCGAGGTAGAGGTCCGCCTTCGCCGCGGTAACAACGGCGAATTCCCCCGGCCGCATGTACCGTTCCATCTCGTCCCGGGTGCAAAAGGCGACGTTCTCCTTTTTCACCCACCCCCGGTAGAGGGGATCCAGGACATACACCCAGGCACCGTCCAGACTTTCAAGCACCGCGAGAAGGGGGGTCCCCACGTCGAGGGAACTCATCTGCAGTTCGTCGAAATTCAGGTCGCCCCGTTTCGCATAGAGGGGGTCCGCCGCGGGGAACACCCTTTGTTCCGCGAACCGGACGACCAGGGCCGGACGCGGGACGATCCGCTCCGGAAGACCGCCCATGTTTCGGTTCCGGTCCAGGGAGTCGAGGAAAGAGGGTTCCGCCTCGTCGCCGTCCCTCCCGTAGTACGTTCCCTGCCCGAACGGTTCCGCGTCCTCCTCCAGGAGGGGAAGCAGGTCCTCCCGGGGAAAGGCCTCCGGCGCGGAA
>Ga0209604_1000115_pt1 | contig 73271 bp, 55 predicted proteins | sample AD_UKC097_MetaG_FD_184405 | JGI IMG/M metagenome (GOLD analysis project Ga0209604, IMG submission 184405) | Active sludge microbial communities of municipal wastewater-treating anaerobic digesters from USA - AD_UKC097_MetaG (SPAdes) (version 2) | ecosystem: Engineered > Bioreactor > Anaerobic >...
TGAGTTTTGAGGCTACGTGCGTATTTTGTTTATCCCCTACGGGGAATTAGTGTCATTGCTGATAGTGTTACAATACTTTAACCGCTATGCGGTAAATAATAAGATGTCTTTATATCTCCCTTTATTGATCATGCCTGTAGGGCATGCAGTATTGTAAAAACTTAGCTGTTTTACGTACTTACCCCGTAGGGGTTATACTCCACTGACGACACTTCATCCCTTTAGATCATTAATGGATCCCTTACATCATCATTCGTTAATCGGCGTTCGATATTACAAAGGAAATGATTGATGTACGAATTTCGAATGACGAATATCGATTTTACGAAGTACAGGGCCACTTCTCAAATCATCATTCGTTAATCGGTGTTCGATATTTAAATGAAATGAATAATATGAAACTTTCGGCTAACAATTTTAGATTTATGAAATGCAGTACTGCTTCTCAAATCATCATTCGTTAATCGATGTTCTATTACAAAGGAAGTTAATGTGATGTGAGAATTTCGATCAACCATGCTTGCGCCTGCATGGATTTTTGATGTTCTGGTAATAAAATAAAAAACTGCCGCAAAAGGACATAATTAAACATTATTCATTCACAATATGAGCCAATATGTTTTGTATTGAGTTATAATACAAAAACCGACATACAGGCTGCTATAAAAACAGCATAGCAAAAGAATCCTGAAAACTTTCCTTTTGTGGCAGCTTCTATATTTATCCGGAACTTATTTCTTATTGCAGTTCACAAACTGTGGTTCCAGTAATAAATACATCGCAGGCTGCTTTGGCATCTGCTTTAGTTGCATTTTCAATGGTATAATTTAAATTACCACATTTACATGTCCAGTCTTTTTTACATGACGATAATGAAATGGCCACTACTAAAAGGCCTGCTAAGATTAATGCTGTTTTTTTCATTGGAAAAAATTTTTAGTTAAACAAATGGTTTATTAAAATCAAAAATAGTATTTTTTCAAATCAGATATATTAGTTAGTTGATAAAATTGTCCCCTATTTTATCAACAATTTTTTCAGGTCAGCGGAAGATGTAATGAGACCATTGCAGAAGGCTTATTCCAACTCACAAGTGTAGTCGGGTGTATAGGTTCTGCCTGCTGCTTGTTGGTTTTCACAATCAGTTTTTGCATCTTTGTTGCTGATGTCTTCGTAAGTGTATTTGTAATTTTGTGAAGGATTGGCATCAGATGTACAATTGCAATACCTTGTTTTGAGACAGGAGGTGCTGAGAAGAGCTACGGCGCAAAAACCTGCAAATAATAAAAAAGCTTTTTTCATAAGGTCATGTGTTTATTTGATTAATAATTTGCTTACCACTGATTATAGGGTCGAAAACCTGTCATCATTTATTATTTTCATTTAGCCAGGTTAATACCATGTCATAATTCAGATTGATATAATTGGCTTTTTGTTCCACCACCGAGTTGTTTAAAAACATAATGGTTGGCATGGTGTATCCTGCCAGGGAAACAAAACGCGGGCCATTAAGCATCATGTGCGGGATGTTTTCGGTTTTGGTGTCGTCAAAAAAATCGGTCAGGTCTTTTTCTTTACCATTGAGGAAAAAATAAAAGGGAATATCCGGATTTTGTTTGTTGATGATATGCACCTTATAGGCCGCTACCCGGCAATGTTTGCATTTTAGACTCATAAAGGCGACTATATGTTTGCCCTTCCTGAGATCAACCGTGGGAGGAGTCAGATCGGGGCTGTTATATATGGTGTCCATATTCAGCTTATAGCCGGTAGTTTCTTCCTGAAACTGGTATGTTGCAATAAAATCAGGGGGATTGAGAATAAAAGGCAGGCTGAGTGAAGCAAGGAGCCCAAGTATCATTAGCAATTTTTGAAAACGGTATGTGATATCATGTTTTGCCCACAACAGTAATCCTGCCACGGCTATCATAGCCAGATTTTTAATTATAGATTCCAGCGGAGTCATTACAAGGAAATTCCCAAAACATTTGCAATTGCCTTTATTCCCTTCAAAGTACATTTGAATAAACAGATAGATGGTAAAGGCAATAATCAGTCCCAGAGTGGCTTTAAGTGTGAATTTTTTGAGCCGGATATTGAAAATCAGCATGATGCCGAGGAAAAATTCCATGGCGATAAATAAGCGGGAGATAAAGGGTGCAGTTTTCCATGTACCCACACCCAGGTCGATAAATGTCAGCTCGAACAGTTCAATAGGATATAGTTTTGTCAGGCCCGATAAGATAAATACCAGTCCAAGCAAGATGCTCAAGACACTAAAAACAATTTTTTTTATCATAATTAAAAACCATATTTATCGATTAAAAAAATCAGGGCTGCCATGGATGCTGCCCCAAGCTGAAGTTCGCGTTTGTTCACTGCTTCAAAGACATCGGAAGGGGCATGCTGGTAGTCAAAGTAGCGTTGTGAATCGGTCATCAGTCCGAAAAGCGGGATGTCGTTTCCTTCCAGGAAGCTGATGTCCACGGCGGAATGACCCTGGATATAGAGCCACAGGCCATATTCCAGAAGCAGTGGTTTCCATTCGTCCAGCCTTTTGGTTACTTCGTCGCCGGCATCATAGCAGAAACCCTGTGGGGTAAAACCGCCCACATCGCTTTCGATGGCTGCTATATGTTTTTCTCCGCTGCTTAACGCTGTTTCGGCATATTTGCGGGCTCCGCGCTGGGCCATTTCTTCATCCATGAATTCTACCACCCGCAGTGTGTGATTTAGTTTGATGCCTAATGATTTAAAAATTCTTAATACTTCCATGGCCTGCACCACACCGGCTCCGTCGTCGTGTGCACCTTCACCGTTGTCCCATGCATCGATATGAGCTCCTACAACGATGATTTCATCAGGGTATTCTGAGCCGCGCAACTCGCCGATGACACTGCAGGAGGCGGTATCTTCTTTTTCAAAACAGGCCGATTGAAGAAATAGTTCCAGTTTGGGATCAGTTTTCAGCAACTTGCTGAGCAGATCAGCGCTTTTGGTGCTGATGGCAAAAGCCGGAACTTTGCTGAGACTATCGGTATAACGCATTATTCCCGTGTGCGCATAATCATGGTCGGCCAGTGTCAGGGAGCGGCTAACCGAAGCGATGCCACCATACAGGGCGGCTTGCGAAGCCCCATGAACCCGTTGATTGGCAGCGCCGCCATAAGCCGGAAAGGTGGAATAAGTGGCAGGACTGGCCGGGCGGTTGAAAAAAACTATTTTTCCATTGACTTTTTCTTTGCCGAGTTTTTTTAGTTCGTCAAAGTTTTGTACTTCTATCACCCGTGCAGTGATGCCTTTTTTTCCTGTGCCAACCGATCCGCCTAAGGCGCAAACACTCAAAACGTGTTTTCCTGAGGATGACTTAACGATTTTGGCTGCTTCTTTGCTGCCTCGTTTCCAGTTTCTGACGGTATGTTCCAGAAAATATACCGTATCGGCGCCGTTTTCCATGAGCACCTCTTTTGCCCATGCTGCGGTCCTGAGCGATTGCGGAGAGCCGCCAATCCTGCCGCCTATCTCTTTGCACAGGTGTCTTAGGTTATCGTAAGCGGAATAATTGGTAAGCGCTTCGGTGAAAATGTTACGAATGACAGCAGTATCTGATGGCTGACTAAAAACAGCAGCATGAATACTTACTACTAAGGATATAATTAAAAATATTCTTTTCATATATATAGACAAAACCTCGCCGTAAAATTACGGCGAGGTTTTGTATTTTTTGGAAAAAAAATAAATTATTTTACAATGACAACTTTATGGGTGCTTATATTCTCTCCATTAGTGATTTTGATAACGTAGGTTCCTTTGGCTAAGCCGGAAGTGTTCAGTTGGAAGATGTTGTCAATAGCTGATGCTGAAGCAACCAGTTTTCCGAAGACATCATAAAGCATGATATCTGCATTTTCGGCATTGGCAATGTTTATTTCATCGCTGGCAGGATTTGGGTACACCGAAATGCTATTATCATTATTAGTCTCAATTCCTGTGTAGAGTGAAACATCAGATTCTGCTGACTGATAGATTACTTTTGAAGTGTTTTCCTGCACCATTACCACTACTTGCAGATCAGACATTTCTTCCACATGAGTGCCGCTCATATTCTGCGTAAAAGTATTGGTATAATTAATACCGTTGGTTAAGTTAATATCCAGCCCTGCGCCTCCGGTTAACATGTCCATCATGACATGCTTAAATGATGTTTCGCCGTTTGAGGCAACATTGCCGGTTGTTGTTTTTTCAATGACAACAACATGTAATTTGAATGTGCCTGTAACGTAAGGTGTGATGGTAACCGGGACAGTAACCGTAGTCCCCGTGTAATAAGGCGTAAATCCGCTGATTAGGAAGAATGTTGCTTTGGCTTTATCTGTATTCAGTTCGCTTAACATCGTGGCAGAAGTCTGGCCGGATGCCCTTCCATCTATATATAGGTCGGGCACTCCTCCAACCTGGTAATAATCACTGCGTATTCCTCCTTCAGCGGTATAATAAGGATCCCCATTAGGCCACCCGGTAGCTGCCGGCCAGTTCATCTGGTATTTGACGTAAGAAAACTGGGTGCCATAGGAAGTTATGAACGGTGTAAATGTGCTTGAATTAAAACTGGCGCAAGGGCTGCAGGTGGAGCTGGTAAACTCTTCGAAGACCGGCCTGCACGCAGTGGTTTGAGAGGCAATGCTGATATTTTTCGACAAGACATTATTAGCCGTGTTGGGGTCGGCAGTACCATTAACATTTGAAATGGTTACCTGTATGGTATGCATTCCGGCGGCAAGGGTCACGGGAACATTGTGTGTGAAGTTATAGGTTCCGTAAGAAGTGATGTTCAAAGAAGAAACATTATAGGCAGCAGAAGGAGCTCCTCCATCAATGGTATAAGTTACACTAAAGGAATTAATGGCATTGTACCCTGCGTTGGTAATCGTACCTGTTATGTTGATATTTCCCGGGGAAGCGCATACCGGAGTATTAACTGAGGTTAGTTCAATTTCATTATTTAATAAAGTCTTAACTTCAACATCGTCGATACCAAGCATAAACTTATCGTTGGAATTATTGCGCCATCCGATATAAACATTCTGGCCTGCATAAGCTGTAAGATTAATAACTTTGATAGTAGGTGTGCTTTCAGCAGCAGCAGCCGTCAAAAGTACAGTTGAGGTAGTAAGATTGCCAGTAGTCGGGGCGGTTGTCATAATTCGTAGTTCATAACCATCAGGGTAATCTGGGTCCTGAGCCACAACAGTATATTTAAGAACCGGAGTGGCAGCTGTGGGCACCGTAATGGCAGGGGTGAACATCCAATCATTAGAGGTGCCGGCAGGAGTATAATAGGACGTGGACCAGGCCGCTTTTGTCGGCAGTTGTCCATAGGTTTTACACACCCAGGCGTTTGTGACCCAGTTGACAGAGGAATAAGGGGTAAGCCCATCCACATTAAATAACGTCCATCCCGTTGGCATGGAACCATCGGCAACTGCATTAAAATTTTGACTGAATTGGGCATTGGCGTTAAAGTAAATGAACATCCCCATAATAAAAAGTAAATAGATTTTTTTCATAAATTTTTATTTTAATGATTAAATATTTTTTTTCAAAGATAAACAATAAAAAAAAGAGCAAAAAAAAAACTGCAGTATTTTGCTGCAGTTTTTTTTAATGTGCGGTAATTATTATTTAATTACAGATATTTTGTCGGTTGTGATATTCCCTTCATCGATAATCTTGACAATATAGTTACCAGTTGCAAAATCCGAAACATTAATGCTGAAATTGTTGCTGATGTTATTTGCACTCATAACCAGTTTTCCGAGTAAATCATAAAGCATAATATCTGCATTCTCGGCATTGACAATGTTTATTACGTTGCTGGCCGGATTGGGGAATATCTGAATATTGCTGTCGTCATAAGATTCGTTAACTCCTGTACCGGTGCCGGTATTAATTTTATCAATAAAAAGATTGTTGCCATAATCGCTGATTGTGTGGAAGCGAATGATAACGTTCGGCTGACCAACATAAGAGTTGAGGTTGATGTTGTTGGTCACCCATTGTGAAGCAGATGGTGAAAACGATGAGGAAGATGCGGGAGCAGTAGCCAGTGTGCTTCCTGCTTTATCGAAGATGCTCGTCCATGTGCTTCCGCAATTGGTGGAAACCTGAACTTGCAGACGATCATCATATCCTGTCTGGTATTGTGCATAGGCGTGGTCGAAAGACAAGTGGTAGGATGATACTCCTGACAAGTCAAGCCCGTAGATATACATGTCGTTGATAGCGCCTGTCTCTGCTCCATAGAAATACACTCTGGCCGAACCTGATCCAACGCCGAAAGAACTGACGGATTGTCTTGACCAATGTAAGCCGTCAATCACCCAATTGGTAGGAGGGAAGGCGGTACTTGTAAATTCTTCGTTTACCGGGCTGGTACTGTAATTCAGAAATGCATTGTAAGCTGCAGAATAATCATCATTGAGTGCATTGAGGTCGGCCACCCCGTTGGGTAAGGAACTAAAACATCTTACAGTATGATGACCGTTAACGGGGGTGATAGGATTTGTTATGGTAACGTTGGCAGTAGCTCCTGCAGCCAGTGTTCCCGACCAGTTTTGCGATACGGTAGTGCCGCCATCCACAGAATAATTGATTACTGCGCTGGTTAATACATCGGTTCCTTTGTTTTTTAATACTACGGTGGGAGCAATCGGATTAGTTGTACATTGAATCAGGGGCAATCCCGTGATGGAAGTGATAGCGGCATCAATGGTCGGTTGGTTTACGGTGCATCCGCTTCCTGAAATAATTTCCTGATTTCCTTCAGCTACAAAAGCGATAATTTCCAGTTCGGCAAGGTTCACAGGCACGCCGGTGTAATCGGCAGGCACGGTGTAGGTGATGGTAGTATCCACTTTCAGCGTTCCGGAGGCTGTATTGGTATTGGGTATAGAAACTCCCCACTGTCCTGTTAACATATGCCGCAACATGTGTTGATGCAGGTATTGTCCGTCAGGAGTTACCATAGTAGGATTTCCGCTTGAACCGGATTGCGGGCCTTTCACATTGTTTTGCAATATGGCGATGTTTAATTTGTTGGTTGTTACAGAGCTGTTTCCTGTATAATATACCTGGCAATGAACTGTGAGCACTCTTGTGGTATAATTAACCTGAGCCGCAACCCCAACATTTAAATACGAAGGTTGTCCCAAAATGGTGGTGCTGGCGCTGGTCCAATTTGTCCTTGACATAGCTGTTCCCCCCGATGTTTGTCCCAGACCGGAAAAAACATGGCGGTTTACTGTAGCGGCAGGGTATCCTGTTAAAGCCGTTTGTGAAGCAAGAGATGTACCAAAAGAAGTTCTGTAATCGGGCTCGCCGGCGCCAGGGGTGGCATAGCTGCCGGTGTGTACGGCTATTGCATAAGCACGATTGGGATTGGCTGTCATAATATTATGAGCCACAAGGTGCCCCTGAGGGCAGAACCCGCAATGAATACCGGTGAACTCTTCCAGAATCACATTTTTGTTCTGCGGGGTGGTGCTGACAGGTATCTGAGCCTGTAACAAAAACGCCGGAACAATGAGCATTAATACAAGTACTAATTTTTTCATAAAGAATTTTTTTGGTTAATAGTTAATAAATGAAATTGGCATAACATACAAAGATAAAGGAAAATCTTTGTACCCCCCTTTATTTAACTTATAATTAACTAATACACTATACCTTATGAAGGAAACTCAATGTCGGTCAAGATATTGAGTTTGTAGCAATGTTCCCGATACTATTCTGTAGCGTTTATTTTTGTTTTCTTTCGATGTTATTATCGAGAATTTTTTCAAGCGTTCCGGGAATATTTTTAAACAGGCTGGTAAGTATCATAGCCGAAATGATGTAAGGTTTATAACCGGCTTCGATGTATGTGGGGATGCGGTATTTTTCAAAGACTTGTTTTTCTACCTCGCCTTCTTTGCATGAAACGCCGGAGATGTCAGCCGGCAGGCAGTGCATATACAAGGCTTTGCCGTCTTTGGTGAGTTTCATATTTTCGCGCGTACATTCCCAGTCTTTGTGTTTTGCATTGTTGGCAAGGCACTGTTTTTCCAGTGTTTTTAATCCCTCGGTGTCGTTGGCCAGCAGCAGTTTGGTGCGTTGTTGCATGACCGAAAAAGGTGCCCAGCTTTTAGGGTATACGATGTCGGCATTTTTAAAAGCGGTATTCATATTTTTCGACACTTTAAAGCTTCCGCCGCTTTCCAGGGCATTTTTAAAGGCAAGGTCCATCACGTCGGGTATCAGGTCGTAGCCTTCGGGATGCGCCAATTCAACGTGCATTCCGAAACGTGTCATCAGCCCGATGATTCCCTGTGGAACGGATAATGGTTTTCCGTAGCTGGGCGAATAGGCCCAGGTCATTGCGATTTTTTTGCCCCGGAGGTTTTCAATGGATCCGAAATAGTTTTTCAAATGGAGCAGGTCGGCCATGGATTGGGTGGGGTGGTCAATATCGCATTGCAGGTTTACGATGGCAGGGCGGCAGGGGAGTACTTTTTTCTTAAATCCTTCGTCGAGGGCTTTGGCCACTTCGAGCATATAAGTATGTCCTTTGCCCAGGAACATATCATCACGTATGCCGATGACATCAGATAAGAAAGAAATCATATTGGCTGTTTCGCGCACGGTTTCGCCGTGGGCAATTTGCGACTTGCCTTCGTCGAGGTCCTGAACAGCCATGCCAAGCAAATTGCACGCAGAGGCAAAGGAAAACCGGGTGCGGGTTGAATTGTCCCTGAAGTTTGAAATGGCCAGGCCTGAGTCAAACACCCGCGGAGAAATATTTTCGGCACGCATGGTTTTCAATGCTTCAGCAACCAGAAGAACAAGGTTCAGTTCTTCGGTGGTCTTGTCCCAGGTAAGTAAAAAATCTTTTCCGTATAATGTGGAACGGTTTTTCTTTATTTCATTAATGATTTCTAAAATTTTTTTCATAGTAATTATGTTTAAAATAATAATGCATAAGCGGAATAAAAAGCAGAAGCGGTAACCAGGTCGCTGACGGCAACTTTTTCGTTGGGGGCATGAGCCAGTACTTCGTTGCCAGGTCCAAAGCCGATGACAGGGATTTTATAAATGCCGTTGATAGTTACTCCGTTGGTTGAAAAAGTCCATTTGTCAATTACGGGCGCCTTATCATATAATTGTTGATATGCCTTAACACCGGTCTGTACGGCGTTGTGGTTTTCTTCAATTTTCCATGTGGGATAGTATTTTTCCATGCCATAATTCAGGCCGGTATAGCCTTTTCCGTTGTAATAAAGCACTTCGGCCTTAGCATCGGTATCTTTGATGATTTGCTGGATTTCGGCCATGGCAGATTCTTTGGTCTCGCCCCAGGTAAGGCGGCGGTCCAGATGTATCTTTGCATAATCGGCCACAGCGCATAGTGAAGGGCTGCCGGAAACAAATTCGGCGAGAGCCACAGTGCCCTTGCCAAGAAACTCGTCGTAAGCCAGGTTTTCGTTGAGTTTTTCTATGTCGAGACATACCCTGGAAGCCATGTAGATGGCGTTTTTTCCGCGTTCGGGAGCAGAGCCGTGGGCAGATATTCCTCTGAAGGAAATTTCAATTTCCATACGTCCCCGGTGTCCTCTGTAAATCTGCAGGTTGGTAGGTTCGGTGCTGATTACTGTATGAGGAACAATCTTGTCTTCTTCAATTATATATTTCCAGCACAGTCCGTCGCAGTCTTCTTCCATCACACTGCCGACGCAGTATAAGGTAAGGTCATTATCGAGTCCCAGCTCTTTAATTATCCTGCCGGCAGTAACAAAGGCAGCGGGGCCGCCTTTCTGGTCCACGGTGCCGCGTCCATGTACAAAACCATCTTTTATTAAGCCGCTCAGCGGGTCGAACGACCAGTTGGCCATATTACCCAGATCCACCGTGTCGATGTGTCCATCGATAGCAAGAATTTTTTTTCCGTTGCCGATGCGCCCGATAACATTTCCCAGACCATCGATAATCACTTCGTCAAAACCGGCTTCCTTCATCTGCCGGCTAAGTTCTTCTGCTACCTGTTTTTCTTCTCCGCTGAGGGATTTTGCCCGAATAAGCGCTGATAGATTATTGGCTGTATAATCCTGATATTTTTCAGCCAGTTCTTTTACTTTTTCAATAGAAATACTCATGATCTTGTTATTTTTTTGGGGACAAAAATAACACAAAAATTATGACCAGCCCAAATTAAAAAATGAGCTGGTCATAAAAGTTTTAAAAATAAGATGTTCTATCAGTTTTTGTCGGGAGAAATCATCTTGTACACGATACCTGCGAGCATGGCGCCTACTATGGGAGCAAGCCAGAACAGCCAGAGCTGGCTCAGGTATTCCGTGCCCGCAAATATGGCCTGACTGGTGCTTCGGGCAGGGTTTACCGAGGTGTTGGTAACCGGGATGCTTATCAGGTGGATAAGGGTTAATGCAAGGCCTATGGCCACACCGGCAAAACCTTTGGGCGCTTTGGCATGAGTGGCACCCAGGATGACAATCAGAAACATAAAGGTCATAGCAATTTCCGTCACCAAAGCCGCTATCATATCATAGCCGCCGGGCGAAAGTTCGCCATAACCGTTGGCCGCAAAGGATCCTAACTCAAAACCTTCTTTTCCGCTGACGATAAGATACAAAATACCGGCGCCGGCCAAAGCACCCAACACCTGGGCAGCTATGTATGGCAGCAGTTCTTTCTTGTCGAATCGTCCCGCAATCCATAACCCTAACGATACAGCAGGGTTGAGGTGGCAACCCGAAACATGGCCGATGGCATATACCATGGTAAGTACAGTAAGCCCAAAAGCAAGAGCCACTCCGGCAAAGCCGATACCCAGTTCGGGATAACCAGCTGCCAACATGGCGCTTCCGCAGCCGCCAAGAACCAGCCATAAGGTTCCGATAAATTCAGCAATAAGTTTTTTCATGATTTTACTTTTTTGGTTACTTTATATAACAAAAGTATATTTTTTTCATTAAGAAAAAAAATTTTTTTAGCAAACATATCACATCGTAACTGTTTTTCAGGCAGAAAGGCACTATGGTACTTTATCATCAGTGTCTTTGCAGATAATGTCTGCCGTGTCGTGATACGGAAAAAAATTGTAATTTTGCAATATAATTGTTTATATGCCCGACATTATTAAAATATTGCCTGATAATGTAGCCAACCAGATTGCCGCCGGCGAAGTAATACAACGACCGGCTTCGGCGGTAAAAGAATTGCTGGAGAATGCCATAGATGCCGGTGCTGATGATATACAGCTTATCATTAAAGACGCCGGCAAAACCTTGATACAGGTGGTGGACAACGGTTGCGGCATGTCGGAAACCGATGCCCGTTTGTGTTTTGAACGCCATGCTACCTCAAAAATCAATGAAGCGGGCGACTTGTTTAAAATCCACACATACGGGTTTCGCGGTGAAGCGCTGGCCTCTATTGCTGCGATAGCCCAACTGGAAATGAAAACCAAAAAGAAATCCGACGAGGTGGCTACCAGCATTTTAATTGAAGGTTCTGTTGTTAAGGAACATACCTCCTGCAGTGCTGCCGATGGCACTTCCATTGCGGTGAAAAACCTCTTTTTTAATGTCCCGGCACGGCGCAACTTTCTGAAGTCGGATGCCACCGAAACCAGTTACATCATAGAGGAATTTAACCGGGTGGCACTGGTGTATCCCGAAAAAAGTTTTGCCTTGTATAACAACGGAAAGCTGGTTTCAAAACTTGAAAAAATGCCGCTGAGGCAACGTATCAATGCGGTGTTCGGTCATAATTACGGCGAACGGCTTATCTCCATCGATGAATCCACAACAGTGGCTGAAATCAAGGGTTTTATAGGTAAACCCGAATTTGCACGCAAGACAAGGGGAGAGCAGTATTTTTTTGTCAACAGGCGCTTTATCAAACATCCCTACCTGAATCATGCCGTGGATAAGGCCTATGCCGAACTGATTCCCGAGCAGAGTTATCCTTCGTATTTTATTTACATTACCATCGATCCCAAAAATATTGATGTAAATATTCACCCCGCAAAAACTGAAGTGAAGTTTTACGACGAAAAAACACTGTATAGCATCTTAAAGGCCGGCATCAGAAAGGCGTTCGGGTCGTTTAACATTACTCCCAGCATTGATTTTGATGTGGACCGCGCCCTGGATTTTGGCGCCACCAATTTCAACAGGGAGGAAGGAATAAAATTTCCGACGGTGAAAATCAACCCGGATTACAATCCTTTCAGAAACAACCCTCACAGCAGCACTTCTGATGAGGTGTCGAAACAGCACGACAAAAATCTGAAAAACTGGGAAACGCTTTATGAGCTGGGAAAAGAAATCTCGGCAAGTAAAAATGCAGATGAACATACTAATCCTGAGATAGCGATTCCGATGGCGCATGAAAATGCATCATTTTTTTGTTTTGGCAAAAAATATTTGCTTACACCCATGAAATCCGGCTTGATGTTTATTGATATTGTGCAAGCCCGTGAACGTATATTGTACGAGAAATTTCTTGAAACTGCCGAAAACCAAAATCCGGTGTGTCAGCGCCTGCTATTTCCGCAGACTATCTCGTTGAATCCTGCGGATGCCGAGCTGCTGGCGGATATTCTGAAAGAAATGCGCCTGTTGGGTTTTGATATCGAAACTTTTGGCAAAAACACTTTTGTGGTGAATGGACTGCCAGCTGATTTTTCTGATCAGGATATTAATGATACCATCGAACGACTGCTGGAAAGTTATAAAAAGAATCAACTGGAGGCATCCTATGAAAAGAAAGTAAACCTGATACGCTCTCTTGCAAAAAATATGGCTCCCAGGACAACACTGCAACTTACTGACGAAGCCATGCAGGCGTTGGCAGGACAGTTGTTTGCCTGCTCTATGCCGGATACATCGCCTTCGGGAAAAAAGATACTTTTCATTTTAAGTAATGAAGAAATTGAAAAGAAATTCAAATAAACCTGATAATATTTATAAAAATCATGTATTTTTGTGTTAAATTAAAAAATCTTGAATTATGAAAAAGTTATTCTTAGTGTTAATCGGAATTTTTGCCATGGTGCAGTACGGGTACTCCCAGGCAAATGAAGGCAGCGCAGAATTTGATAAAGTGGAACGCCCTGCCGTGATTGGAGAATTTGCTTATACCGCCGATGTGGTAGAAGAATCAATTATCGCCGACCTGAAAGAAAAAGGCATAAAGAAATACAGTACAAAAAAAGGTTTTATGATTTTTGAAGAAGCAGTTTTTACTCAAATCTCAGCCAACAAAATCAACTTTTATGTAAAAGTCGAAGAGAAGAAAAAAGAAAAAGATAAGTCAATAGTTACTTTCCTCGTGAGTTATGGCCTGGATAATTTTATCAGCAGCGCCATGGATGCCAATATTATCAACAACACTAAAAGCTACATGAATGGCTTATTACCCAAATTTGCCGCTACCAAACTTGGCAGGGACATCGATGCGCAGCAGAAAGTTTATGATAAGGCCGTGAAGGATTACGAAAACCTTGTTGGAGATGGCGAATCGCTTGCCAAGAAAAAGGCAGATATTGAGAATGACATTACCAAAAACAAATCAGACCAGGAGGCGCAGAAAGCTGTTGTGGCAAAAGAAAAAGCCAACCTGGAATCATTACAGGGACAGAGAAAGTAACCTTTTGGTTATAATAAACAGAAAAACCGCCGGGATGGTATTCCGGCGGTTTTTTTTGTTAAAACACCGAAGAAATATTTTTTATTTGACTGCAAACGTTTTTTGTTTTATTTTTATCACATCAACCAATAAAAAACATTATGAAGAAAAAATTACTTTTTACCTTTTTATTCTGTGGTTTCGCTTTGCTCTCCCAGGCTCAGTGGACCATACAAGCCAGTGGTTTTCCTGTCCAAAACCGCGGCATAAAACACCTGTGTGCCGTTGACACCAATGTGATATGGGCCACGGCATACGACGGCAGTGTTGCCAATGCTCCCCAGATTCAGGAGTTTACGCGTACCACCAACGGAGGTGTAAAATGGAAATACGGTGCCATACCCGGATATGCAGGCCATGGCTTGTCGATGATAAGCGCCGTTGACTCGATGAATGCCTGGATACCCTTGTGGTATTCCACCGGAGGCGGTACAATACTGCATACCGCTGACGGAGGTGCCACATGGACTCCACAGACTACCGCCACCTTTGATTCACCCAACGGGTTTCCCAATGTGGTTCATTTCTGGAATGTAAATGAAGGTTTTTGTATGGGCGACCCCAATGGCGGGTATTTTGAGATATATACCACTGTTGATGGAGGAACTACCTGGAGCCGGGTTCCTGAAGCCGATATTCCTCCCAATTCTGCACAGGAATATGGCACTACGGGGTATTATGATGTGGTGGGTAACGTAGTGTGGTTTACCACCAACAAAGGCCGTATCTATAAATCCATCGACAAGGGCTACCACTGGACTGTGGGCACTATACCCAACGTTACCGACCAGATGCAGATTTCATTCAGGGACATCAATTATGGCATAGTAAGAGCCAATATGTCGCCTTTTAATACATATTTTACCAACGACGGCGGCAACACCTGGCAGCAACTGTTCTGGAACGGGAATTTTTACAACAACGATTTTTGTTATGTGCCGGGGACTACCAATACCTTTATTTCTGCTGGGGCTGATTACACCAATAATTTTATGGGGACTTCCATCAGCACCGACGGCGGTTTTAACTGGAATACCATTCCCCTGTCAGATACCACGCAGTTTCTTACCGTCGATTTTGTTGATATCAATCATGGATGGGCCGGCGCTTTCAACACCGATAGCGTTACGGGAGGCATGTGGAAATATACCGGCAACCTTTTTGTTGAGGATCCCTGCGCCGGCCTGGTGGCCATGTATGTCAAAAGTGCCGACACCCTCGACCTGAATATTTCCGGAGTATGCGATTTTACTGACCTGAGCTCAGGCAATCCTTCAGGATGGTCATGGGATTTCGGTGACGGAGGTTCGGCCAATGTGCAAAATCCCAGCCACACTTATACAGCCGCCGGCACTTATAATATCGAACTTACAGTAACGAAGGATACTTGCACTGAAGTATATTCCGAGACAATAGTGGTTGTCAACACTGCGGGAATATCAACCTACCCGGAAGGACCGGCTGTGGAGATATGGCCTAATCCGGCAAAGGATTATATTTACGTTGCATCGCCGGCAGAGGTTCATCGTGTGGAAATATATAACAGCATAGGACAGTCGGCTATTCACTCCATTAATAATGAAAAATTCATTAAAATAAATATCAGCGATTACCTGCCGGGGGTTTATTTTGTAAGGATCTTTACCTCGCAGGGGCGCACCGGAGGGCGCTTTATTACTACAAAATAAAGCACATTAACCAGAGAGAAAAGCTGTAGGAAACTGCAGCTTTTTTTGTTTTACATTTTAGCATGACTATTCCTAAATGCACGAAGTGAAAATGATGAATTTGTGCGGACGTTGCGGGCAGGCAGGTTAACAACATTCAAAAGTTAATAAATATTTGTTCTGTACTTAAAACTATCATTATGAAATGATATTTTTACCACTTCAATAATTAGCAATGTTGAATTCCAAAATTTTTTCAATAGTCTTTATTTTGTTGTTTGGATTGATTTATGCGAAAACCAATGATCTTCCTGACAACAATCCTGATAATTCCCCTTCTGTTAATAAATGGGTCGATTCTGTTTTTGATAAACTTACTCCCGAACAGCGAATAGCTCAGTTGTTTATGGTGGCGGCCTATTCAAACCAGAGCCTTAAGGCCAATGAACTGGTTACCGAACTTATTGTAAAGTATAATATCGGCGGTATTTGTTTTTTTCAGGGCGGTCCGGTAACACAGGCGCGTTACACCAACTACTGGCAATCGCTCGCCCAGACCCCTCTGTTAATTGCCATAGACGGCGAATGGGGATTGGGTATGCGGTTGAAAGACAGCACCATGTCTTTTCCCAAGCAAATGACACTGGGCGCCATCCGCGACAATAAGCTCATCTATGCTATGGGCGAAGAGATAGGTAAACAATGCAAAAGAATGGGGGTAAGCATGAATTTCGCTCCCGTGGTAGATATCAATTCCAATCCCCAGAACCCTGTTATCAACTATCGCAGTTTTGGTGAAGATAAAAAAAATGTAACCAACAAGGCTTTGGAATACATGAAAGGCATGCAGAATAGAGGCATACTCGCCACAGCCAAACATTTTCCGGGCCACGGCGATACCGATAAAGACTCGCATACGGAGTTGCCCACCATCCATCACAGCAAAGAACTAATAGACAGTGTTGACCTGTACCCATTCCGAAAATTAGCACAAAATAACCTGGCGGCTGTGATGGCCGGACATTTGTTTGTTCCGGCCCTTGACACCACTTCGGACCAGCCATCCTCCCTGTCACCGAAAATTATTCATGACGTGTTGTCGGTAGAAATGAAATTCAAGGGCCTTATCATTACTGATGCCTTAGGCATGAAAGGCGCCAGCGAAAAAGCAAAACCCGGTGAAATAGAATTGAAAGCCCTATTGGCCGGCAACGATATATTGCTGATGTCGGAGGATGTGCCGCTCGCCATAACCTATATCCAATCGGCTATCGACAGCGGCCTGATATCACAAAAAGATATTGATAACAAATGCAAAAAGGTGCTTCGGTACAAGTACAAAGCCGGTTTGGCAAAATTTAAACCGGTAAAAATCAACAATCTTTATAATGACCTGCATAAGACCGAGGCAAACATTCTTAACACAAAACTATATCAGGCTGCAGTAACGATTATCAAAAACAATTTCAATATCCTGCCGCTTAAAAACCTTGAAAACCAAAAGATAGCAGAAATATCCTTTAATGCCGATACCCTGAATGAATTTGCCGTGTCGGCAGCCAATTACGCTCCCATGGCGCACTTTTGTTTTGACAATACTTTTGATACCAGTGCCATCAGGACTTTAAAGGAAAAACTTTTTGATTACAACCTTTTGCTGATAACCGTGAATGCTACCAACAATTCGTCATTGAACAATTATGGACTGACACCGGCGATTATTGAGTTTATCAATGAGATAAAAAAAAGCAAAAGGGTGGTACTCAATCTGCTGTTGAATCCATACGCTTTAACCAAAATGCCCGACACGTCGGGTATCAGCGCCATTATGGTGGCTTATCAAAGCAACGACATCACTCAAAAAGCCACAGCTGAGGCAATTTTTGGCGGGTTAGCGGTTAATGGGAAACTCCCTGTTACGGCAGGCGAAAATTTTCCGGTCAACACCGGATTTATCACAGAACAGAGCCGGCTGAATTATGTTTCGCCCGTAATGGCAGGATACCGGGCTGATTGTTTCTACAAGGTGGATTCTATCGCCCGTAGGGGTATTAAAGATGCTATATACCCCGGTTGCCAGATTTTGATAGCTAAAGATGGTCAGGTGCTTTACAACAAGGCATTTGGATACCATACCTATCCCACCGGACAAGCCGGCGATACCGCTTTGATCCCGGTAAAAACCACCGATTTGTATGATGTGGCTTCACTCACCAAAGTTCTGGCTACCACCATTTCGGTAATGAAACTTTACGAACAGGGGAAAATATCGCTGGACTCCACACTATCAGATTATCTCCCCGGCATCGACAGTACCGATAAAGCCGGCATCCTGATAAGCAAACTGATGGCGCATGAGGCCCGGCTGAAAGCGTGGATACCGTTTTATGAAAAATCGATGACCGGCAACAAACTGGACTCGTGTGTGTACAAGTCTGTGCCATCGGTGGATTATCCATTCAGGGTAGCCGACAGTATGTACATACATAAACATTATTTTGACACCATCTTCAGAGCTATCATAAATTCTACACTCAGAACACAAAATAACTATCTGTACAGCGACCTGGGTTTTTACCTGCTGAAAGATATTATTGAAAAAATAACCAATGAAAAGTTGGATCAGTATGTTTATAAAAACTTTTACCGGCCCCTTGGCTTGAGCACCATGTGTTATCAGCCGCGTAAATATTTTGATACGTCACGGATTGTGCCTTCAGAAATTGATACGACATTTCGTAAGCAGTTGTTATGGGGCGATGTCAATGATCCGGGAGCCGCCATGCTTGGCGGAGTAGGAGGGCATGCCGGAATTTTTTCCGATGCCAACGATATAGCCATACTGATGCAAATGTTGCTCAACGAGGGCTTGTACGGCGACTATAGGTTTTTTATGCCGGAAACAGTGCAAAAATTTACTGCGTACCAGTATGATGGCAACCGCCGCGGCCTGGGTTTTGACAAACCTGTCCGTGATAAGAGCCAGGGTGGCCCCACCTGCGAAGAAGCCTCGCCTGAAAGTTACGGACACTCTGGCTTTACAGGAACTTATGTGTGGGTTGACCCTAAATATCACCTTGTTTATGTGTTTTTGTCGAACCGCACCTATCCTTATTCGGCCAATAATAAACTTGTAACCTCTGGCATACGCACCGAGATACAGAAAGTTATTTACAAGGTTGTAGAAAAGAAAAAGTAATTAGAAAATGCCTGGGAACATTTTTAGTCGTTCGCCAGATGAAAGACAACTAAAGCCTGACTGAGCTATTCAGAGAGATTCGTGTATTTCTAATGCATGATTTGTGGATTATTTCTATTTGTCTGTGCGCCGATACCGGAACAATCATCAATAGCGCGGCGGAACGGGCTAAAATAAAATGTATTGCCTGACCGCCATTGGCTTGAATTATAATTGGTGGTTTATTACATCGGCCAGAAGGGATATATTTTTGCTAAGGAAGAGTATGGCGCAAAGAATTTATAGTTAAGAAATCCAAAAATACTGTCCAGAGAATTATTGCGATCTTCAATTTATTTTGTGAGGCACAGTTTTAAGATATTTGACTTAGGTGATTAAGCTAATTTGCCTCTTTCAGTGTAAAAAATACTAAATTGATTTTTTTAAGTTCAAAAGCTAAATCTCTTAAATACTGAGATAAACAAAAGAATATCAGCCAAAATGATATAAAAAACCACTTTTTTAAGTCAATTTCCCTGCAATATTTTTAAGGTTCCTTCATTTCGGTAAGGTCTTATCGGTTTTATTTTAAGTTAAAGAAAAATTCAGAATAAAACATTGAATAATTTATTATTATTTCAATACTATTTACAGCAGTTTTATTTTTATTTATAAATTGTTTTTAAATATTTCAGAAATCATAAAAATGAATTTTTGATTTCTGGGGAGGATCGGTGCAAAAAAATTCATCTAAAATTTCAAAAGACAAATAGGGGATAAACTAAGTTTGTGAATAGAGATCAAAAACGATACCGACATAATGTCTGAAAATAAATAGGGTGATTTTTCCTTTGAAAATCCTGCGAAGATGATAATTCGCTGCTGAAATTTTTAAATACTTAAAATTTGGTGTGAAAAGAACAATTCACATTTGTAATTATGGTAAATGTTTACAAATGTTATTCATTATTTAGTTTATAACTGTAAACAATAATAAAGATTACAAATGTTATCGTATACTGTTAATCAGTCAGTTACGAATTAATTTACAAATATCAATTATAGAATAAAATACACAGAATTAAACTATAGTAAATAATAATTGTGAAATGCTATATTAGTGCTAAAAAATACTAATAAATTATTTTAAAAGCATTAAAACCAGCCTTTTAATAATATTAACTAAAGTTATCATTCAATTAAATCGCAGTATACTATCAAAATTCTGATTAGACTTATAAATTATTATAACAGCAACATAATGAATGTCTAAACTGTCATTAATTGAACTACAAATAGAATAATTTTTCTAAACAGATGAGTTTACATAAATAAACTAAAGAAAATTACGAATGTAAATTACAAATGTATTATCTTTGTTGCGTCAAAATTTATAATTGTAATATGGTTGACAGAATATTATTGGTGCTTAAGATAAAAAATCTGACACCATCAAAATTTGCCGATGAGATCGGCATACAACGATCAAGCATGTCGCACATCATGTCGGGACGAAATATGCCCAGCCTGGATCTGATTACAAAAATCCTCGGAAGATATCCTGACATAAATTCCGATTGGTTGGTTAAAGGTGAAGGTCCCATGACGAAAACATTTCAAATCGACTTATTTGATCAGGCAGCAGAAAATAAAACTCCAGAGGCAACTCCTAAGCCAAAGGACGATCAACCTGTAACAGAGCCCGTAAATGACATTAAAAAAGAAGAAGTTGTTGAAAAATCAGAGGAAAATCAGTTAAAAACCCCTGTAAAAGAAACTGAACGTGTTGATATAAAGCCTGTTGAACCTGTTATACAGGTGCCTCTACAAGAGGAAGAAAAACCGGCAGAAAAAAACACAGAACAAAAAGCCAGCATTGGTCAGGCAGAAAATACCATGGCATTACCCGCGAATGAGCCTGCTATCGAAAAAATCGTGATCTTTTATAAAAACAGAACTTTTAAAGAGTATTATCCTTCCTGATAAAACCTTTCGCATTCAGCGAAAAAGAAGTTACATTCTTTTTGTGCATTTTCATCGCTATCGGAGCCATGGACGGCATTGGCCTGCATGCTGGTTCCAAAATCCTTTCTTATTGTGCCTTCAGCAGCTTCAGCAGGATTTGTTTTGCCAATAAGTTTACGAAAATCCTCTACGGCATTTTCTTTCTGCAACATAGCTACCATCACGGGTCCCGACGACATAAAGGCCACCAGGTTGTTGTAAAACTCCCGTTCCCTGTGTACTTGGTAAAACAGTTTTGCCTGTTCTACGGTCATATGCATAGTTTTGGCCGCCACTAGGTGAAAGCCGGCTTCGGTAATCCGGTGTAAGATGGGTACCGCTTTGTTGTTGTGAAAAGCCAGGGGTTTAATTATTGTAAGCGTGATATTGCCAGCCATAACTTTAAAATATTGATTACTGTAAAAATAATAAAATCTGCCTATCCACGGCAAAAAATAATAATTTTGTAAAAAAAACACCTTGGAAACTACCTTTTTTAAAGACGTTCAGCAAAAAATCAGCGCAGCAAAGAATATTGTAGTAATCTCGCATAACAATCCCGACGGCGATGCGGTGGGCTCTGTGCTGGCCATGTGGCTATACCTCAAAAAGAAATATAATGCCTGTGCAATGGTACCTAACGATTTTCCGGAGTTTTATAAATGGATGCCGGGTGCCGGAAGCATAAAAATAGGCACTAAATCGAAGGAGGAATGTACAGAACTCCTGCTTAATGCCGACCTGATCTTTTGTCTGGACTTCAATTCGCCTGACCGGGTGGGAGGGTTGGCGCCAGCTCTCAAGTCGTCCAAAGGTGAAAAGATACTGATTGACCATCATTTATTTCCATCGGATTTTTTCAAAATCACCTATTCCAGGCCAGAGACTTCGTCAACCACCGAACTGATATATGAGTTTGTTGCGGGCCTGGGCGATGAATCGCTTATCGACTATGACATTGCGGTTGCCGTGTACGTAGGCATCATCACCGATACCGGATCGTTCAGCCACAGCAGCAGCTATCCGGGAACATACGTCATCACCTCGAAACTAATTGAAATTGGAATAGATCCCGCGGAGATACAACGCAAGGTGTTTTGCAATTTTTCGGAAAGCCGTGTGAGGCTACTGGGATATTGCCTGAGCGAAAAACTTACCATCATTGACAAATACGCCACTGCCTATATCGTTATTGATAAAGAGGATATGAAACGGTTTCATTTTAAGATTGGCGATAGTGAAGGTATTGTCAATTATGGGCTTACCATAAAAAATATCCGTCTGGCCGCCTTGTTTACCGAAAAGAATGGCATGGTAAAGCTTTCCTTACGTTCAACCGGTGAACTGGATGTGGATAAGTTTGCCCGCAAACATTTCTCCGGTGCAGGCCACCTGAGAGCTTCCGGGGCTGACATCAAAAAGTCATTGAAAGAGAGTGTGGAAGAATTTATTTCTTTATTGCCTTTGTATGAAAAAGAACTGTCCGGCAAATAGACGGGTATTATTTGTTTTTTTCGGCCTCGCATGGCTGGCCGTCATGAACTTTTCGTGTGGTAATACCGAAAAGACCAAGGTGGTTATAAATGAAGATACCATAAAAACCAGCCTGGTAAAGGTAAACAAAGAACTTACAGCCAGGGAAGACAGGGATATAGAAAATTATATTCAGCGGCACGAATGGGCTATGCAGAAAACCGGCACCGGCCTGAGATATCAGATTTATAAAAAAGGAGCAGGGGCGCAGCCCAAAGACCAGGACAAGGTAGTCATCAGCTTTGTAGTTTCGCTGATCAACGGCGTGGAGTGTTACAACTCGAAAAACGACGGCATGAAGTTGTTTGAGCTGGGTAAGGCCCAGGTAGAGAGCGGTCTCGAAGAGGGCATCAAGCTGATGCATGCAGGTGACAAGGCCAAACTTATTATTCCCTCTCATTTGGCTTTTGGCTTTATGGGCGATGACAACAAGATTCCCAAACGTGCCACGCTGATCTATGATGTGGAGTTGGTGGAGATAAAATAGTTGTTGACTTCCGGATTATAATAGCTTATATTTACCCAAAAAACCTATGATCATTGATGGACACGCACATGCTGCGGGAGTCTTCTTTGAGAAGGATTCCCTGGTAGCTGAGCTCGACCGCCTTGGGGTGGATAAGATTGTACTGGCGCCTATGGGTGTAAGACAAGATCCTGCTTATTCCAAAGAAAATATGGACACTGTTTTTGCAAATACGAATATCAACAATGTAGAGCAAAAGATCAATGAATTTGTAAGCGGCCTTTCAAATATTATTTACGATGCTCCTAACAAGTATTTGTTTTCATTGAAACAAAAATGTCCTGAACGGATCATCCAGTATTATTGGGCGAACCCCAACGATCCGCATGTCATGGAGTATCTTGAAAAATACCTACACCTGTGGAACTTCAGCGGTGTAAAGCTACATCAGGTGGTCGCTGATTTTAAGACCGATCAGGAGAGCATGCATCAGATTGCAGAGTTCTGCGAGGCGCACGATTTGCCGCTTTTCATTCATTTGTTCAAGCAAAAAAATGTCTTCCGTTTTATGGACATATGCACCGAACACCAGCATACACGCTTTATTGTGGGGCATATGATCGGTTATGATATTTTGCAGGAACATGCTCTGGGCCTTGACAATTTCTGGTTTGATATTTCTCCGTCGTGGCTGGTTCCGAAAAAAATTCTCAACAAAGCGCTTGCCTATTATGGCGCAGACCGCCTTATGCTCGGCTCTGATACTCCCCTGGGCAGTAACAAAAATTTGGAGAAAAACCTTAAAAGGGTTAGGGCTTTGGCAATTTCCGATTCAGATAAAGACAAAATTCTCGGATTAAACCTGCAAGCGCTGCTTAATCTTTGATTGTCCTGAATAGGCTGTTCATAGAATGATAAGTAAGCCAGATAGATCAAATCCGGTCAGGGATGTAATATTTTCAATAGTTTCACGAGTTTGATATATTTTAACCCAAATTTCAAGACTTTAAAAAGTAGAATAAAACATCTAACTTTTATAATGATTGTGTTTTGATTTGTGTGTTCATTTCTTTTGCTTGTCCAAAAGAAATGAACCAAAGAAAAAGACAGCCCAGACAATGCTTCAGCCCGCTCTCAGAAAATATTGAAAATCTAATCAAAGTAGGCCCGACGCCATGCGTCGGGAAACCCCGCAATCTGCGGGGCCTTTGAAGATTTTCAAATATTTTCTGATTCACGCCTGAGCTGGCCCGCCGTCTGGGCCAGGCCAACGCACTTTTTTTCTACGAAAAAATAAAATATTTTGATAAATACGAATATTTTATGAAACTTAGAATATATTGAAATACAGTTACTTTTATTAAGTTAGATGGAATTACGCATTATAATATTCTAATGCGTAGCATTAGGACACTTTCTTCATAACATCTTGATTATTTAATATATTCGTTTGATATTTTTTTGCGTAAACGACAAAGAAAATGTAATCCCGACAAAGAAAAATTGTCGGGAAACATTTTCTAAGTCGGGATAATCCCAACTAAAGCAATAGATTGATGAATCATTTGGACAAGTTCGATTACCTCTTTTGCTTAAATTGGGATTATTTTGTATAGCTTTGTACTATTGATTTATCAGAGTGCTTTCACGACCGGTAAATCATCAGATAAGTTTTTGGTATTTGTTAAAGCTATAGTATGCCAGAATTTGCAGAACTGCCCGAAGAAGAAAAAGAATTTTACGAGCATTACCGTTTTATTGTTGATCCCGGGCAACAGCCCATGAGGATTGACAAGTTTTTGTCCGACAGGATATCCAATGTTTCGAGAAGCAAGATACAAAGCGCTGCCGATGCCAATGCCATCCAGGTCAACGATAAACCCGTCAAGTCAAGTTATAAGATTAAGCCCCGCGATATTATAACTATCGTTTTACCCTTTCCACCCCATGAGTTTGAACTTATTGCCGAAGATATTCCCATAAATATCGTTTATGAAGACAACGACATCCTTGTTATCAATAAGGATGCAGGTATGGTAGTGCATCCGGGCTACGGAAATTTTACCGGAACGTTGTTAAATGCGTTGCTTTTTCATCTGAAAGACGATGCTGATTCGCAACCCTTACTGGTGCACCGTATTGATAAGGACACATCGGGCATATTGGTGGTAGCAAAAAATGAACTTAGCCAGGCGAAACTTTCCAAGTATTTTTTTGATCATTCCATCGACCGCAGGTATGTAGCGTTGGTCTGGGGCGACTTTGAAAATGACGAAGGTACTATAACCGGCTATATCGGGCGCAACCTTCGCAACCGGAAGATGATGGACATATATCAGGATGAGACCCAGGGCCGATGGGCGGTAACCCACTTCAGGGTTCTGGAGAGGTTCCGCTATGTTTCGCTGATAGAATGCGCCCTCGAAACAGGCCGTACACACCAGATACGTGCGCACATGAAACATATCGGCCATCCGCTGTTTAATGATGCACTTTATGGGGGCGACATTATAATGAAAGGCACTACCTTTTCAAAATACAAACAATTTGTTCAGAATTGTTTTCAACTCATGCCGAGACAGGCACTGCATGCGCAGTCGCTGGGCTTTAATCACCCGTCAACCGGCAAGTACATAAATTTTACCTCTGAAATTCCGCAAGACATGCGGCTTGTCATCGAAAAATGGCAACATTACGTTCAGCAACTCTAAAAATTAAGGCCAAACAAAATCAAATCCTCGCTGTGTAATCCGAATACCTTTCCACCGGAACAAAACCTGCCTGGGTAATCATCTGCCTTATTTCCTGTACATTCATGGTGTTTTCTGATTTTTCCATGCCGGCAGCAACATATATATCGGTGGTATCATCTATGGTGCCGTCGAAGTCGTCCACGCCGAAACCCAGAGCCAGTTGCGCCTGTTTTTTTCCCAGCATAGGCCAATAGGCTTTCAGGTGCGGGATGTTATCAAGAAATACCCTGCTCACTGCATAATTCCTCAAATCCTCCACCAGCGTCACCTCAGGCAAGTACGACATCGCATTGTTTTTGTTTTTAAACTTTAACGGAATAAACGCGTTAAAGCCATTAGTCTCATCCTGCAAATTCCTCAACAACTCCATATGGTGCAGCCGGTGGCTATACAGCTCCTGATGCCCGTACAACATCGTGGCGTTGGAAAAAAGGCCCTTCAGGTGGGCCGCTTTGTGCAGGGCAAGCCAGGCTGCAGCCGATAGTTTTTCAGGACATATTTGTTTTCTTATGGCTTCATCAAAAATTTCGGCGCCACCGCCGGGTATGGAGTTTAAACCGGCATCAATCAAAATTTGCAGACCTTCGTCATCGTGTATTTTTGCTTTTCGGAAAACATTAAACAGTTCGGCAGCCGAGAACGCCTTGATATGAACCTGTGGCCTTAACCGCCGTACCTGTTTTATTAGCAGCTCGTAGCCGGCCAGGCTGGCTTCGGGATGCGTTCCCCCGGTGATATGGATTTCAGTGATATCCTCCGCCATATTATTGACAATTTTCTCCACATCGTCATAAGAATAGTTCCATGACCCTGCCTCCCCTATTTTCCGGGAAAAAGAGCAAAATTGACAATCGTAAATACAAATATTGGTAAGTTCAAGATGGACATTTTTGTTGTAATAAACCTTTGTGCCATTTAGCCTGTGACGCACATTATCAGCCATAACCGCAAGAAGGCCGGTGTCGGTATTTTCAAACAGATGTATGCCTTCCTGAAAGGTTATTCTTTCGCCAGACAACACCTTGCGGGCAATCTGCCTGTCGGTTTCAGAAAGTATATTTTGCTCCTTAAGATAATATTCAAGGGATTTATCCATACCAAAAGCTATCGTCAGTTTTTTGATTATCAGATAGCTATATTATACCGGGATACACTATTTCAACAAGCTTATTTTCTTCACCAGCGATTGTTCTCCGGTATTTATATGCAGCACATAAAAACCGTTGGCAAAACCGCCCAGATCCATCTGCAGGTGATTGGTGGAGCCTCCCCGGTGATTAAAACTTTTCACTTCATTGCCCAGCAGGTCATAAACTTTTATTGCAACATTCTCATGATAATAGCTGCCAAAGTCAATATTGATGATTCCGTTAGCCGGGTTGGGATACACAAGGATGTCGTCCGCCTTGTTTTCCTCAACAGAGTAAGTTACCGGGTTACACAGCACCGGGAATATGGCATGTGAGAGATTATACGACCAGGAAGCAATATTTGAATAAGGCAACCAGTTATCATTCTGCCAGAGTTCCCATGCTGTGCCGGGCATCGATTCACCATTTTTATTGGTGAGTAATACTATGGTGTCGCCGGGGTTTGTGGGCAACATGATGCCAAGGTAAAAAACACCGGTAACATCGTATGGTGTAGCAAAAGGAAGGAAAGTATAGGTATTCATGTTAATGTCGCTCTGGATCTGTGCACAGGACAGGGAATCTGTAAAGAGTATGTTTCCGGGCGCTCCGCCGGTACCTGTATTATCCCAGGCATGAACGGCAATTTTATAATCCTGGCCGGAGCCGTTTTTGGCTTTACCGAATTTGAAATAAGCGCCCACCATTTTGGTGTGAGGGGCTACCGCTGTAAAAACATCGGCCTTGGCTTTATCGGAATAGCCATTGTTTCCCGACACATAACCATACACTCCTGAGGCATAGTACACCGAATACATGACCATATTTCCGGGTATCGGAAAATGAAGCGTATCACAGGGTTTTATTCCCGGGCCGGTGCCGCTGACGTTGATATAGGCCGTTTTGGTTTCTGTGTCGCTTCCCTGTGCGTTGGTGGCAGTCAGGGAAACCTCATAGGTGCCGGCGGCAAGGTATTGAATGCCTGTTGGATTCTGAACCGAGGAAGTGTCCGGTGTGCCTCCGGTAAAAGTCCAGGACCAGGAAGTGGGGGCGCCAGCCGACAGGTCGGTAAAATTTACCGTACCGCCAACAGGAATAGTAGTAAGGTTGGCAACAAAATCAGCTATTGGTGCGTTGTCGCCCACGGTAATATAGTTATTTTTTGTTTCGGTATCACTTCCCGAGGCGTTGGTCGCCGTTAAGGATACGGGGTATATTCCGGCGGTATTATACTGTATCCCTGCCGGGTTTTGAGTGTTGGCGCTGGCGGGGGTCCCTCCGGAAAAAGTCCAGGCCCAGCTGGTGGGACTACCGGTAGAAAGGTCGGTGAAATCCACGGTGCCGCCTACGGGTATCACAGTTGGCGTACCCGAAAAGTTTGCCGTGGGAGGAGGATCGCCCACAGTGATGTATGCGGTTTTTGTTTCGGTGTCGCTGCTGGAGCCATTGGAAACCGTAAGGGAAACCGTATATACCCCGGCGGTATTATATTGAATATTGGTTGGATTTTGAGTATTGGCCGTTGCCGGAGTACCACCCGTAAAAGTCCACGACCAGGAGGTTGGGTTTCCGGTTGAAAGGTCGGTAAAATTTACTGTTCCTCCCACAGCAACAGTGGTCGGCGTACCCGAAAAATCAGCATTGACAGGTGTTCCGCTGCCACAATAAAATCCGTTCAGGGTGGTTATTCCTGTATTGTCGGGATCCAGCCAGTCTTTCAGCCGGGTGGCTGCCGTAGTACCGTTTTGGTCCCATGAGTAAGAGAATTTTCCATAATAATCGGGCTGCGTAGGTGTAGAACAATAGGACCCGCCGCCGGTAAGATCGCCAACAACCTGGCCGCTGCCGTTGAAAATCGGAGACCCTGACGAACCGCCCTCGGTAACGCCATGGCCGTTGGCTGTAGCTGCCCACACCACCCGCCAGTGCGATTGTAATCCGCTGCCATTCCAGCCGGCAGATGTCAGTGCGGCGGTATATGTGGAGATTTTTTTAATGTCCCCGGCCGGATGATGGATGCTTACCCCGCTTGAACTGGGTGTATTATTTCTGTCCCAGCCGTTATAATATGGGTTAAAGGTTGGCGGCTGACTAAGTTGCACCAGGTAAAAGTCGGAGCCGGAATTGCCTTCGTTGCCGCCATGGGCTTTCAGCGTGCATCCTGTCATGGAGTTTGATGTCGGTTCGCTGGATGGGTCGGGACAGCCGGTGGCTTCATAATTAAAGTAAAACACCCACTGGTTGAGGTCGGCAGTACTGGCGCCGTTGCCGCAATGGTCGGCGGTTAACATGTAAGGTGTACAATCCTGCCGTTCGTTATTCAGCAGCGTCCCCGAACACCAGCCATAAGAAGTTCCTACTTTCAAAAAAATCCGGGCCACTCCTTTTTTTTCATCCTGCCAGTTGGTGCCTTCGGAACAGTTGATATTCACTTCACAACTTTCAGAGTCGCCGAATTCCTTAGTACCGTTTCTTTGTTTAAAATCCCGGTAAACATAAGCAATTTCCGAAATACTGATTACGGAAAAACCTTTAGTGCGTGAAGGCTCAAAATATTCGATGGTAAAAGCATCTCCCGCCATCAGTTCGGTGGCAAACAATCCCGTTTCGGTATTGTTTTCCTGCGTATAAGCGCCCAGCACCCTGCTATGATCTTCATTATACAGGTAAAGCCTGGCACCTGCCGGAAGCCAGAAATGATTATAATAAACACCCAGGGCCAAGGCTCCTTCGGCCTTTATTTTCAGCCGCCAGATTCTGTCGCCGTTGGGAAGAGTTTCCCAACTACCCGAATTGTTGAGGTTTATATCAACCAATAGGGATCGTCCGACTTTTCTTAAAACACCGTTTTTTGCATCGGCCTCATCTTCTTCCTGGATTAACTTCATATCGGGTTTTGGCAAAACCTTTTCCACATAGTCTCCGGTGACGGATCCCGAAAAACTGACAGGTGTGCCGCCCCGATTGATCTGTGCATAATTAATTGCCGGAAAGAAAAAAAACAAAAAAGCAATTAAAAACAGTTTTTTCATGCTGTGTTATTTTATTTTTACAAATTCTCCTTTAAGGGAAGTTTTTCCGCTTTTGGCGGTGAGGTAATACACGCCATCAGGGATATCAGAAATGTCGATGATGGTTTCTGAAGAGGAAATGTTCAACTCAGGAAAGTTTTTGACGGCAAGCCCCATAACATTGTAAATGATAACATCATGCAACTTGTTTTCGACAGAGGAGGTGGAAAGTACTATTCTGTTTTGTGCAGGAGAAGGATAGATACTGATCTTTTTTTCGGCATTGTCGATTTTTGTTACTCCAACATCTGCAGGACAGGTTGAACCTGCTTTTCCAGCTATGGTTGCCGCACCGGTATTAAGCGGATCAAGCCAGTCTTTCAATCTTTTAGCGCTGGTGGTTCCGTTTTTATCCCAATGGTTATAGAATTTTCCATAATAATCGGGCTGAGTGGGAGTGCTGCAAAACGATCCGCCGCCAGTGAGGGTTCCGACAATTTTTCCGCTCGAATTAAACAAGGGGGATCCGGAAGACCCCTGTTCGGTAACGCCGTGATTAGTAACAGTTTGCGCCCAGATTACCTGCCAGTGAAAACTTGGTGCACCATAGGTCACCGACGCCAGAGCCGAAGTATAAGTGGATATTTTCATTATATCACCCGCAGGATGATGTATGCTCACTCCGTTAGGGCTGCCGCTGCCGCTATGATCCCAGCCGTTATAATAGGGATTTAGCGTGTTCAGGATAGGTGTATTAATCTGTACCAGGCAAAAATCCGAACCAGAGTGGTTTGAACCATAGGTATCATGAGCCTTGAGGGTGCATCCGTTTTTGACAAAAATACCCGAGGGGGTAGTCCCCTGGCAAGTAGATGCTTCATAATGAAAATAGAATTTCCAGGCATTGCAGTCAGCAACAGAAGGATAGGCGCTGTTATAAATGCAGTGGTCGGCCAAAAGCACATATGGAGTACAATTCTGGCTGGTATTGTTCACCAAAGACCCTGTGCAGTTGAAAAGTCCTGACCCCACCTTGATATCGATCAAACAAACCCCCTTTTTTTCATCCTGCCAGTTGGCTCCTTCGGGACAATTTACATTTACTTCACAAGCTTCGGAACCTTTGCTACCCTGATTCTCGCCCGGGCGGTAAAAAAACTCAAGATCCGTTATATGAAAGGCGACATCTTGTTTTTTTGCATTAGGAACATATAGCTCCAGGGTTAGTTCGTCGCCATAGATTTTTTCATGGGTAAAAAATTTGTCCTCCGAATTATTGTTGGATGTGTAAGCGCCAATAGTCTGTGTTTTTCCGGCATTATACAAAAACAGCATAGCGCCTTCCGGCAGGTAAAAAGACTGATACTCCAGGCCAATGGCCCTGGCGTCGGCCGCCTTGATGGTAAGCCGCCATATACTGGCATCTTCGCCCGGCAGGTCGGTCCAGGTGCCGGCATTATTCAGGTTGAAATCCACCGGAATGACCACTCCGATCCTATAGGGTTCACTTTTGGCGGCCCGTTCATTGTCTTCGGCGGCCAATTGCATCAGATCGGGACCTTGAACCCATACGTAATCGATGTCGGCAGACAGGTTGTCATAAAAGAAACTGCGGGGTATTCCGCCTGCGTTATCCTGTGAAAATACCCCTGTAAAACCAAGGCAAAGGAAAATTAATGGAAGTAGTGCTTTTTTCATTTTTTGTAGTTAATTGTTAGCTATTGATTTGAATATTGCAAAATTAGAAAATTTTGTCGGCACAGCTATATGTTTTGGTAATTAATTTGCCATCAGGTCAAAAATATTTTCGAAATCCACTTTTTCCATAATAAAATTGTCGCCGCTAACCTTGTTGGCAAGCATGTTATTGATTATTTCAATTTTATGACGGCCTGTGAGTCCCAAATCTCCTAAACGGGTAGGAGCTCCCAGTTGTTTGAAAAACATTTCAAAAGCCTGTATTGTGGCCGCCGGATCAGGAGTATTAAATATTTCTTTGCCCAAAAAGGAGAGTTTTTCACCAATCTGGTTTTTAAAGTACTTCATCCATGCGGGATAGGCCACCGACAGGGAAGCTCCGTGGGGCACATCATAAAGCACCGACAAGGTGTGGCCAAGGCCGTGTACCCCCCAGTCGCCGTTTTTCTTCCCATAGGAGGTCATGCCATTGAGGGCACAGGTCGCTGCAAACATTATCTTTTCGCGGTATTCATATTTGTTAAGGTGTTTCAGCAGCAAGGGGCCATATTCGACGGCTTCCTTTATGATAGAAGATACAAAACGGTCGGTCAGCGAAGTTTCTCCCTTGCCAAAAAAACCTTCCAGCGCATGGGCCACCAGGTCCACAATACCATAAGCCGTGTAGTCGGCCGGCACCGAAAAGGTGTATTCCGGATCGAGAAAAGAATGTTTGGGAAAATTGAATGGACTGAAATACCCAGGTTTTTGTTTGGTCTGATCATTTTGAACAACGGCAAACGGATTCATTTCGGAACCCGTGGCGGCAAGGGTCAACACGGCTATCAGGGGAATGGAACGGGTAGGTTTTACTTTGTTTTCCATAATATCCCATGCATTATTTTGAAGGGGAATGGCCAGGCCAATAATTTTTGCCGAATCAATAACGCTGCCTCCGCCCACAGCCACAATTACATCAACCTGATTTTTTCTGCCCACCGCCGCCGCGGCATCCACATCGCTGATTACCGGGTTTGATTTTATACCGGAATACTCAAAAACATTGGCTTTGGCTATGTTCATCTGGTTTATTATTTTTTGGTAAATACCGTTATCCTTGATGGAGTTTTTCCCATAAACCAGGAGCACTCGGTTGCCATATTTCGCGAGTACTTTGGACAAATCGCCAATGACACCCTTTCCAAAATGCAAACAGGTGGGGTTGTTAATAATAAAATTTTCCATAGTGTAGAATTTTTGCAGGTTAAACTCTTTTTTCCAAAAGAACTTTAACTAATGATTTTAATATTTGATTAACAGGCTTGTATCTGTTTTTTTATCGTAAAAGAGTTTTAGGATAAAAACCCCTTTAGACAAATTCAGTTTCTTTGAATTTATATTGATTTTATGTTCTCCTTCAGCATAAACTTCATCGGCAATCAGAATTTCTCTGCCCAACAGGTCGGTGATAGTCAGTCTTATCTTTTGTTTGCAGCTCACGTAAAAAGAAATGCTTGTATTTTCGTTAAAGGGGTTGGGGTATACCCTGGCAACCTGGTCATTGTCCTGTTCGGCTACGGAGGTGGTTGTATTGACTGTTACTCCGTCGGAGGAGCATATGGTTTGCAAACCGGCGCCGTTGACGGTCTTTATGCTGAAGTAATAGGTCTGACCGTCTGTAAGAGTCAGTCCTGATCTGGTTACCGATGTGTTCAGGGCATTGTCGGTCCAGGAGACAATATCGGTGGCGCCTTGCGATGTTCCTATGGCGTACCAGTATTTCGAAATACCGGAGTTGACATCGGTTGATGCCGGCCAGTTGGCCGATAGCGTGTTAAGAGAAGATGTGGTGCTGATGTCGCTGCCTGTGCCATCATTTACAGGAGTACATAAGGGAGGAGACCAATCCACATTGATGTTGTAGTAGTCAATCGCAGAGAGATTACCCGCGGCATCGTTAACAATGGATTTTACTTTAGCGCAAAAAGTAGCGGGGTCGGGATTTTGAAAACGAATGTCTTTAGCAGGGTCTGCGCCCACAGTAACTGTAACGGAAGGATATCTCGACCTGTAAACTTTTATTTCGCCGATGTACACTTTGCTGTGCCCGGTACGGAACGAAAAGTGGTTTGCCGTCGTTGTCAGCGGATTGGGGTCAGTCCATACCCCCAAAAGAATGTTATCGCGATACACCGAAATTTTTCCCGTTATCCTATCATGAATGACCTTGATATTATACCATTGTCCAAAATTTGTAACCACATTATTTATGACAAACATCTGGGAAAACACATCGTTTTCTACCCGATAAAACTCTAGTTTTGAAGTTTCCTGCCTGAAAAAGATAAAGTAGGAATTTCCCCTGTTGCTAAGACTTGCGTTATCGCAATAAAAATGCAGGCCAAACCGGTGTTGGTTTGTTCCGCTGGTCGCCGGATCAATTTTCACATTGAAATCATACAAATACCTGTTGGAAAGCCCCTGATTTAATGCTGCATAAATATTGGTGTTGTTCACCGAAGAGTCGGTCTGGATAAGGTATCCGTTATTGACAACCCATGTGCCGCCCGCTGCCGGAACCGACCACACGGAAGACACATAGCTGTCAAAATTATCCCCAAAGAAACCTCTTGAGGCATTGGCATGCCATTCGTTGCCATCAAATTCGAGCACCTGGTAATACCTTTTTTCTATACCGGATCCGCCGGCATTATCCGTATCGGTGAAGTTGGCCGTAAAATCCTGTGTTTGCCACGTCCCCGTGACACTGGCGCTGGTTGTCGGGGCAACAATATCGGGTTGTACCGATGTCCAGGTAGCTGACCAACCGGACGCTGTTGTTGCGCAATCAGAACGCCATTCGATAAACAGGGCTCCTCCGGTGGTTGTGATGGTTGTGGGTGCCACAGTATTGTATCTGCCGATTAAGGGTGCAAATTCGTTGGTGCCATCATAAATATAGAGAAAATCCCAATTGGCCTCTACATTAAAAGAGGAGAATGTCAGGGTGATGCTGGAAGCCCCTCCTGCCGGCTGAATAAGCCAGAATTTTCTTTCGTCATTGGAGTAATTGGCGCCACTTCCGCCGGTATCATAAAAAGAACCCGTAGCTGACGTATAGTTGATAACCGGCGTAGTATTATTCATGAGTTTGTAATAATAATCCCAGTTCCAGTTTACACCAGGATCGGTATGTGTCTGGTTGGGGTAATGCTGATGTCCCCTTATCTTAGTACAGGCCGTTTCGCCACCCAAATCGTGCAGACCATCATCAAGCTGGGTACCGTCATCCAGTGTTTCGCGGAAAAATGTTCTGATCGGCTTAATGCCATAAGCAGCACAAATATCCCTGGACAATGCGGCAGAGCTCTGATACATGGCTTCGGTGTACCATTGCGGATCATCCACATATCCTTCATGTTCATAACCTATTGTATAGGGATTTGCAGTTCCCGCATGCCAGGCCTTGTCTGCCTCAAGAACCATCTGGCAAAGCTGGCCGTTGGAAGATTTTACCACATATTGTGTGGAGACCTGCGAGGACGTGTTTTGGAACCAGCTTATACAGCCGGCATAACTCCCCTGCACGGTGTGCATAACAAGGGCCGAGATGGCTGTACCGTTTCTTGAACTATAATTGGGTGACGCCACCCAGTTACAATTAGCAAAATTATAATCGGGACAGACAGCTTTTGTCGCCAATGACTTATAACGGCAGCCATTATCGTTTTCAATGGATTCCTCGGCAAAAAACAAACGCGTGCTGTTAAAAATTTTAAGATTATTTTCTCCGAATAAATTACTCAGGTCAAAAGAATATTTTGGAAAATGGTATTTCGCCTGATTTACAGGATTATTCAAAAAAACAAAAACATCAAAAATCTGGGAGTTTAAAGCAAAATCATTTCCTATTTTATTGTCTTTAACAGGAATTTGGCTAAGCCTCACCAGCGTGTTATAGATTTTTTGTGACAATTGCCTGTTGGTATCCGGCAAACTCATGTGATACTGAAATGCCGAAGCATAGGCAAGAATGTTTTTACGGGGATTGTTGATAATCTCCTGAACCGGAATGGATGAAAGCGCAGATACCGTATTTAGGTTTTCACGAAAATAGTTTTTGCCATCGAGCACCAGGCCCATAACGCCGTAAGAGGCCGGAATACCTGTACAGCCCGGTTCTTCCACCTGCGGGTCGACGTGGCGTATGCGTGTGTTGGTATAGGCTACAGCTTCCAGTACACCGGCAGGAACCGCAGGGTTTGCCTGATAGGCCTCTTCAAAATACGTCCGGTAGGGATAATTATTTTCAGATTGTTGCGCAAAAGCGGCCTGCAGAGGAGTCAATAATAAGGTCAGTAGTAAAAATTTCTTCATGAATCATACTTTTTGACAAATATAAAAATAAACACTGAAAAAAATGCAGAGATTTTAGTTTTTACCTCTTCAAGTCTGTAGTAGATATTCTGTATCACTTTCGGATTCCAATAAATACAACATAGCATCATATATTGTTTGCTGCACGTTTTGGCGAATCCGGTTGTGCGAAGTTTCCGAACTTCACATCGGGTAAATGTTAGTCTTCGACTAACAGAAAAATTATGGAAGAATTATTACAAAAAAAATCATACTATTGTAAATCTATTTCAGGATTAAGTATAAATCTGTAAACTTATTTTAGGACGAGACATTATGCAGAGTACTTTTGAAACTGCCTCTCATATCAAAAATTAAAAAAGGCTCTTACATCAGGTTTATGCATTTCTGGCCAAACCTTTTGTAAGAGCCTTTTTAGGCGAAACGCAACGGTTAATATATCACCATATCGAAAGGCAGACGGGCTTGTATGCCTTTCTGGGTTTTAATGTTTTTCAGGTGTTCGTAATAGATATAGTTTTCGCCCAGCGTTTTTTGGAGTTGTGTTTCTGATGATTCATCCATAAGGTCCTCAAAGATCTGTGTGAAGGGATCTTTAAATTTCGGATATACCACCACTTTATAATCGGTAAGATTTGCCTTTTTTGCAGCGTCATCAATAGCATTCTGCAGGCCGCCGATTTCGTCCACCAGGCCGATACGTTTTGCGTCAAGACCTGTCCACACGCGGCCCTGGCCAATAGAGTCCACATCTTCGGGTTTCATTTTACGGCCTTCGGCAACATGGCCCACGAAAACTTTATAAATATTTTCCACCTGGTTGGTCAACACTTTTGTTTCATATGGCTGCATAGCGCGGGTTGCCGTAATATAATCGGAATGTTCATTGGTTTTCACCACATCAAAGGTGATTCCGAGTTTGTTTTTAAAGAATTTTTCAAGGTTGGGTACCACGCCGAAAACACCTATTGATCCAGTAAGGGTGTTGGGCTGAGCATATATTTTTCCGGCTCCGCAGGCAATGTAATAACCACCCGATGCGGCCACTTCACCCATAGAAACTACCACGGGTTTAACTTTTTGCGCCAAAACCACTTCGCGCCAGATGACTTCTGAGGCCAGAGCACTGCCTCCCGGAGAATTTATACGCAATACAATAGCTTTTACCGAACTGTCGTTGCGGGCAAGCCTTATAGATTCGGATAATTTGTCAGAACCAATTTCTCTTTCATCGCCTTCGCCAACCCCTATCTGGCCGATAGCGTACACCAGGGCAATCTTCTTTTTGCCTATAGAAATTTTTTCCTTGCCTTTTACCTTAAAAAACTTGGCGGCGCTAATAAAATTAATATCATCTTTTTCGTTAACCCCCAGTTTGGCACGTAACTCGGTCAGCACCTCGTCGCGATACAACAGCTTGTCTACCAGCTTGTTCTTTACAGCATCCTCCCCCAACTGTATTTTAAGACTGTCGGCCATCAGGTTAAGGTCTTCTGTGGCAATTTTGCGCTGGGTAGCAATGCCATCGACCATTTGCTGCCATAATACGTCGAGCAGTTTTTGGTACTGTTCGCGGTTGGCCTGGCTCATTTTATCCAGTATGTAAGGTTCCACGGCGCTTTTAAATTTTCCGTGACGGATAATCTGTGTCTGGATATCAAGTTTTTCGAGAGTTCCTTTAAAGAACATCAGCTCGGCGGCCAGGCCTTTTATTCCCACACATCCCTGCGGATTTAGATAAACCTTGTCGGCTACCGTGGCCAGGTAATATGCCCTTTGAGTATAATCATCACTGTAGCTGATGATGAATTTTCCTGATTTTTTGAATTGCAGCAGCGCATTTCTCACCTCCTCAATGGTTGCCATACCTGAAGGGATATCGGTCAGGTCCAGAAAAATTCCTTTTATTTTATCGTTATTTGCAGCATTGTCAATGGTTTTAAGAAGATGATCGAGCCCCATGACCTTATTACTTTTCATAGAGAAAAAATCCATATCTCCCAGAGGATTTTCGGAAGTGCGGTCGGGAATGGCCTGGTCTAATTTCAGCGTCAATACTGAATTTTGTTTTAATTCCACCGCGATTTTTTTGCTGAACGAAGCCAGCGAAACCATCATAGAAATAAAAATGATAAACATAATCAACGACAACAGGAGGTATCCGGCCATCGACGCAAACATCATTTTAAAAAACTCTTTCATAGCTTATTGTGTTTTTGGTTTATTTTTTTGTAAAATTAGTTAATAAAAAACATTTTTTGGACATATAAACCGAACATTTGTTACAAATCGGTTTTTTTCTTTTGTGATTTTTATACTTTTGATTTTTCAAATACACAGTAAAATGGTTTGTTTTTGTCTGGGGAGTAATGTAGGCGACAGGGCGGCATATTTGAAAAATTCGCTCATCATGCTGGAAGAAAATTTCGGCAGGGCATGCAAAATTTCGTCAGTTTATGAAACCGAACCATGGGGTGTAAGCAAACACGACGACTACCTGAATATGGTGGTTACCTTTGAAACGGGACTCTCTCCCGAAAAAGTGTTCAGGATTACTTCCTCCATTGAAAAAAAACTCGGACGTAAAAGACGAATCGGAAAAATAGATCCCCGTACCATCGACATCGACATTCTGTTTTACAACGACCTGGTGATTAACAAAAACGACCTGATTCTTCCGCATCCCCGGATGGCATCACGGAGATTTGTGCTACAGCCATTGACTGAGATTATGGAGCATTTTGTTCATCCCGTATCCGGGCAAACCATGGCGGAACTATTTTCTCAATGTACAGATAATTCTCTTGTGGTTAAAACAAAAATAAATTTATTTTTGCATTGATGTATGATTTTATAGCCATAGAAGGAAATATCGGTGCCGGCAAAACCTCCTTGTCAACCAAAATAGCCCAACAGTTTGATGCACGGCTCATTCTGGAACAATTTGAAGACAATGCGTTTCTTCCAAAATTTTACCGCGATCCCGAAAAATATGCCTTTCCTTTGGAACTGACATTCCTTGCTTCGCGATACCAGCAACTCAAAGAACAGTTGACGCATAAAGACCTGTTTCAAACATTTACCATTTCGGATTATTATATTTATAAATCGCTGATTTTTGCAAAAAAAACGCTGCAGGATGATGAGCTGGCTTTGTACACGCGCCTTTTTAACATCATTAACGGCACCTTGCCCAAGCCCGACCTTCTGGTTTATCTTTATGTAGAAGTTCCCCGTCTTAAGCGAAACATAATAACGCGTGGCAGAGAATACGAACAAGACATTGAGCACGATTACCTGGAACGCATACAAAGCGGGTATTTTGATTTTATCAAACAGCAGACCGATCTGCGTATCCTGATTCTTGATGTGAATAAGGTGGATTTTGTACACTGCGAAGCCGATTATGAAAAAATTCTCGGGATTATTATGAGAGAATACCCTGTGGGAATTCAGCGCATTGAAGTATAATAAGTCCGGATTTTAGTGTAAGCGAAAAAGCGATCCAGTGTGCCCCCCCCTTTTTTCTGATAAATCCTCTTTGGTTTTCACATCCTGCTCAGACAAATCCCGACAAAGATTTCTAATTATTCTCTTTTAGCGAATTAAAAATTTGTACACATTTATTTATTTTTATAACTTTTTTATTTTTAAATATTTCTTAAATTATGTTTTAAAATCAAATCTTTCATTAATTTTGCATTCATAATCTTAAAAACTTAAAACTATGGGTATCGTAAAAGAATTTAAAGAATTTGCCGTAAAGGGCAATATGATGGACATGGCCGTTGGTATCATAATTGGTGCCGCTTTCGGCAAAATCGTCAGCTCGTTGGTTAACGATATTATCATGCCCCCGCTGGGAAAACTGCTGGGCAACGTCAATTTTACAGACTTGTACTATGCCATGGATGGCAACGTTTACGAAAGCCTTGTCAAGGCTAAAGAAGCCGGAGCCCCCGTTTTTGCTTATGGTAATTTTATTCAGACAGTCATCGACTTTTTGATTATCGCTTTTGCCATATTCATGATTATAAAAGGCATGAACAGTCTGAAGAAGAAAAAAGAAGAAGCGCCTGCAGCTCCTCCTGCACCTACCAAGGAAGAAACACTGCTTACCGAAATCCGCGACATTCTGAAAAACAAGTAGTTTTTGTATTAATAAAATTTTTTTAGACATGAAAAAAGTACTATTGATTTTTTTCCTGATGGCCGGTTCATTGCTGTATGCACAGGAAAAAATTGAAACTGTAGCAAAACCAATGGACCGGGCTGCCGGCGATTCTGTTAAAGCATGGACCGTCCTTGCCACCGGTGCGCTGAATGTTACCCAGGCAGCTTTCTCAAACTGGGCTGCCGGCGGTGAAAACTCTATTGGCCTCGGGGCGCTTGCCAACATCAAAGCCGACTACAAAAAAGGTAAACATTCATGGAAAAACAACCTGGGCCTGGCATACGGATTCCAGTTTCTGGGAAAAGGCAGCAATGCCCGATTTACCAAAACCGACGACAAGATTGAATACACCACCTCTTATGGCTATGCCGTTTCGAAACATTGGGATGTAACTTTTTTGGCAAACTTCCGCACACAGTTTGTTAATGGTTATAACTATCCTAACGACAGTGTGGCTATATCCAAATTCATGGCGCCGGGTTACCTGGTGGCCGGTATCGGTATGAACTATGTTCCTGCCGAATATTTCCAACTGTATATGTCGCCTGCCGCCGGAAGATTTACCTTTGTTACCGATCAGACACTGGCCAATGCCTGTGCTTTTGGCGTGGACTCGGCAAAACACATCAAGGGTGAATTCGGCCCATACATCCGTGCCGTCTTCAATAAGGAAGTGTTTAAAAATGTAACGCTAAATACCTCGCTGGAACTGTTCTCGGATTATCTGAAAGATTTCGGAAATGTGGACGTAAACTGGAATGTGCTCATCGGCATGAAAGTAAACAAATGGCTGTCGGCTACTATTCAGACACAACTGCTGTACGATGATGACATTATGATTAAATCAACGCCATCGTCAGATCCGGGCCCCCGTACACAATTCAAAGAAGTAATCGGAGTAGGGCTTTCCTATACATTTAACCATTAGGAAAACACACCGCATTAATAAAAAACCTCATGTGTTAACGTGAGGTTTTTTTATTTTTGGGACAAATTTCCATTATGAGAAAGACAAAAAATACGGAACTGAACCGGCTTAGCGTGGAGGCATTTAAAGAGGCAAAAAAAAATCAAATTGCCGTAGTGCTGGATAACATCAGAAGTATGAACAACATTGGCTCGGTATTTCGTACCTGCGATGCCTTCAGGGTGGAAAAACTATTGTTGTGCGGCATCACTGCCACGCCGCCCCACCGCGAGATACACCGAACGGCTCTCGGCGCCACCGAATCCGTTGACTGGGAATACTGCGAAACTACCCGGCAGGCAGTAACCGTATTAAAAGAAAAAGGATTTCTCGTCGTGGCCATCGAACAAACGGATACCAGCATCAGCCTGGAAGAATATTTTCCCCCGGCCTCTAAAAAAATGGCTTTTGTTTTTGGCAATGAAATAAACGGTATAGACGAAGAAGTGCTCGATTTGTGCGATTATTCCGTTGAAATACCACAGTTTGGCACCAAACATTCCATAAACGTTTCTGTCAGCGCCGGAATAATTCTTTGGGATATTGTAACAAAAATGCGGAAAACAGAGTAAAAACCAAAAATAACCGGCTAATGACATTTTTCAACCATAGTCAAAAGCATTTTTTAATTTTTTTTTCCGATGTGTTAAATACTTTTTTATATTTGTAGGCCAAAATCAATAGGTTTCTTTTATTAACGTTTAAAAATATATTTTATGAAACATTTCAACTTTAAATTAATTGCTGTTTTATTTCTGGCAGCAGCAATGTTCACGGGTTGCGGGTTAGGCAAAATGATCAAGAAATACCCGACAGTAAAATACACGGTAACCCCCGAAGTACTTGAAACACACGGCGGAAAAATTTCCGTTGGTGTTAGCGGTACTATTCCTCCGAAATATTTTAACAAAAAAGCTTCGGTAACCATTACTCCGGTAATTAAAAGCATGGAAGGAACCACCCTGGCTACCCTGAAATCAATAACCCTGAAGGGAGAAAAAGCTACCGGCGAAGGTCAGACAATAAAATACAAAGAAGGTGGAAGTTTTTCATATAGCGATGTGGTGAATTATACCGAAAACATGAACATGTCGGAATTATCAATAGGACCCCTGGCCACCAAAGGCAAAAAAGTAGATGTTCCATTGGGAACCAACAAACTGGCTGATGGCGTTATTTACACCTCCACCCGTATTGAAAGGGAAGAAGATTTTCAAACGGCAGAACATGGCTACGAACTGGAAACCATCATCACCAAAAAAGGAAACCTGTATTTTGATTACAATAAATCAAATCTTAACCTCAGCATGCCGTTGAACAAAGACGAAAACAACAAAGCCATGCTCAACGACACCCTGATGAATTTCCTCGGTCTCAACTGGAAAATAAAAAGTATCAACATCAACGCCTGGGCTTCACCCGAAGGCGAGTTGACCCTTAACCAAAAACTTTCAGATGAACGTGGCGTTACCGCAAAAAAATGGTTTACTGAAAAAATCAAAAAAATGATCAAAGACAAAAAATTGTCCGGTATTACCAAGGCCGAAGAATTACAAGTTCTGGTCAATTCCAGGGGCGAAGATTTTGACGGTTTCATGAAAGCCCTCAATGCTTCAAACATTCCTCAAAAACAAACCATTGCTAACGTTATCCAAAGCCAGGCCAGCAAAGCCGAAAGAGAAAAATCCATTAAAGATATGACCGTTATCTACAGCGAAATTGAAAATATGCTTTCTGTTTTGCGCCGCGGCGAATTTGTTATTGATTGCTACCTGCCCAAGAAGACCAAAGAAGAAATCATCATGCTCTCCACCACCTCTCCCGACAAACTCGACAACAAAGAATTATTATATTCTGCTACCCTTACCGAAGATGTAGCCACCAAATATCTCATCTACAAAGCTGCCACCACCCTGTATCCCAACGATTGGAAAGGTTTCTGCAACGCCGGAAACTGCGCTCTGCAACTTGGCAAACTCGACGAAGCTAAAAACTACCTCGACAAAGCTAACCAACTGAATCCCAACAACGGACAAATTAACTACAACCTCGGCGTACTTTCATTCTGGAATAAAGACGATGCCGCAGCCCAGACATATCTGAACAATGCCAAATCAAAAGGTATAGATGTAAGCCACAACGAAGCCCTCCTCAAAATCAGACAAGGCGACTATGCCGGTGCAATCAGCTCATTTGGCGGCAAAAAATGCAAATACAACCTGGCTCTGGCTCAGTTGCTTTCGGGTAACAACACCGCTGCAAAACAGACTCTCGACTGCACCAAACCGCAAACCGCTGCTGTTTATTATCTGACCGCTGTTAACGCTGCCCGTACATCAAACACCGCTGTTATGTATGAATACCTCACCAAAGCAGTGCAGGCCGATTCCAAATACAGAAAAGAAGCCCGCGAAGACAGAGAATTCCTGAAATATTTCAAGGAAGCTGCTTTCCAGGATGCTATAAAATAAGTATCTGATAACACCTGAAAAAACTCCGGAATTATCTCCCGGAGTTTTTTTTTGCTGGTTATCTAATACCAAATTATTTTGAAACACCAGACAGGAAAACATATTTTTGTACTTTAACAAAAAAAAACCAACCATGATAATTGCAAAAGACGGCGATGTTGTTTTGCGCGAGTTGACAAAATCAGATATTCCCAAACTTGCCGAATATGCCAACAACGAAAAAGTGAGCATCAACCTGCGCGATGCTTTTCCTTCGCCTTATACGCAAGAAGATGCCAGGCAATTTATAGCGATGGTTGACCGGCAACAACCCAAAACTTTTTTTGCCATAGCGTATAAGGACCAGTATGCCGGAAATATTAGTTTATTGCCCGGCGCCGACGTGTACAAAAAAAGTGCAGAGATTGGTTATTTTATTGGCGAACCTTTCTGGAATATGGGCATCATGACAAAAGCTGTCCGGTTGATTACCGATTATGGATTTAAACATTTCGACCTGGTAAGGATTCATACCGGGGTGTTTGAATATAATAAAGCATCGCAACGGGTGTTGGAAAAATGTGGGTTTATCAAAGAAGGCGTTTCCAGCAAGGCTGTTTTTAAAAACAATCATTTTTATGATGAAATAAGGTACGCCCTGTTGAATGATGCTTACAACGCTATTCAAAAGCCCTAAACAAAAAAAATAAATAAAATGAATGTAAAAATAATCTGGTGTATCCTTATTGTCAATACATTGTTCGCGGCCGGGAGGAATTACAGTTTTGCGCAAAACGATCCCGTTATTGTTGTTTTTGGCGATACCCGCACCAAGGTTTCAGGCAATGTCAGCACCAATCATACTGTCAACCAGCGTGTATGTAAAAAAATTATGCATTACAACCCTGTGGCCGTTTTCCATACCGGAGATATTGTGTACAACGGGTTGAAAAAATCTGCCTGGGCAACCTTTAAAAAGTTTTTTGCACCGATAATTGACAGCAGCTGTTTTTATCCCTGTTACGGCAATCATGAATTGCGTGCAAAAACCGTAGCTACCGACTTTGCACTGCCCAACAACGGCAAATGGTATTCGGTGGATATTGGCAAATGTCATTTTGTGATTATCGATAATTTTTCGGATTACTCGAAAGGTTCCGAACAATATCAATGGGTAGAAAACGACCTAAAAAACTGTTCTTCAAACAAATTTTGCCTGGTAATTATGCACCTGCCGGTGTTCAGTTCGGGCCCACACAATACGCAGAACAAAAAACTCCGAAAAAACCTTGTGCCGCTTTTTGAGAGGTATGGAGTGGATATTGTTTTCAGCGCCCATAACCATTGTTATGAAAAAGCGGTTTCTAACGGCATTTATTATATTACCACAGCCGGAGGTGGTGCGCCTTTTTATAAAAAAGCCAAAGACCTGCCGGAATCACAGTTTTTTGTCAACGCCCATCATTTCTGTACACTGAAAATAAGCGGCAATACGCTGCGCATGGAAGCTATCGACACGAACTTCCGCCTATTGGACAAGGTGGAAATTTCAATGCCATAAAAACTACTTTTTCAACATCATCTCATCGAGCATACTCGCAATTGTAAAGGTAATTTTCCCCTTATCGTCGAGATAACGGATTATTTCATAAGCATATTTGATAACCTCTTGAGCACCTTTAAAATTAATCAGGTGAGTATCATCAACGGCTTTATGGTAATCTTCGTGCAGGCCGGTATGAATAAAAATAGCGGGTATCTGGTGCTGATTGAATGAATAGTGGTCTGAACCGCCAATACCTGTTTTGATCCGCGTAATTTTAAAACCTTTGTCGCCGATAGTATTCAGCGCATTTTCCCATAAATCAGCGGTCCCTGTGCCATAGATTTTTATTTTTTTCTTGGCATCCAGACGGCCGATCATGTCGAGATCTACCATATAATTGATACGTTCTTTCTTGACGCTTCCATTGGTAATAAACTTTTCTGAACCAATCAGTCCTTTTTCTTCGCCCGAAAAAGCCAAAAAGGCATAGTTGTTACTTTTCGGTCCTGCAGATTTCAACATGCGGGCCAGTTCCAGAACGCCGGCCACGCCACTGGCGTTATCGTCGGCTCCGTTGTGCACGGTATTGTCGCCCGGATCGCGCGCACCAAAATAACCCAGTCCCACATGATCGTAGTGGGCTCCTATAACCACCGTATTTTCGGAACCGTTGTCAATAAAACCCCCAACATTGTATGCCCTGCGCAATCCACTACGATCAATGCTTGTGATAATGAAAGCTTTGCCAGGGTTTTCAGGCATTATAATACTGCTATCGCATACGAACACTACGGGTATTTTTACTCTTTCTTTATAAAAATTAGGATCTTTCGATGGGGTGCCATAATTTTTTTCGGTAGAAACAAAAACAACCCCGACCGCTCCCAGGCTCATGGCTCTGTTAACCCGCACGACTTTCTGCGCGCTGTCCCAGACATTCTTTTTTTCCAGCAGGGTACCCGGCACAGCCAAATCAATAACGGCAATTTTCCCCTTCAGGTCGAGACCTATATAATCATTAATCCCGGCACTTTCGCATAATATGCCTGTGCCTGCAAAAACCATTTCGCCGGACACGGTGTCGTTGGCCGAAAATCCAATAGGGTAATAATCACTGTACAACTGCAGTTTTTTGCCGTTGACCTCCATCGTGTTGTCCAAATCTAAAAAATCCACATCCGAAAAAGTAAACGATTCGAAATAGGAAGTATCAAATAATGGCGCCAGGCCTATTTCTTTGAATTGCGCTGCTATGTATTTTCGGGCCATGTATTCTCCCGGCGTACCGCTTTCGCGGCCCATCATTGAGTCGGCGGCCAGGATGCCTATATTATCTTTGATTCTGCTGACAGCGGCGGCATCCGGCAGCTGATAAGCCTGCGAAAAAACATCCGGCATCCCTGTTATAAGCAGGAACAAGCCCAGCCATAATACTTTTCTCATCGTATTAATATTTTCAGATAAACGGAAAAATGCTCCGCTTCTTATGACGCAACAAAAATAAATCAGAGGCCCAGTATGTTTTTCCCCTGCTCAAAAACCACATCTTTGGGGATATTTGCCGACTTGAGCCCGTCGAGTTCTTTCTGAAGTTGCGGATTAATCGTAGCGTTTTCTTTGCGGTATGAGGCCACGCCGTCATAATCGCCGTTGCCCTGGAATACCAGGATGGTGCTGGCCCATTGGTTCATAGCTTCGTTCATTTTTGCCACATCCACGGTATAAAATCCTTTTTCGTTGCGGGTAAAAGCGCCTGCTTTTTCAAAGAAATTAAAACACATCATGTTGGCCTTACCGTGAGCACTGGCAGCCCCAAAACGCACCGAACGAAAGATGCCGGCCATGAAGGTAACAAAACAGTCGTCAACGGTAATTTCCTTTATCTCTCCCTTGCCAATCAGGTGGGTAACGATGAACAGTCCGAGAATATCGGCTTTGGCTTCTTCAAGGGCCGAATATTCGTCCTTCAGCGCTTCGCGCACAGTGCCTTTTCCGTTGATGGTATTTTTTATTCCCAGCCCGTGAGCCACTTCGTGGAACATGACATTATTGAAAAACGCATCAAATTTCACATTCTTAATTTGTGCCGGATCGGTCAATTTTTGTGCAATGGGCATCATGATATTATCAAACTTTGCTTTCATGGTATTCTTCAACTGTAGCCTGCGCGATCCTTTGGCGAGTTGCACCTGTTCGTCGTTCGGTAAATTGATGGCGATGGTTTTGCTTCCCGCATTGCAATCGCCGGCATAATAAACGGCGTCGTACACACCCAGGTCGGACGAGGTGCCGGGAACTTCTTTTTTATATTTTTCTTCCACGGGTAATTGCTTCTGAATATCGGGCAACATGCCAATATATTTATCCAGTTTTTTGCTCCAGTCCATATCTTTTATCAGTACGAAGGATTCGAAGGCGGTTTTGTATTCATACAGGGCATCTTCGTAATTTTCGATTGGTCCTACGACAAAATCGATACGGTTGTTTTTCATGTCCATCCAGGCCATGTCGCTTGGTTGATAATTGCTGGTTATCAGCGCTTCGGCACGCAGCTCCAGGTACTTTTTCAAGCCGTCGTCCTCGGCCAGTCCTGCAGCTTTTTTCAGCAGATCGGATGCTTTTTGCAATTCTTCTTTATATTCGTCATGATACCAAACAACTTTCAGGCTTTTGTCTTCGTTGCGGCGGATTAAAGTGTACAAGCCTGTTTTGTCTTTGTTGTCGAATTTTTCAAACTCTTCTTTGGTGATATCCTTCGGATAAAAATTAGCGCCTAAAGGTTTTTCGCCATAAGCTGCCATAAAGGGTTTGTTATCATCAAGCCTGTCCCACGGCCCGTAATTGATCATGGCAAATTTCTTTTCATTTTCATTTTTTATACTGTCGAGAAAGGCCTGTTTGTCGCCCAGGGTTTGTTTCCAGTACAGGTCATCCATAATGGCAGCAATATCAATAAGTGCCGCAACAAGTTGTTTTTCCTTAACGGATAATTTACTCAGGTCGCAGGTAAGCTTAACCGTCGCATATTCGTTTACTCTGGCTTGCATAATTGAATCTTCTTTGGTCATGACTTTGTCATTTTTTTTGCTTCCGCCACATCCTTGCATTATGAATGATGCAAAAGCTATCAGGCAAAATAAAACAATAGTTTTTTTCATTTTTTTGGGATTAGTGTTAATATTCTTTTTGGGGATACTAAATTAGTCATAAAAACAATATGGTTATTTTTTCCATTATTTTTCCGTCATAAAGTGAATATTTATTGTTTTATCGGATAAAATTATTTTGCTCATTTTACCATTGCCTGTCAAAAACTTATCTACCTTTGCAGCGAAATTCTTAAGGAACTATTTTTTATTTAACTTGATGTTTTACAATATATTATGAAAAGAAAACTTTTAATCCGGGATTTGACATTGCGTGATGGTCAGCAATCATTGTTTGCTACCCGTATGAACCAGGAACAGGTTGATAAAGTTATCCCCCTGTATAAAGAAGCCAATTTTTACGCAATGGAAGTCTGGGGTGGCGCGGTTCCTGATTCGATTATGCGTTATCTGGGCGAAAATCCCTGGGACAGGTTGGAAAAAATCAAAGTTGCAATAGGAGATTCCTGCAAACTCACAGCTCTTTCAAGAGGAAGAAACCTGTTTGGCTACAATCCTTATCCTGAAGAAGTTATCGAAGGGTTTTGCCGGTATGCCATCCAATCCGGTATTGGCATCATGCGGATTTTCGATGCGCTGAACGATGTGGACAACATTAAATCAAGCATAAAATATGTTAAAGAAAATGGCGGTATTGCTGATGCCACGGTTTGTTATACCGTTGATCCTCATTTCAGCTCCAAAGACCGTATAAAAGCGCTGCTGCGTGCCAAACTGCTTCCCAATAACATTTTTACCGACGAATATTTTTTGAATAAAGCCCTGGAAATGGAAGCCTTAGGCGCCGACATGATTTCGGTAAAAGATATGGCCGGGCTCATTCCGCCTGTCAGGTCGGGACGCCTTATCAAGCTGTTAAAAGAAAAACTTAAGATCCCTGTTGATTTTCATACACACTGCACGCCTGGTTACGGGCTGGCATCCTCGCTGATGGCTGTCATCAATGGTGTTGATATCCTCGACACTTCGATTATGACTTTTGCCGGCGGCCCGGCAGCACCTGCCTATGAACTCATTCAGCTATTTTGCAATAAATTGGGTGTTGAAACCGGTGTAAATCAGGAAGTTGTTGTAAAAATTAACAACATTCTCCGCGATATACGCACCGAAATGGCCGATGTGGATAGTTACAAAATGTTCCCCCGCGAATTTGATATAACACGCGACAAACTGCCACAGGATATTGATGATCTTTTTGAACTGGCTATCGCTTATGCAAAAAGCAATAAAGAAGAGGAGTTGCTGGACTGTTGTCATAAAATTGAACGGTATTTCAAGTTTCCCGAACCGAACGAAAATGTTAAGTTTGCCGAAATTCCGGGAGGCATGTACACCAATATGCTTGCCCAGCTAAAGACCCTGAAACTTGAAAAACTGTTGCCCCGCACCCTTGAAATTATTCCAACGGTACGTTTGGCTGCAGGCTGTCCTCCGCTGGTTACACCTACCAGTCAGATTGTGGGTGTTCAGGCGGTTAATTGCATTATTGATGAAAACAAAGGCCAGCCTTTTTATACCACCAAATCAATACAGTTTGTCAATCTGGTAAAAGGCCAGTACGGGCACACTCCTATCCCGATCGACCCCGAATTTCGATATAAAATTGCCGGAGTTAAAGAAGAAACTCCTTACGATACAAAAAATTACAGAAAACAAGACAATCCTGTTTTTCCGGAATATGGCGATGTAAAACTTGCCGACAATCCCAAAGACGAATTGCTTCTGGAGTTGTTTCCTGCCGTGGCTACCGACTTTCTGAAGAACCGGGTAATCAACAAGTATCTTGCAGAAATCCATCGCATTGAGGAAGAAAAACTCCAGAAACATTTGAAGGAAAAACAAGCCTACGAAGACCTCAGTCCCGAAGAAAAAGAAAAAAGACTGATGGAGGGCCTTAACAAGTTCTGATCAATCTTTTTCTTCCAGGATTTCAATAGAATTAATCTTGTCGCCCTGGCAGATAGCATCTATCACTTCCAGGCCTTCAATAACCTTTCCGAAACAGGTATGTTTGCGGTCGAGGTGTGCGGTGTTTTGCCTGCTGTGGCAGATAAAAAACTGTGAGCCGCCGGTGTCGCGCCCGGCATGAGCCATCGAAAGTACTCCGCGGTCGTGGTATTGGTTGCCGCCGTTGGTTTCACACTTTATGGTATATCCGGGGCCGCCAACACCGGTGCCGTAAGGACATCCTCCCTGTATCACAAAATCAGGAATTACACGATGAAAAGTCAATCCGTTATAAAATCCCTTTTTGGCCAGGTCAACAAAGTTTTTTACTGTGCCGGGGGCATCTTTTTCGTAAAAGCTGACAGTCATGTCGCCCTTTACTGTTTTAATAATGGCTTTTAACATTTGCTGTATTTTTTATTTTGTTTACTTTTTATGTGGTTATCTGATTAACTGCCGGCAATCTTCTTTGTTTTTTCTCCCGTGGATTACGCTAATTAGTTACTATACTTCAAAATCTAACATTTTGCCTTTTTTCATGATCATAATGTCGTCAAAATACACATCGGGGTCTTTAACTAACCCATCAAGGTGGCTGCTTGCCGAAATATTTCCTCCCATGCTGATGTTATTGCCAAAAGCCACATGTATGGTCCCGAACACTTTTTCGTCTTCGAGTATCATGCCTGTCAGTTGAGCTTTATAATTGGTGCCTATTCCAAATTCTGCCACAGCCCGGGCATCGCGGCCCACTTTATCGAGCATCTCGGTCAATCGCACAGCTTCCTCCCCTCCGGTGATTTTTTCGGCATAGCCATCAACAACCTCAATGGTGATTGGTGTTTTCAACATTCCTATACCGGCCATTGAGCCGTCAACCACAACGGTTCCGTTTGTTTTTCCTTCCCAGGGGGCAAGGTAAACTTCACCCGAAGGCAGATTGCCGCTTTCACCTTTGTTAAGCATAACACCCTTGCTTGGCAGGACATTCCGCCCTTCTACAGGCATGGTAATATCTGTTCCTTTTTCGGTAACAACCCGGATCTGTTTTATTCCGGTCATTCTTTTAACCACATAATCTGTCAGGTCCAGGATTTTTTGTATATCCGCATTCAGGCAACGAACCATGCAATCCACAGTGATTCCAGGCATTGTCCCCACCCTGACACCAAGTTTGGAGGCCTCGCGGCGGGCGTTGGTGTGCGTAAGCGATTTTGCAGTAGGACAAATAACAGCATCCACCATCTTCATAAGGTCGGCTATCTGTTTGGGCGGTTCCTGCCCGTTTATCTCACGAGATTTTATTTCCACCAGCAGCGACTCTTTGCAGAGTTCTTTTCCGGCTTCGTGCAAAGCCGCACCAATATCTCTTTTTAATTCATCGGTAATTACCAAAAGGGTTTCTTCGGGTTTTAGTCCCATGCAATCTCTTAATGCGATAATGGCGGCATTTTTTAATTCTGTGTTCATAGTTTATTCTTTTTTTGCGTTTATCTGCGTCATCTGCGGGAACTTCTTTCCTTTTTTATTTCCCGCTGATCTCGCTGATTTGCGCTGATTTATTTTTTTCTCTTCTGCGTTTATCTGCGCCATCTGCGGGAACTTCTTTCCTTTTTTATTTCCCGCGGATCTCGCTGATTTACGCTGATTTATTTTTTTCTCTTCTGCGTTTATCTGCGTCATCTGCGGGAACTTCTTTCCTTTTTTATTTCCCGCTGATCTCCCGGATTTGCGCTGATTTATTTTTTCCTTTTTCTGCGTTTATCTGCGTCATCTGCGGGAACTTCTTTCCTTTTTTATTTCCCGCTGATCTCCCGGATTTGCGCTGATTTATTTTTTTCTCTTCTGCGTTTATCTGCGCCATCTGCGGGAACTTCTTTCCTTTTTTATTTCCCGCTGATCTCGCTGATTTACGCTGATTTATTTTTTCCTTTTTCTGCGTTTATCTGCGTCATCTGCGGGAACTTCTTTCCTTTTTTATTTCCCGCTGATCTCGCTGATTTACGCTGATTTATTTTTTTCTCTTCTGCGTTTATCTGCGTCATCTGCGGGAACTTCTTTCCTTTTTTATTTCCCGCTGATCTCGCTGATTTACGCTGATTTATTTTTTCCTTTTTCTGCGTTTATCTGCGTCATCTGCGGGAACTTCTTTCCTTTTTTATTTCCCGCTGATCTCGCTGATTTACGCTGATTTATTTTTTTCTCTTCTGCGTTTATCTGCGTCATCTGCGGGAACTTCTTTCCTTTTTTATTTCCCGCGGATCTCGCTGATTTACGCTGATTTATTTATAATTTATTAACCTTTCTATATATCGATTTACCAATATCTTCTGTATTAAAATTAACTAAAAGTCCGAGTTTAATCCCTGTAAGCTTCATATAGGTTAACACTTGTTTGTGATGAACTTCAGCAATATTTTCTATTGATTTTATTTCAATAATCACTTTGTTTTCAATAATAATATCGGCTCTAAATCCAATTTCAAGCGGAATATCCTTATAATTGACAGGAATTGGAACTTGTGTTTCAATTTTCAAACCCTGATTCAACAATTCATACGACAATGCAGATTCATAAACAGATTCAAGCAATCCTGGTCCAAGTTGATTATAAACCTCAAAGATACATCCTCTAGCAATATATGAAATTTTATTTTCTTCCAGACTCATATTTTTTTGTTTATCTGCGGGAGTCTCCTATTTTTTATTTCCCTCGGATCTCGCGGATTTACGCTGATTTATTTTCTTCTTTTTCTGCGCTTATCTGCGTTATCTGCGGGAACTTCTTTCCTTTTTTATTTCCCGCTGATCTCGCTTATTTACGCTGATCTATTTTTCCTTTTCTGCGTTTATCTGCGTTCCGCCGCGGCGGACTGCGGGAAAAAATTTTTTCTTCTGCCGGCCACCAAAGCGAAACGATGATTTACATTGTTTTACAAAAATCTTTTTTCAATTTCTTCCCAATTCACGTATTTCCAAAATTCAGCGACATAATCGGGGCGGCGGTTCTGGAAATCCAGATAATAGGCGTGTTCCCAGACATCACAGGTCAATATTGGGATCAGACCATTGCACAAAGGGTTGCCGGCATTGCTTTCCTGAACAATATCCAGGCTTCCGTCGGGAGTTTTTACAAGCCAGGCCCATCCCGAACCAAATAGAGTTACACAGGCAGCGCTGAATTTTTCTTTAAAACTGTCGAAGGAACCGAATTTGTTATTGATAGCTTCAGCTAAAGCTCCCTCAGGTTGGGCTTTTGGTTTAGGTGCCAGACTATTCCAGTAAAAAGTATGATTCCATACCTGTGCGCCATTATTGAAAATTCCCCCGGTAGCTTTTTTAATTATGTCTTCGAGGGTGGCATTTTCAAACTCAGTACCCGCAACCAGCTTGTTCAGGTTGGTAACATAGGCCTGGTGGTGCTTGCCATAGTGAAACCCTATGGTTTTTTCAGAAATAAAAGGTTCCAGGGCATTTGCCGCATAAGGTAATTGGGGTAATTCAAACATAATTATATTTTTTGGTTAATAATTTTCTTTAGCAACGGATTTCAACAAAGATATTAATTTTTTCATCAGTTTTTTACTATAAATTTTATCTTTTTGTATATTTGACGAAAAACTTACATGGTGAGAATCACGTCGTTTTCTTTTTCTGACCAGGATTTATTTAAAGAAGCTTTTACCATACGCCAGGCAGTATTTGTCGCTGAACAGGGCGTGCCCGCAGAACTCGAGTACGACGAACACGAAGCCGAAGCCACACATTACCTGCTTTATGATGATGAAACACCCGTTGGCGCAGCCCGCTGGCGCAAAACAGCACAGGGTATTAAACTAGAACGGTTTGCTGTTTTACCGGAATACCGTAATAAAGGAATAGGCGGAACACTGGTGAAAAAAGTTCTGGAAGATGTTATTTCGTTGGGGCTGCCCATTTACTTGCATTCGCAACTAAAAGCCTGTACCTTATATCAACGCCATGGTTTTGTTGTCTCCGGCGAAGTTTTTTTCGAAGCAGGAATAGCGCACTATAAGATGGTGCTAAAAAAATGACAATTTTTTTTAAAATGCCCGAACAGGCCGCACATAGTTTTGGGTGTGCCTGTCAACTTGCGCCTGAGAACCATTGGAAAAATTTTGTTCCCACGCCCCCATACCATTATTTGATGAACTCCAGTACCTGAAAGTATTAAATCCTCCAATCACGGCTCTGTTAATATAAAGCTTGTTTAATTCATCCTTGCTGGGCAAAAACCAATCGTTATAACCGCCTGACACAAAATCGCTACAGAGTCTCGCAGCCATTTCCGGTGAAGCACAGGGGTCCGCAATAATAGTTGTGGTGTTTGTGGCTCCTGTCCCTATGGCCGTACCGGTGGTTTCACCATATATTGGACATCCCCACCACGTGGTTGAATTTTGGTCGCTTGTGGCAGCTATTATTCCATGTATTTGTCCGGGAATATATCCCGGGTCACCGCTTTGTAAAATATAGCCCACAATCCCTCCCTGATAACTATCGCCAACAGAAATTGTTGTTGTAAAACTTATTTGATTGCCGTATCCTGTCCCTGCACTGGTTGTGGCATAAGCCCTTGCAAAATAAGTAGTATTGGCCGTTAAGCCTGATAGAGCACTTGTAAAAACCCCACCGCCTGTTCCATCCAGGGTTTTATTATTTTCCACTGTGGGGTTTGCTGAAGTATTCCAGCACACGCCTCGTGCAGTAACTAAAGCGCCCCCATTATTAGTTATATTGCCGCCACACAAAGCACCTGTACTTGTTATTAAAGAAACTGACACCGTAGATATGCTGGCTATTACGATTATCTGTCCAGTTGTTCCAAGCTCAGAAACATTTACTGTAGCTCCGTTTTTATTTATAAAATCAGTGCTGGAATTGGTAATTCCGCCATATTGCGTTATACCTTGCGCTGATATACCGAAAGGGGTTACGACGCAAAAAAATATAATCAGAAATATTTTCATTAATTTATTAGCCATTTTTAATAATAATAATCAAATTGAATTCTGTCCCCTGCAACTAATGAATATGATCCGTTGTTGGCAGGAATATAGGTTAGTGCACTGCCAGTCACTGTATAGGCCGAATTACTGATTCTCACGCCGTTGATATACATCTTTACCTTACTATTTGCCGAAGGGGATTGTGTTAAAGTAAAACCGGTTTGTGATACTGAAGCAGTGAATTCATCGGCCACCTCTCTGATGGGAGGAATATCAAGGGTTTGCCAGGTTTTGTCTCCTCTCCAGTATTGTGTGGAAGTTCCCGTAGCTATCTGAGGTTCATAACCAGCCGTGGCATGATTTCCCCATCCATAGGCCGTATTCCATTCCGAAGAGTTTCCTCCTGTCGCCTTAATTTCTCCATTAACATCCAGTCTGGCAGATGGGTTTGTCAACCCTATACCGACATTTCCCGAGGGAGTAATTCTCATTTTTTCAGTATACTGGCTTGAAAAACCGCCCGTCCCCAGTCTGGTCCAGAAATTAATATTGGTTGAATATGCACCCTCCTGTAAGTATTCAATCTTAGCCTTTTCTTGACTGGCAGAAATTAATTTTGTAGCAAAGCTATATCCCAGACCGCTGGCTCCTGTTTTGTTACCATAAATTACCGTATTATCTCCTTCTAATTTCATGTTTCCTGTTATATCTAATGTTTCAACGGGACCGGTTGTGCCAATACCAAGCCTTCCCGCACTGGTAATCCTGGCCTTTTCAGTTCCATCAATGTAAAAAGCCAGATGTACCGGAGGATTTACGGCAGGGCCAACGACATCAATCACACCGCCATCGGTTCCTCTCCAAATGGAAACATAACGATCATCATAGCTATGGCTTAATAAACGCAACGTAAATCCTGCTTCAGCCGTGGGTTTTATCTGAACCTTCGCATCGGTAATGGTTGTCCCAATTCCCACATTCCCATTATCATAAACTGAAGAAGTGATCAGGGCAGATCCATCCCATTTGGAAAGATAATTGGTGGTATTTGATCCAACTTCCGGGTCTGTTTCAATAAGACTGATGCTACCCCAGCTTGCGAGGCCGTTGGCATCAGAAGTAAGAACTTTTCCGACCCCTTGTGTACCGTCTGTAATTTTTATTGTACCGTTAATATCCAGTTTTGCAGCAGGTGTTGCTGTTCCAATGCCAACATAACCTTGATACCCGTCTCTGTACCCATCTACGCGCACGTATTCTGTTCCGTTTATCGCTAAAATTACGGAACCGTTTCTGTTAGGATCCCAGGTATTACCAGGTCCCTGTAATCCTCCGCTAAGAATCAGGTTGCCACCTGGGCCATAGTTGGGAGCGCCTCCGTTAATTGAAACATACGCACCACTTCCACCATAATATCCTCCAGTACCACCAGTCAACATTACCTTTCCTCCTGTTGCAATTCCACTGGCATCTGCCGCATTGATTGTCACGTTTGAACCTGCTGCTCCGGAACCACCAACACCTGCAATTATTGCCACAGCACCTCCTTCTGCAGTGCTGCTGTTTCCTCCGCGCAAAGCAAGAGTGGCTCCTGCCCCTGATGTATATGTTGATGCCCCTATAGCCGTGATGTCGCCAATATTTATAAGATTCCCCGCCCCGTCTAAACGCGTCAGGCTTCCTGTCATTATATTGCCTGAAGTATTGATGTTGCCACCCTGGACATCCAGTCTTTGTCCCGGGCTTGTGGAACCTATACCTACATTGCCATTATCATATACAGAGGACGTGATCAAAGCTGATCCATCCCATTTGGAAAGATAATTGGTGGTATTTGTTCCAACTTCAGGGTCTGTTTCAGTAATACTGATGCTCCCCCAGCTTGCCAGGCCATTAGCATCAGAAGTAAGCACTTTTCCGGCGCCCTGTGTGCCGTCTGTGATTTTTACGGTTCCGTTCACCTCAAGCTTTGCGCCAGGATGTGTCGTTCCAATGCCTATTCTGCCTAAACTGTCAATCTTTGCCACACTAACGTCGGCAATCTTGAAAAGTATGTTTCCTGCCGGCGAGGGCAAAAGGCCTGCACCACCTTTAATAATGACATCCCCACCCCGGTATGAAACATCACCGGAGCCGGCTCCTGCTGCCAGGGTAACCGATCCGCCATTACCATTCGATCCCCCTTCTCCTCCTGAAATAACAACACCGCCGGCAGGTGATCCGTTATAAATGCGGCGTCCCACTGAAATAGAACCGGCTGTATTGAAACCTCCGGATATTAAGACACCTCCGCCGGTTCCGCCTATTCCAACGCTATTAAGAACGATCTTCGCCCGGTCGGTTCCGCCCCAGGCCCCGGCTGTCACGGTTACTGATCCGGCGCCTTTCCCAATTCCTGATATATCGCTACCTCCTGTTATTATTACTGATCCGGCCGTGTCGAGAGTCGAATTGTTGGCTAATCCGGACAGTAATGCATGTTTGCCGACTTTCAGCAGGGCGTAGCCGCTACTACTCACATGAAGAAGGCCCTGAGGAGTGGTCGTCCCTATTCCTACATTCCCGGCATCGGTTATCCTGACTTTTTCAGAACCTTCGATATAAAATCCAAGATGTACGGGGGGATTAACTGCCGGGCCGACAACATCTATGACACCGCCATCGGTACCTCTCCAGATGGAAACATAGCGGTCATCATAACTCTGGCTTAACAGTCTTAATGTATATCCCGCTTCGGCAGTGGGTTTTATCTGAAGCCGGGCATCAGTAATAGTAGTCCCGATACCAACATTTCCATTGTCATAAACTGATGAAGTAACCAATGATGTCCCATTCCATTTTGAAAGATAATTGGTGGTATTTGTTCCGACTTCAGGGTCTGTTTCAGTAAAATTGATGTTGCCCCAGCTTGCCAGGCCATTAGCATCAGAAGTAAGCACTTTTCCGGCGCCCTGTGTGCCGTCTGTGATTTTTACGGTTCCGTTCACCTCAAGCTTTGCGCCGGGATTTGTAGTCCCTATACCTACATTTCCGGTAGCTGCTACCCGCAATTTTTCCGAGCTTCCTAACTGGAACCCGATATAGCCATTGCCTGTACCGCCTGTACCGGCACTAATAATTGCATTACCGCTTGGATTGGAGCCCGAACCATTGCCTGCTTCCACATAAACATTACCTCCTGCACCGTTTGCATAGGTAGGGTTTCCACTGCCGGCAGTCATCCAGACGCTGCCACCAGGACGATTGTAAGTGCCTGCCCCACCCTGTATGCTGATATTGCCTCCGGGTCCACCCTGAGAGGTTTGATTTCCGGTAAGAATGATAGAGGCGCTAATCGGTGTAGCATATCCTTCAGACATCAAGCTCCCAGACCGAAGTATAATGTTTCCGCCCTGATGCCCTCCCTGAGCCTGGCCGGTACCGGCAGTAAGCATTATGGAACCTCCCTCACCGTTAGGATTGTCATTGGCAACTACAGACAAACTATTACCCTCACCCGTTAGCGGCGTATAAAGCGGAGACAAAACGGAAGTTGAAAAATTCGCACTGCCAGAGACAGAAAGAGCATTGACGGGTGAATTTGTACCAATGCCCACATTACCGGAATAATAGTAAATATTGCTGGCATTTTTTTTCCATATCATAGTATCCATCTCAGTGAAACTTGTCAGGTATCCGGCTAATGCATGATCACCCCAGCCGTAAGAAGTGTTCCAATTGGTAATATCTGTGCCTGTTATTCCATTAGCAGGTGATGCGCCAAAAACAGGATCGGTTTCGCTTCCCAAAACATTTTGCCAGGTCGCCATACCATTGGTGTCAGACGTAAGCACTTTGCCTGCACCCTGCGTACCATCCGTTATCTTTATATTACCCACCACCTCCAGTTTTGCTGCAGGAGTAGCCGTTCCTATGCCCACGTTACCCGGGACAGAACTGGCCATTATAAGGTTACCATAAATATGGGTCCCGCTAATGGTATGTCCCAAACCAGGTTCGATGAGAACATTTGGGGCCTGCGAACCAAAGCCGACGTTTTGGGCACCGTTAATTAAAATTCGTCCCCAACTGCCTGTCGTCATGTTATTGCCTTCAACTGTAATGCTGGCCTGTTGCTGGCCGCCTCCTGCGGCTGAGCCGGTCAGGATAACACTTCCGGCACCTGCTACAGAAGCCTCGCTCTTGCGCAACACAATACTGTTGCGTGGCCAGCCGCCGAAGGTAGCTGCCTGAAGAGTCAGATGTGTGGTGCCGCCAATAATGCCATTGACCTCAAGGTTGTAAGCAGGTGCGGATGTTCCGATGCCGACATTGCCACCAGAGGTAATTCTTACTTTTTCAGCATTATTTGTTTTTATGACAAGATCGTTTGCATCAGTCGTACCTATAAAATTTGTTGCGGCTGTGGTTCCTGAATTTCCAAGTAACGACCACGCATTCAAGGCTCCGTCGGCACCGGTTGCGCCGGTAATACCCTGTACACCCTGTGCGCCTGTCGCCCCCGTCGGACCAACAGAACCTGTAGGACCCTGAATACCTTGCACACCCTGGTTACCCGTTGCTCCATCGGCGCCTGTAGCGCCGGTAACTCCCTGAACACCCTGCGGGCCTGTATTACCCTGAATTCCCTGTGCGCCCGTCGCTCCGGCAGAACCTTGAATACCAGGAACCCCCTGGGGGCCTGTTGCGCCAACAACGCCCTGTGGTCCAATTGCCTGAACCCACTGACTCCCGTTAAAATACCAAAAGCCCACTGCACCGCCACTCATCCCTGCATTAGTGTTATATACCAGCAAAGAAACTGCCGGGTTGGAAATAGTACTAACATCATTAACAGAAACCAGTGAAACGCGCGGAATCAACAGGCCTTTTGAGTTGCTGCTGACATCGAGCATGGCGGAGGGATCCGCCGCGGTGCCCGCCGTATTGATCGAAACCCCCTGCTGCGAATATACAGCAAAGGAAAGTAACGTAAAAATCATAAATACACTGTTTTTCAACAGTGTTATAATAAAAGATGCTGGAATAATAAGTTTTGTTTCCATTGTATAAATTTTAATAAAAATAAGGCAATTTTAGTACAATATTAATTAAAAAATATCGAAAAAAAAAGCACAAACCCAAATTAAGCAACAGGATCGTTCAAACCAACCCGAATGACTCAGTCAGGCTTTGGTTTAGTATAGCCCTGTCCGGCTTTCGGCAGCCAGGACGGGCCGGCATAGAAATTTTTTTAATGCGTAATTAGACGAAAAGACAAAAGGGGGAAATTTTTCAGTTCACAGGTTAATCAGATCTCCTGCTCGGTCCAGCGATGGTTTAGCAGCACCCTGACACTCCGATAGCCAACATCTTTAAGCATTTTCTCTGTTTCTTCAAAATAAGAATTCAGGTCGGAGGGTTTGTGGGCATCTGCGCTAACCGTAACCGGAATTTTCATTTCACAACATTTTTTTAAAGCCTCTTTTCCGGGATACCACGCATTGCATTTGCCGGTATAAATACCGCGTGTATTCACTTCTACAATACACTGATGCTGTGCAATAATTTCTATGGTTTTATCTAGTAAATGCTGGTACCAGGCTTCATCCTCACGAAAATAACGGTTTCTGTTATTCATTTTTATTTTATCAAAATGAGCAATAATGTCAGGTTTTTCATTGATTATCATTTCATTAAGATGATCATAGTACATTGCTACCGCCGTCCGGATGTCGTTGTCAAAAAAATTTTTCAGGCCGGTATCAAAGTTGCTTTCAGGCCCATCGATGAACCACATGCCATTATCATCAGCGCCTTTGACAAGGTGTACCGCACCAAGGGTATAATCAAGCTGATATTTTTCTTTAAATTGCTTAAACTTTCCGGAAAAGCCTGGCAGATAATCAATTTCCATGGAAAGATACATTTCGATTGAGTCCTTGTACTTTTCGCGCAAATTGTTTATTTCGGTACAATAAGCACCAACATTCTTCTGCGACAGGGTCCAGGCCGTTTCAAAAGGCAGGGGGGCATGAGCGCTGAAACCCAAAGCTGAAAACCCCTTACTGATGGCTTCCAGAACATATTTTTCGGGTTCCGTACTGCCATCGCAAAAATGAGTATGTGTATGGTAATTGGTTGTTATCATATCGGGCAAAGATAGGCTTTTTTCGCTGTTAAACGTTGCGTTTACTAATTGAACTTACGAATGTTAATGCTGATGATTTCCACCTGCTCTTCAACCGGCAACAACCCATCTATCCAATGGATGGCAATTCCCCTCCGTTCCATGCCTCTGAACCAGGTCATTTGCCGCTTGGCAAACTGATGTATCGCTATGTTCAACAGGCGAACCATTTCGTCATACGAAAATTCGCGCAACAAATATTGTGTAATGTACCTGTACTCAAGCCCATAACGAATCAGCCGATCAGCCCCGACACCCGCATCCAGTAAGCGTTTAACTTCGTCTATCATGCCTTCTTCCAGGCGTTTATGCAGCCGGTCGGTGATTCGCATGCGCACCATATCACGCGGCATGGAGATACCAAACACATAACTATCCCCCGCAAACAATTTTTCAGGAAGAAGTTTTTTTTCGGCAGCAAAATGGGCTATTTCCAATGCCCTTATCAAGCGGCGGCGGTTTTCGGTATCCGTTTCATTGTGCAGTGTTTTGTAAGACTCCAAAAGCGTCTGTAGTTCCTTATCGGTTTTGTTCTCCAGCGTTTTGCGGAAGGCTTCGTTTACCGGCACATCGGGAACTGCATAATTTTTCAGCACCGCTTCAATATACATGCCTGTTCCACCGCAAAGAACCGGCGTTTTTTTTCTCAGGATGATCTCGTCAAAAACTTTTTTAAAATCGGAAACAAAACGAAACAGATTGTACTCCTCTCCTGCATCAGCAACATCAATCAGGTGAAAGGGGATTTTTTTCCCGTCAACCAGATAATCATCCAGATCTTTTCCGGTTCCAATGGTCATTCCCCGGTAAACCTGACGCGAATCAGCGCTGATGATTTCCCCGCCGTTTTTTTCGGCCACCGCCACAGCCAGCCGCGTTTTTCCGCAGGCTGTCGGTCCCAAAATAGTGATCAGGCTGTTTTGGTTTGTCATCATGTCTTTATCGTTTGTAACCGTCATAATATGATACTTTTTCCAAAATAATTGACCAAAAAAAAGCTGCTTTACAGTACACGATAATTATGATATTTTTAATCAGGCATTCTTTTTTAATGCTTTTTACCGGATAATCAGCCATTTTAAAAACAATGAAGCTTTTGAAAATCCTGATTAAAAAAAATTTCCGCCGATTGTCATTGCAAATATAAAAAGAATAAATTTGTGGCTTAATTTAAAAAAACTATGACTGAAAAAATTCAAAAATTGATGAGAGATGTCCCTTCTATTAGGTGGACAGCACTGGTATTATTGGCATTTGCTATGTTTTGTTCGTATATCTTTATGGATATACTTTCGCCGGTTAAAGATTTGCTGGAATCAACCCGTGGCTGGGATTCCACGGCTTTTGGCACATATGCCGGATCTGAAACATTTTTAAATGTTTTTATCTTTTTCCTGATTTTCGCAGGTATTATTCTGGATAAAATGGGCGTTAGATTTACGGCAATTTTATCAGGATTTGTAATGCTTGTTGGCGCTGCAATTAATTGGTACGCTGTAACTGAAATGTTTATGGGTTCTAATTTAGAAACCTGGTTTACCAATAACTTAAATTATATTCCGGGATTTGATGAATTAGGTGTTTCTCCTTTTTACAGAGGGATGCCTGCTTCGGCCAAATTTGCCGCAGTAGGCTTTATGGTTTTTGGATGCGGTGTTGAAATGGCCGGCATCACGGTTTCACGCGGTATTGTTAAATGGTTCAGGGGCAAAGAAATGGCGTTGGCAATGGGATCAGAAATGGCTTTAGCCCGTCTTGGTGTGGCTACCTGCATGATTTTCTCTCCGGTTATCGCACGTTCCTTTGGTTCAGTTGATGTTTCCCGTTCGGTGGCTTTCGGAGTGATTCTATTGATGATTGCCCTCATCATGTTTATAGCGTATTTCTTCATGGACAAAAAACTTGATGCGCAAACCGGCGAAGCAGAAGAAAAAGACGATCCGTTCCGGATTCGCGATATCGGCAAAATCCTGTCCAGCACCGGTTTCTGGCTTGTAGCTTTGCTCTGTGTTTTGTATTATTCTGCCATTTTCCCTTTCCAGAAATATGCCGTTAATATGCTGCAATGCAACCTGACCTTTACTGAAATACCCGCAGACTCATTTTGGGCATCAAATTCGGTAACGGTTGTTCAGTACCTAATTATGCTTATTGTGGCTGCAACTGCTTTCATGAGTAATTTCTCAAAGAGAAACAAACAAATTGTGCTGCTGACAATTTCAATTATTACTCTCCTTATCTTCTGCTATATGGCATACAAACGTCAATCTGCCGAATCAATCTTTGCGGTATTCCCATTGTTAGCTGTAGGAATTACCCCAATTCTGGGAAAATATGTGGATAATAAAGGTAAAGCAGCCTCCATGCTTATGCTGGGATCTATCCTGCTTATTGTTTGTCATTTAACTTTTGCATTTATTTTGCCAATGTTCAAGGGTAGTAACATAGGTGGCGTTATCGTTGCTTTTATCACCATCTTGATTCTGGGATCCTCTTTCTCTTTGGTCCCGGCATCGTTGTGGCCAAGCGTTCCAAAACTTGTTGATAAAAAAGTTATCGGTTCTGCTTATGCATTGATTTTCCTGATCCAAAACATCGGCTTATGGCTTTTCCCGCTGCTGATTGGCAAAATATTAAATGCATCCAATCCCGATATTGCACAAGCATTGATTGATAAGACTATGACTCCCGAAGTTGCAGCCGTTTCGTACAATTACACCAATCCGCTCTTAATGCTTGCCCTGCTTGGCGTTGCAGCATTGATTCTGGGATTAATATTAAAAATGGTTGATAAGAAAAAAGGATACGGCCTTGAATTACCAAACATTCAAAAATAAACCATAACAATGTTTTTTTCAGAAAGTTGCTCTAAAAACAGGGCAACTTTCTTTTTTTATATCGTTTTCATGAAAATTTTAATCGTTTCCGCCACAATTGCCGAAATACAACCCTTACTCAACAGCCTCGGAATCACTGTTGAAAAAAACAAAAACTATTATCATTCCCGCATTGCTTCTCACGAGGTCAGCGTACTGATAACAGGCCCGGGCATGGTTGCCACGGCCTTTCATCTGGGCGAAATCAATCTGCAAAATTTCGATTTTGCCCTGAATGCCGGCATAGCCGGAAGCTTTACCAATGACCTGGCCATCGGAGAACTGGTTCATATTACCACCGATTGTTTTGCAGAACTTGGCGCCGATTACGGGGACAACTTTATTCCGCTTTGCAAACTGGAATTTGCTACTGATTTGCCGGACGCGATATTTAACGAACAAGGCGAAATCGTAAACCCTACCACCTGCGGGAATCCCAAACTCCGTGAAGTGAAATCTGTAAAAGGAATCACCGTGAATACCATTAACGGCGAGGCCCATCGCATCGAAAAAATAAAACGCATCTTTGCCCCCGACACCGAAAGTATGGAAGGAGCGGCCTTTTTGTACGCTTGTATCAAAAAGAAAACACCCTGTTTTCAGTTACGTACCATTTCCAATTACATCGAGCCGCGCAACCTCAACCGATGGAATATCCCTTTCGCCATAGCCAACCTGAACCGGCAATTACCGGAAATTATCAGCGCATTCTAAAAATTTTTTTAATCTTATTCGACTAATGAACTTTTTAGCAATACTTTTGCAGAGAAATTCAGAATTCAGAATTCAGAATTCAGAATTCAGAATTAGGGGTATCGGTTTCAGGCTTCCCTTCTGACTTCTGATTTCTGACTTTTGACTTCTAACTTTTTACTTCTAACTTCTAAAATCCTCCTTCCCCATGTCTTACATCATAAAGCTCGGCTTTTCACCCTGTCCTAACGATACTTTTATTTTTGACGCCCTTATCAATAATAAAATTGATACCGAAGGCATTGATTTTATCTGCGATGCCGAAGATATAGAAGCGCTGAACCAGCGTGCTTTTGAAGAGGATCTGGACATGACCAAGGTTAGTTTTCATGCTTTTTTACACCTTGCCGACAAATATCAACTGCTCAGTTACGGTAGCGCCATGGGCAACAACTGCGGGCCCCTGCTGATAGGCCGCAAAAACTACTCCGACGAAGAAATCAACAAACTCACCATCGCCGTACCCGGAAAATACACCACAGGGGCTTTTCTGTTAAACTTTGCCTACCCCGAAGTGTCGGATGTTCATGAAATAATTTTCAATAAAATTGAAAACAAAATCTTGAAAAACATCGTTGATGCCGGAGTTATTATTCATGAAACACGGTTTACTTACCAGGATAAAGGACTGGTGAAACTTTGCGATCTGGGTGCTTTTTGGGAACAAAAAACCGGATTCCCCATACCGCTCGGCGGTATTGTCGTCCGCAGGGATATGCCCGCCGAACTAAAGGCCAGGCTCAGCCGGATAATGAAATCCAGCGTAGAATATGCCTTCGGGCATCCCGAATCATCAAAAGATTTTATCAGAGAACACTCTGTTGAAATAGATGAGGAGGTCATCAGAAAACATATAGAACTGTATGTGAACGACTACACCTTATACCTCGGGGAAAAAGGCCGTGAAGCCATAACTTTTTTGTTTGAATACGCGAGCAAAAATAAAATCATCGAAAGAATTCCTGACAATATATTCTTTGAAGAATAAGACTTATTGAAAATTATTCCCGTTTCGCAACAAATTTCGACCGCTTCTGTTTTCCCATAAACCCAATTTAAGCAATAGAATTGTTTAATGCGTAATTGATTCCAACTTAATTAAACTAACTGTATTTCAATAAATTGTAAGTTTCATAAGATATCGGCATTTATCAAAACATTTTATTTTTTCGTAGAAAAAAAGTGCGTTGGCCTGCCCAGACGGCGGGCCAGCGTTGGCGTGAATCAGAAAATATTTGAAAATCTTCAAAGGCCCCGCAGATTGCGGGGTTTCCCGACGCATGGCGTCGGGCCTACTTTGATTAGATTTTCAATATTTTCTGAGAGCGGGCAGAAGCATTGTCTGGGCTGTCATTTTCTTTGGTTCATTTCTTTTGGACAAGCAAAAGAAATGAACGCACAAATCATGGCTAAATCATTTTAAAAGTTAGATGATTTATTCTACTTTTTCAAAGTCTTGAAATGCGGGATAAATGTTTTTTATAAGTATCTTTGTGAAAAATAATTTTGATATGGGAAACACCAAAGAAGCCGAAAAAGACCGCAAAGTTGTGGTGGGTATTACGCATGGCGATTTTAATGGCATCAGTTACGAAATCATTATCAAGACATTGATGGAACCACGCATCCTCGAAATATGCACCCCCGTAGTATATGGCTCGTCAAAAATTGCTTCTTATTACCGCAAAGCGCTAAACTACAACGACATTAACTTCAACCTGGTAAAAAAAGCCGAACTGGCGAGTTCAAAACGCCAGAACATCGTGAATGTTACCGAACAGGAAGTAAAAATCGATATCGGCGAATCCACCGAAATCGCCGGAAAACTTTCTCTTATGGCCCTCGATATGGCTACCAGCGATTTGAAAAACAATAATATTGACGTGTTGCTTACAGCTCCCATCAACAAGAAAAATATTCAGTCCGGCGATTTCCATTTTAAAGGACATACGGAATATCTTGCCGAACGCTTCAATGCTTCGAATTATCTGATGATGATGGTGGCGCCCGACCTGCGGATAGGTTTTGTAACAGGCCATGTTCCTATAAAAAACATTTCGGATACGCTTACCGAAGAACTCATCCTGCGCAAACTGATAGTGATGAACAACTCGCTGATACGCGACTTTGGTATTGACAAACCAAAAATCGCCCTGTTGGGCCTGAACCCCCACTCGGGAGACAGTGGCGTTATCGGCAACGAAGAAACCAGCGTGATTATCCCGGCCATGAAAAAAGCCCAATCCGAAAATATTCTTTGTTTTGGCCCGTATCCTCCCGACGGATTTTTTGGCTCGCTCAAATACCGGCAATTTGATGGTGTACTGGCCATGTATCACGATCAGGGCATGATAGCATTTAAAATCATTGCCTTTAACGAAGGTGTTAACTATACCGCCGGACTGCCTGTTGTCAGAACTTCTCCTGCTCATGGAGTAGCTTACGATATTGCCGGAAAAAACATTGCTAGCCCCGAATCGTTCCGCAATGCGATGTACCTTGCCTGTGATATTTTTACAAATCGCAATAACTACGACTTACTGAAAGCCAATCCGCTTAAAATAAGTTCACACAAACAATCCGATACAGATTCGGAAAAAGATAACTAACACTGTTCTTTTCATGCCCTCCTATACCATATCAGAAATTGCGTCTATTGTAAATGGTACGCTTTCAAACAATCTCCCCGACGACTATCCCATCAGACACCTGCTCATTGACAGCCGAAAGGTAACTTCTGCCGATAATGCATTGTTTTTTTGCCTGGTCACCAAAAAAAATAACGGGCACAACTACATTCCGGAACTCTATGAAAAAGGAATCCGGTATTTCATGGTGTCATCATTGCCCGAAAACCAGGAAAACTACGCAAACGCCAGGTTCGTATTAGTCAGCGACACGCTGGTTGCGCTGCAAGCTCTTGCCACTCATAACCGCCTTCGGTTCAACATCCCTGTTATCGGCATCACAGGCAGTAACGGCAAAACCATTGTTAAAGAATGGTTGTTTCAATTGCTGTCGCCCGATAAAAATATTGTTCGCAGCCCCAAAAGTTACAACTCACAGGTCGGGGTGCCGTTATCGGTATGGCAAATGCAACCCGAACACGAACTGGCCATTTTTGAAGCGGGAATTTCGGAACCGGAAGAAATGAAAATCCTGCAACCGATTATTAGTCCCACTATCGGTATCTTTACCAATATTGGCACCGCCCACGATAAAAACTTTCTGAATGTCAGGCAAAAAATCGGTGAAAAACTGAACCTCTTCCGACGCATCGAAACCCTCATTTATTGTTCGGATAACTATGATATCCAAGAACGTATAATTAAATCCGGCATTCAACCTCAAAAATGTTTTTTTTCCTGGGGCTCCAAACACAAAGCCGATTTGACCATAAAAAGCATTGAAAAAAATCAAAACCATTGCATAATCTCTGCGGTTTATAAATCAGAAAATATCACGGTACAAATTCCCTTTACCGATGACGCCTCCATAGAAAATGCCATACATTGCTGGGCGTTAATGCTTTACCTGGACTATCCTCACGAAACCATCGCCGCCAGATTAGCCCTGCTGACACCCGTGGCAATGCGTCTCGAACTGAAGGCCGGCATAAACAACTGTTCTGTTATTAACGACAGCTATAGTTCGGACCTCAATTCGCTGAACATCGCCCTGGATTTTATGTGTCAGCAAAAACAGCACAGCAAAAAAACCGTGATTTTGTCGGATATCCTGCAAAGTTCCCTTACGGATCACGAACTCTATGGCGAAATAGCTAACCTGTTGGTATCAAAAGGGGTAACGCGTTTTATCGGTATCGGGCCTTCCATTTCGAAAAACGAAAAGCTTTTCCCGATGGAAAAGTCATTTTTTATTGACACTGATGCCTTTCTGGCAAAAGTTCCCGGGTCGGCATTCCATAACGAAACAATACTTATCAAGGGCGCACGTATCTATGCTTTCGAGCAGATAAGCCGTATGTTGCAGCAAAAATCGCATGAAACGCTTCTGGAAATTAACCTAAACGCTCTTATTCATAACCTGAATTTTTACCAGAACAAACTTAAAAAAGGCACCAAAGTCATGGCGATGGTAAAAGCCCTTTCATACGGAAGCGGCGGCTACGAAATTGCCAACGTATTGCAATACCACAACATTGATTACCTGGCTGTGGCTTACGCTGATGAAGGCATAGAACTCCGCAAGGCTAAAATTACCACCCCTATCATGGTCATGAACCCCGAAGAAGAAAGTTTTGACCTGATGAAAAAGTTCAGTCTTGAACCGGAAATATACAATTTTCGCACGCTCACGCTGCTCATCGAATCCATCACCGCCTACGAATCAAAAGAGCCTTACAAAATGCCGGTGCACATAAAAATAGACACCGGTATGCACCGCCTGGGTTTTTTACCTGATGAAATTGACAAGTTGTTGGCTGTGCTTAAACAAAACGATAGTATTATTGTCCGGTCGGTGTTTACGCACCTGGCGGCCAGCGAAAACAACAACGAGGATGAGTTTTCGCGGCAACAAATAAAGACACTCGAAACGGTTTGTGCACGTATGAAAGAAGAAATCAAAACCCCGTTTATGATGCACGTGTTGAACTCTGCCGGAATTTCCCGCTTTCCTGAGGCACAATTCGATATGGTTAGGTTGGGAATAGGGCTGTACGGCATTTCATTTTCGGAAGAAGAACAACAGTATCTGCAGAATGTCAGCAGCCTGAGTTCTATCATTTCGCAGATTAAAACCATTTCGGCCCGCGATACGGTAGGTTACGGACGAAAATACATTGCCGGCGGAGACGCACGCATTGCCACTATTCCGATAGGTTATGCCGATGGCCTCAACCGCAAGCTGGGCAACGGCAACGGGTTTATGATCGTGAATGGCAAAAAAGCGCCCATTATCGGCAGTGTGTGCATGGACATGTGTATGCTCGACATAACAGGCCTTGAAGCCGAAGAAGGCGATATTGTTTATGTTTTCGATGATGCTGCCACCATTAAAGAAATTGCCGACCGCCTCGACACTATCCCATACGAAATTCTCACGTCCGTTTCCAGCCGGGTAAAGCGTGTGTATTACTATGAATGATTTTTCTTCGTAAGCAATTCTTCAAAATACCCGACGTAGGTGTCTTTCCAGGCATTGAAAGAATATTTTTCTTCCACTGTTTTACGACCGGTGGCACCTATTTTTTTTCTCAGTTCGGGCGATTCAATAAGCAGGGATAATTTTTCGATCCATTCATCTTCATTTGCCGCCAGAAAACCATTTTCCCCGTCTTGAATTATCTCCGTATTGACACCAACCGGCGACATAACCGCCGGAATCCCGACCGCCATATATTGCAAACCCTTAAACCCGCATTTTCCTCGGGCCCAGTCGTTATCTGGCAAGGGCATTATCCCAATATCAATTTCTGAAAGGTCTTCCGTTTCGGAATCCTTATTCCAGCGACAAAAATCAAAACGTAACTCATTGGAGTTCAGTGGTATGTCAGAAATGATTTTTATTTTTACAGGATACTTTTCCGCTATTTTTTTCAAAAACGGGATAGCTAATTCAAAATGTTTTAATGTGGTGTGCGACCCTGTCCAGCCAATACAAATCTTCTCGGAGACCATCTGGTGTTTGGTTTTCATTTTTCGGGTATCAAGGGTGGTAGGGACAATTTTCACATTGGGATTATACTGTTGGGCATAGGTGGCTAAATAAGAATTTCCAACAAAAGCCATATCGGAAAGTTTCAAAATATCAGCTGTTTTTGAAGGCCTTTTAAGCCAACTCAGCTTTTTGTTGCCTTCCGACACATCCATAAGCCAGATGGCATCATCAAAATCAAGGATAATAAGGGCGCCTTTTTTTTTAAATTTTTTTTCAAAAAAAGTACTGCCAAACATCACGGCTTCCCGGTAAATAAATACGATATCGTAGTTCCGCACCCGCCTCAAATCCCTGAATCTCAATAAAATGCTTTTTATAAAAATCAGAAATTTGCTAAAGTATTTTCCCTTGCTGTAAAAAACCTTATCGTCATTTTCGGTAAGCAGAAAAGAAAATTCGTAAGAATAATCCTTGTTCGCGAGGTAATCAAGATATTGTTCAAAACGAAACCTTTGCCCTGGCGACCGGCCCGGCCGGTGAGCAACGATAAACAAAATCTTTTTCAAAACAACTTATTTTTTTGTCAGGGTTTTCAACAGCGAATCCATAATCAGTTTGCCGTCGGTATTGGAAAGCTCTTTGTCGCAAGCCCTTTCGGGGTGAGGCATCATCCCAAAAACATTCCTGGTACGGTTGCAGATACCCGCAATATTATCAATTGTGCCATTAGGATTTGAATCCTCGGTAATATGTCCGGCAGCATCGCAATATTTAAAAAGTATCTGGTCGTGTTCGTAAAGCTGCTTTATGGTTTTTTTATCGGCATAGTACCGGCCCTCGGCATGTGCCACGGGTATTTTCAGCGCTTTTTCCGGATCAAGGTATTTGACCGGTGCAGCTTTTTGCGAAACCGGTTTGATAAAAACATTTTTACAGATAAACTGCTTGTTGTTATTGCTCAGCAAGGCTCCCGGCAATAATTGGGCTTCACACAAAATCTGGAAACCATTACAAATCCCCATCAGATAACCTCCATTATTGGCATAATCAATTATTTTTTCCATAATGGGCGAAAAACGCGCAATGGCTCCTGAACGCAGGTAATCACCATAAGAAAATCCTCCCGGAAGAAAAATAAAATCACATTTTTGCAGGTCTTTATCTTTATGCCACAGGGCAACAACCTCCTGCTTAAGGATTTTTTTTAATACATACAACAAGTCATGATCACAATTAGATCCCGGGAATATTACGACACCAAATTTCATTTTTTTTACTTTTGTTAAGCAAAGATATACCCTTTAATTAAATTTCGGCCTTGTTGACAAAAAAAACTGTGCATTATTGTCCTTTAAAAGCATGTAGGCCGTTCTGCCGGATTTCATCCAGCGCCCCGATACCCAATACTCCGGCCCTATAAAGGTTGAGATATTCCTGACTTACGGATTGATTGAACACCATCAAATCATCAGTATTAATGGTAACCCTTACCCCGTGATCATAAAGTATGCGAACAGGATGTTTTGCCATAGAGGGCACCCGGCACAACATTACATTGCTGGTAGGGCACACATTGAGGATGATTTTATTGTCGGCAAGCCAGCGCATCACTTCTTTCGATTCCGATGCGGCAATACCGTGCTGCACCTGATCGAGTTCCAGTAACTCAACGGCTTTTTTCACCGAGACAGCCGTTCCATACTCACCAGCATGAGCTGTGAGAACCATTCCTTGTTTTTTGGCTTTCCGGTAGAGTGGAATATAACTTTCTACATCGCCATACAATTCATCGCCATATAAATCTATTGACCGGAAATAGCCTGTGTCAAGAAGTCTCTCGGCATCATAAAAAAGTTTTTTCTGGTCCTGATTTCGTTGAAGACCAAGCTGCGGTACAAAATATATCCCGGGAGATATCCGTCTGAAAGCGCCTTGAACAATATCAATTTTCTCCCGGCAATCTTTGTCTGAACCACTAAAAAAACGCGAGTCGAGGCTTATTTGAAGCACTTTTACGCCATCGAGGCGGGCCTGTTCAAGGGTGGCCGTTTTTGCGTACTCAAAAAACTCCGGGGCCTTAACAAATTTATTAAATGCTTTTTCCAAATAATCCTCAAAATCAGAAAATTTTTTCATTTCCTGCGGTGGCCTGATAATTTTTTGTTTTGCCCATTTCTCCAGAAATTCTATGCGGCTTCCAAGTGCCGCGTGGTTATGGAGGTCGCTCTTTGGAATTTGGGCCAGCAGGTCAATATCGTTTTGCTCTAGTGCTTTTTGAAAATCCCGATCCGACATTTCCGTTATTTTTTTAAGACAAAATTAAAAAAAAGCCACCCCGTTAAGAGTGGCTTGGTTTAAAAATTTGGCTTGCTCTGGGTTTGCGGCTACATTTTGTACTCAATCAGCATCATTACTGCAAAAATCGCAAGCATCCATGCAGCAAAGATGATCCACAGTACGTATGGTTTTGCTGTTTTCATAGTTAAATTATTTTTAGTGTTTGACATCGCTTGCTCCTTTCTTGTTTGTTTTTATATGTAACGTAAAACTACGCCCCGGCACTGGGTTAATACCCACTAAATCAGTAAACGGTATCAATTTTCAAGTTTACGGCCATACCGGATGTTTTATCGTTTTTACAACCTGTGGAGAACTTAATGACAGTTCACATGGGGCTTGTTAACCTAAAATACGATATTTTTGCAAAAATTTTTATGATGACAGAAAAAATCAGGGTTCGCTTTGCGCCCAGCCCCACCGGGCCTCTTCACATAGGAGGCGTTCGCACAGCTTTATACAACTACCTTTTTGCAAAAAAACACAACGGCGACATGATACTCCGTATCGAAGATACTGACCAAACACGTTTTGTTCCCGGGGCGGAAGAGTATATCATCGAATCGCTGAAATGGTGCGGAATAAATTATAATGAAGGCGTTGAGGCTGGCGGCCCGCACATGCCCTACCGCCAATCCGAACGCAAAGCCATTTACCGGCAATATGCTCAGCAATTAGTTGATAACGGCTATGCTTATTATGCTTTTGATTCGGCTGAAGCCCTGGACACCTTAAGAAAAAGCCACGAAGC
>Ga0209604_1000117_pt1 | contig 72884 bp, 57 predicted proteins | sample AD_UKC097_MetaG_FD_184405 | JGI IMG/M metagenome (GOLD analysis project Ga0209604, IMG submission 184405) | Active sludge microbial communities of municipal wastewater-treating anaerobic digesters from USA - AD_UKC097_MetaG (SPAdes) (version 2) | ecosystem: Engineered > Bioreactor > Anaerobic >...
CAGCCGAACCCGCCGCCGAACCGGTCCCTTAGGTTCAGCCGCAGTCCCTCTGACCCAGACATTTTCGCCAGCGTGCCGAAACAGGTTGCGGCCCGGATTTACATATATCCGGAACATTACCGCCGCAGTGGTCCGAGAAAATGATTAGTCCTTGAAAAGGAGGAGCGTGCGCGCAGGCAAACACGAGGTCGGCGGCACCTTGCGAAGGCCTGGGATTACTTTTTCGACATCGCCTTCTTCGAGGCCTTCAGCGGGTTGACCTTCCTGGCGTCCTCCTGTTTACGGGAAACGTGGGTGCCGAGGTTGCACTGGCCGAACATCCACTTTGAGCCCGGGTCCTTGTAGGATTTGCAGTAGGACTTGCCTTCGTGCTCGATCACGTTGTGGCAGCCGACGCACTTTTCCACGATCAGAAAGGCCGGAGCGCCGCTCATCGTCTTGTCGTTAAGGGCCGCGACAATCCTCGCAACGTCCTTGTCGTTCACAGCAGCCATTTCAATCCTCCAGGCGGATCGGGGCCTTGCCCGAGCCATCATTCGTTACCGCAGCCCCGGGGGCAGGGACTACTCCTTAGGGGTCGCAAGTACGTCGGGCGTTTCCAGTCCGAGCTTGCGGCCAATCTCCATGACCTTGGCGTTGTAGTCGTGACGGATTTCCTTCTTCCGCCTGGCACCGGCCGCAGTCGCCTTGCGTTTCTTAATCAGCTTTGTCTTTTTCGTTGAAGACGGCATCTCCCACCATCCTGCAAAACAAGGGTGCATTATTATAACGGGAGTTGATTTGATGTCAACGGATCAGTTTGGAAATCAGGCGAGCCCCGTACGGTCTCAATCCCTTGATGCCCTGAAGATGAAGTAGACGAGCTGCAGTATGGCGGTGATGGCGGCAGCCACGTAGGTCATCGCCGCCGCGTTAAGCACGGAGTTGACGCCCCTGGTGTCGCCAGCGCCCACCAATCCCAGCCGGGGAAGGGCCTCTTTTGCGCGGGATGATGCGTTGAACTCAACAGGAAGCGTCACGATTGTGAACAGGACGGCCGCCCCGAAAAGGGCGATCCCGGCCCAGACAAGTTCGGTCATGCTGACGAAAAAGCCGATCATGATCAGAATCCAGGAAAGATTCGAGCCAAGCTGGGCCAGCGGCACAAGCGTGGTCCGCAGCACCAGCGGGGCGTAGGACCTGGAGTGCTGAATGGCGTGACCTACCTCGTGCGCCGCGATCCCTGCGGCGGCGACCGATTTTCCACGGTAGACACCCTCGGAAAGGCGCAGCACCCGCTTGGACGGGTCGTAGTGATCGGTCAATGTTCCCGGGACGAGTTCGACGGGGACGGAGTTGAGGCCCTCGGCGTCAAGGATTCTCCGCGCCACCTGGGCCCCGGACATGCCGTTCGAGGCGGGCACTTTCGAGTATCTGGCATAGGCGGATTTAACCTTGATCTGCGCTGCAAGGCTAAGAAGCAGCGCAGGTGCAAGCATCAGCAGGTAAAGCGGATCGAAGATCATCGGAAGGCTCCATTCATGCCCGGCATAATGTTGGTATCGCGGGCACTGATGTCAACCGATTCCGGTTGAACCAAAGCCGCCGGCGCCCCGCGCGGTTTCGTCAAGGTCTGAGGTTTCGGAAATGACTGCCCTGATGGATGGCGCGATGACCGCCTGAGCGATCCTGTCGCCGCGGTTGATTGTGAATGCGGAATCGCCCAGGTTGATCAGAATAACCATTACTTCGCCGCGGTAGTCGCTGTCGATCGTTCCGGGCGAGTTCAGGACGGTGACTCCGTGCCTGGCCGCCAGACCGCTGCGTGGCCTGACCTGGACCTCGAAGCCCGTGGGCACCGCCATGGCCAGGCCGGTCGGCACAACCATCCGCCCGCCGGCCGGAATCTCGATCGACGATTCGATGTCCGCGCGCAGGTCGAAACCGGCGGCGCCATCGGATGCGTAGTCAGGAAGCGGCAGGGCGGGCCGAATGGACGAAAGCCGTTTGAAAGACAGGACTGGTCTTGAATCCTGCTGCACCCGGATCACTCCCGGTTCTGCTTCTCGGCCATGGCCTCGCGGCGCGAAAGTCTGATCTTGCCGTTCTTCGGGTCGACCCCGATGCACTTGACCAGGATTTCGTCGCCTTCCCTGACCACGTCCTCGACCGCCTTGACGCGGTGGTCGGACAGCTCGGAGATGTGGCACAGGCCTTCCACGCCAGGCAGAATCCTGACGAAAGCACCGAAGTCCATAATCTTGACCACCTCGCCAAGATAGGTCTTGCCGATTTCGGCGTCGTCGGTCAATTCATGGATCATGTTGATCGCCTTGTCGGCCGAAGCCTTGTCCACGGCGGCGATCGTAACCAGGCCGGAGTCGTCGACCGTGATGCTGGCACCGGATTCCGACTGGACGCCGCGGATGTTGCGGCCGCCAGGCCCGATCAGGTCGCGGATGCGTTCCTCGCTGATCGTCATCGTGTAGATGCGCGGCGCCCAGGGCGAGTATTCGGCGCGCGGCGCGGGGATGGCTTCCTCAAGCTTGCCGATGATGTGCAGTCTGGCCTTGCGCGCGTGCTCGAGCGCCTCGGTCAGGATCTGTTCGGTCAGTCCGTCACACTTGATATCCATCTGGACTGCGGTGACGCCATCGCGCGTGCCCACGACCTTGAAGTCCATGTCGCCGAGGTGATCCTCGTCGCCGAGGATGTCGGTCAGGATTGCGACGCGGTCGCCTTCCTTGATGAGTCCCATCGCGATGCCGCCGACATGGCTGGACACCGCCACGCCAGCGTCGTGAAGCGCGAGCGAGGTTCCACAGACCGTCGCCATCGACGACGAACCGTTCGACTCCAGGATCTCGGACACGGCCCGGATCGAGTACTTGAATTCCGGATTATCCAGGGGAAGAACCTTGGAAATTCCGCGCCACGCCAGATTTCCGTGTCCGATCTCACGGCGACCGGGGCTGCCCAGGCGCTTGACCTCGCCGACGCTGAACGCCGGGAAGTTGTAATGAAGCATGAAGCGGCGGAAGTGGTCTCCGGTCAGCAGATCCATCCGCTGCTCGTCATCTTCCGTGCCCAATGTCACGGTGACAAGAGCCTGCGTCTCGCCGCGGGTGAAGATTGCGGAACCATGGGTTCTGGGCAGTGCCGGAACCTCACAGGTGATGGGGCGAACCGTGGTCAGGTTTCTTCCATCGACACGCAGACCGGCGTCCAGCACCTGACTGCGCAGTCTTTCGGCCTCGAGGTGTTCACACGCTGCGGCGACTTCACGGGCACATCCCGGGAACTCCGCCTCAAGAGCGTCGATAGCGGCCCTGGTGAGGTCGTTGATCGCCTCGCGGCGCGGAAGCTTCTCGTGAATGGTCAGCGCCTCGCACATCGGCTTCCATGCCAGTTCCCTGACCCTGGCGATCAGGTCGGTGTTTTCGGGGACCTCGGGCGGAACGCGTTTTACCACGTTCAGCTTGGCCGCCATCGCCGTCTGAAGGTCGAGGATCTGCCTGGAGGCTTCCTCGGCGAACTTGAGCGCCTTGACGATCTTCGATTCTGGCGCGAAGCGGGCTTCGCCTTCCACCATCACCAGTCCGTTCGTGCCTACCGCGGTCATCAGATCGACGTCGCACTCAAGCCGCTCGGCATTCGTGGGGTTGGCGATCAGCCTGTCGCCGATCATGCCGACGCGAATACCGGCGATCGGGCCCAGGAATGGCACGTTGGAAAAGGTCAGGGCCGCGCTGGCGCCGATCAGCGCCGGCACCGCGGGGTCGTTCTCCTGGTCCGACGAGATGACCAGGGCGACGATCTGGGTTTCGTACTTGAAAGCCTTCGGGAAAAGGGGACGAATCGGCCGATCCATGATGCGCGAGTTCAGAACCTCGATCTCGGTCGGTTTTGATTCGCGTTTGAAATATCCGCCGGGAATCTTGCCCGCGGCGTACGTTCTTTCGAGGTAGTCCACGGTCAGGGGGATGAAGTCTCCTTCCCTGTAGTCATTGCCGGCACAGACGGTGACGAGCACTACGGTCTCGCCAAGCGTGACGAGCGCCGCGCCGTTGGCCTGCTTTGCAAGCCTGCCCGTTTCGATGGTCAGCTGCTTGCCGCAAAAGTCGATGGTTTCCTTCACAAACATTTATATATTACTCCTTTGGTGATACCTGGGTTGGACAGGGACTCGGTCCGCAATGCCATTTTGATAAGCCTGCAGACGATCTGGAAAGGACGGTGTTGAATCTGACGGTATCCTTCGGCCTACTTACGTATGCCCAGTTCCGCGATGAGATTCTGGTACCTATCCTGATCGGACGCCTTGACGTAGTCCAGCAGGCGGCGGCGACGACCAACAAGTTTCAGAAGTCCGCGACGGGAGTGATGATCCTTCTTGTTCGTCTTGAAATGCTCAGTCAGGTACCGAATACGCTCGGTCAGAAGAGCAATCTGCACGTCCGCCGAGCCGGTGTCGGTGTCGTGAGCCTTGAACTTTTCGATTAGTTCCTGCTTTTTTGCGCTAGCAAGGGGCATCCGTGCCTCCAATTCGTCCATAAAAAACCGGCCAGTATGATAGGCAGATACGTTTGGCCTGTCAAGCGAAAAAGGCCGCAACCGGCCTGAGCCGTTTCCTATATGAAACCAAGTGTCTGGCTGATGTCGCGGATCGCGTTTCCAACCGACGACTCGGTCGCGACCATCCTCTCAAGGGTCTTGAGACCGGACAGCACGGTAGTGTGGCTGCGGTCGCCGAAGATCCTGCCGATCTGCGGCAGCGAGAATTTCAAATGGTCGCGGATTATCCCCATTGCAACGTACCTGGGGATTGAGACCGCGCGATGCCGCTTGGGGCCCCGGATGTCGGCCGGATTGAGGCCGTAGTATTCCGCGACGGCCTTGATCACGCGTTCCGACGTGACCCTGCCCCTGCCCTCGTTGCAGGTCCGGAGTGTGATCCTTCGGGCCATTTCGAGGGTTACCGGTTGCTTCATCAGGAGCGCGTGAGCCGAGACCCGGTTCAAAGCCCCTTCAAGTTCCCTGACCGAGCCAGCGTGGCGCGCGGCGAGGAACTGGGCGACCTCGAGCGGCAGTTCGTATTCCTCGATCTCGGCCTTGCGCATGAGGATCTTGACACGCGTCGCCTCGTCAGGGGGCTGGATGTCCGTGATCAGTCCCCATTCGAGCCTGCTCTTAAGCCGTTCGGTCAGCAGTTCAAGCGCCGACGGGGGCTGATCGCTGGTGATGACGACCTGCTTGCCATCGTTGTAAAGCGCGTTGAACGTGTGGAACAACTCGGACTGCACGAACTGGCTGCCTGAAACGAACTGAATGTCGTCGACGAGCAGCACATCGCAGAGGCCGCGGAATCTGGTTCTGAGCGAGTCCATGTCCTTGCGGGCGATCGCGTTCATTACCATGTTGGTGAACGCCTCGCCTGTCAGACAGACCACTTTCAGCCGGCTGTTTTCCCTGCGGATCTGATGTCCGATTGCATGCAGCACATGGGTTTTGCCCAGTCCGACATCGCCATGTATGAACAGCGGGTTGTACTGGCTGCCCGGATTCCTGGAGATCGCCATTGCCGCGGAGTGAGCGAGCGCGTTGCATTCGCCAACGATGAAGTTGTCGAACGTGAAGCGATCCTTGAGCCTGTCGATCTCGCTTCCGGCGTCCTTCGCCGGTTCGCGGGCACCGCGCGACGCGCCCAGGTCTTCAACAGAGCGGGCGGTTTCGGTCCGTGCCGGCAAGGCCGGTTCGGCAACCCTGAATTCGATTCCCACTGGATGATGGGCCGTGTCCCAGAGGGCATCCTTGATCTTTTCCGAGAAATTGTCCTGAATGTGCTTCGCCGTGTATGAATCCGGCACCTCAAGCAACAGCCTGCTGTCGTTTCCCGGCAGCGGTCGCAGGATCGCGATCCACTTGCTGAAGGGCTCAGGTTCAATTCTGTTTTTCAAGAGGCAGAGAGCCTTGTCCCAGAGGTTATGCATACACTACGCCCACGCACCGTTAATCTTGGTTCTTCCGTTAGTTACTGAGCTCAAGTGGCTCTTGGTGAAAAGGAAACTAATTGTTTGTTTCAAACGATACAACCCTCTTTGAGAAGAATTTTTGATCATCAATGGTTTCAAGATGTTAACCGTCAAACCCCACCCGGAGTCGATTGATCCGAGTTGGCTAACGTCTCACATTTTAAGACTTCCGTGGTTTCCGCTTGTAAATTCAACCGGTTACCGGCGCGAACGCACAAGTTGCTGTCTTTCTTGGGGAATATCCGGGATCGATGGTCAGCCGGCCACTGGAGGAACGCAGGAACCGTTGTCGCAGAGATTGCCTTCCGCGCAGTCCTCATTGATTTCACAGGGGAAATTCAAGGAGGTGGTCGCGCACTGTCCACCGCACGACCCCTCTCCTCCGGACAGCAGATCCGCCTCAAGACGGGAAATCCCGGACGCTCCGGCCAGGGAAACCACCGCGCGGACCTGTTTTCCAGGTGCGGCCGCGAGACAGTAGACTCCGTCAGCCGCCCCGATCTGCTCGTCGGAGAACAGTTCGAGTTCACCGCCGAACGTCTCGTAGAGAGTTACCTGGGCACCCGTAACCGGATTTTCTCCCTTCGTAACGGTGACGTTCACGCACGCGTGCGTGGAGACAGGCACCAGCCAGACCGCCAGGCCATCGGACACTGCATCGAGTGAAAGCTGGTTGACGGCGGTCATGGCAGCTCCGTCCGCTGTTCCGGGGAGCAGTGCGGCGGCATCGATCAGGAAGAGGTTCGCATCTTCGTTGCCGATGTCACGACCAGCAACCTCGTTGGCGAACCTGGAAAGCAGCTTCATTTCGAGAGGCTTGTCCGCGTTGATCCTCGCTTCTCCCAGGTCGAACCAGCTTGCCGCGACCGGGCGCATCCAGGCGCTGCTCCCCGACTGGTCGAGAACAAGGCGTGTCAGCGGCGGGAAAAGCGCGTCGGTGATTTCATCGCCGGACGATTCGTCGACCTCGACCGGGAGGCTGTTGTCCCAGGCCGCCGCCTGGAACTGGAAACTGCCCGCGATCGGCGTTCCCGCCGCGTCAAGCAGTGTCTCGCGTTCAAACGAAAGCGTGAGCGCGTCCAGAAGCACCGGGACGCTGGTGTTGCCGGCGGGAATCTCCACGTCGGCGTCAACCCGCTCCTTGTTCATCGTGGCAGTGACCGTGAACACACCGTCCGCGACCGGAACGAAGGTTCGCGCGACCGGAGCGAGCCCGGGGTGGCTGATCCAGATCATCGCGGCAGGGGCCGGCCCATCCGCTGGCGCCGTCGGCATCGGACAGGTCAGCTCAAACATGCCGTCGGATCCGGTCAGGTCCGCGATTTCCGTCCCGGGGCATGATGCAGTCACCCCCGCGATCGGGTCGGCGAGATTATTCGAGGCGGAAACGAATCCTCGCACGGAAAAGACAGGGTCGTCGGAACCGCACGCCACCATTGAGCCCGCGATCAAGGCCACAACCGCTGCGGCGGCCGGAAATCCTGTCCTGAAAGCTTTCTTGAAATGAGTCATGGATGCAGCTCCTGTTCGAGTCCATTAAAACCGGAATCACCCCGTCACGGTGATACGGGGGCGGGAAATCCGGTACACATCGCCGAGTCGATTCCCTGGCCCGCGTCGGTGCACGATGCAAATCCGAACTCGGGGCAGTAGACCTCCTCGAAGAGTCCATCCTGGCAGTAGTAGGCGGCCTCTTCGCTGCAGATGGAAGCACCATCGGTGCATTCCGAATAACGTGGCGCGCACACCTTGTGAAGCCATGAAGTAACGATTTCCGCCGGCTTCACGTCGCTGTTCTCATCCAGCCACGACTGACTGCATTCACGTCTGGCATCGGTTATCGCGGCGCAGTCGAGAGTGGCGAGTCGGCCGCCAAGGCACCAGGACAGGATATTTCCCGTGCAGATCGGAGCCGTGGTCGTCGTGGAACACTGCACTCCAGTGCCGATGCACTGGAAGGAATCGGCTCCGTGGCCGCAGGCTAGACCGAGATTTCCGCAGCGGAATTCGTGGCGGATTCCATCTCCATCGCAGTTGACGACGGAGTCGCCATCGCAACTCGGGGTCGAGCAGACACCCAGCGTGCATCTTCCGTCCAGGCACGACAGGCCCATCGCGCCGCAGTCGATCGTTATCCGGACGTTGCCCTTTGAAGTCGGCACGCACGCCCGGATCAACGCGTTGTCGCATGTGTTGCCCGGCTCTTCGCAGGCTGGAGGCTGGACGTCGCTGTTCAGGGCGCCGAGAAAATCGGCGCAGGTCGGCGCCGAGTTCGCGTACCGGATGAGATCCTCAAGGCCCACTGCCATCTGCGCCTCAAGTCCATCCATCATGGGGAGCGTGTTTCCCGGGTCCGTCCAGTGAAACAGGCTGGAACCGGGCGCACAGGCTTCCAGCTTCATCGAGAACGCCTCGTACTCGGAAAAGAACCCGGAGGTGGAGTAGCCACCGCCAGCCACGCCTCTGCCACGGTCGCAACCATAGGACATGACGAAGAGGATGACGAGTGCCACCAGCGGGAGGATCGCTGCTGATCTGAACGACATGTCGCCTCACGCGGACGGGACCCCGGGGCCGAGCCGTCCTGAATCAGATGCCGTCTCTGGTTGCCAGAACTTCCGGGGGAATCTTACCGTAATATACGTTTCCATTAATAATGAAAGCCGGAGTGCCCTTCAGCCCGAGCCGGATGCCTTCATCAATGTCGGCCTTCATCACCGCGAAACGGGTCTCGTCGGTCATGCAGCAAGCGAACTTTTCCGGGTCCAGTTCAAGTCTTGCCGCCAGTTCGGACACCGGAGTCTCGTCCTTGCGGATCTCATCGGACTGCTGGAAAAGGAGGTCGTTCATTTCCCAGAAGCGTCCCTGTTCCTGGGCACAGACGGCGGCCCTGGAGAGCTCGCAGGCACGGGCATGGAACGGTTCTGCAATCGACGGGTTGCAGGCGTTGTCGAGCGGATAGTGCCGGTGATAGACCCTTACTCCCGGTGTCGTCGAGACCATCTGGCGCACCATCATGTGCGCCTTGCGGCAGAAGGGGCATTCGTAGTCCGTGAATTCGTGAATCTCGATGCTCGGGTTGGCGGATCCGACCCACGGATGGCCATCCGGAGAGACGCCGCGTTGAACCTCGGCGACCATGTGCCCGTCTTCCCCGGAGCACTGCTGGCCGGCAAGGCGCGAATCAGCGTGCGGCATCGAGGTGGAGTCCTTCGGCATCAGACGCGGCCCGACAAACGCGGCGGCGCCGAGAACTCCAAATCCGGCGATGCACAGAACCAGAAAGCGCAGGGGATGTCTGATCAGGGAAATGAAGTCGTCGGAGATGGCCCGGCCGATCCGTTTGTCCGCCGTGCGGACCGCGAAGATGGACATCCCAAGGAAGGTCAGGTTGATGATGTCGATGGCCAGGCAGAGGATGCAGAGGGAGTGGATGACAAAAGCCATCAGAACGATCAGCCAGATTGACACGACGGTGAAGATGCATCCGAAGATGAACAGGAAGCCGAGGCCGAAATCGACCTTGCGGCGGAGGGCGGTCATGCCTGCGAGGAACGCCGCGAAAAGGTATCCGGCCACCGCCCAGACCGCCACGGGCGTGTTAAGAACTGTCGAATAGTCCGAAAGCGCGACCGAGGTGCAGTTGATTCCGTCGCTGACCGCGCAGAAACTCTGGAAATCCGGGTCCGTCCGGGACGCGACATAAATGTTGACCAGGTCGAGGGCGATGCCGATTCCGACCATGCAGAATAGCATCATGGCGACGACCGCCACCCTGGTCCGCCTGGGCTGGGATTCCTCGGCTGCCGATTCGCTCCTGATTGACTGTGCCGTACTCACGCGAATTCTCCGATACAGAAGTAACCACCCGTCCGATACGTCCGGTCTCCGGCGATGAAAGCTACCCGGCCGCCAGATGGAAGATCGGGTCGAAATCGAAACGGGAGACCGGCGGAAGTGTATCATATCGCCGTTCTCGTTGCGCATAGTGCTATTGATAATGGTTTTCAGATAACCGAAGGTTCGTGCCTCCGCCGTGAAATCCACCCTCTGGCATGCTTTCGGGCCGGTAAGAGGATGGCGGGGGACCGGGGGAACGGGGAAATGAGATACACCACATGTCATGCGGACAGCTTCAGGCTGAATCCTTTCGGGGCGGCCATGTTGCTGGTGATCCTTGCCGGCGGATGCGTTCAGGAACGATGCTATGAGGATTATCACTGCGATCCTCCGAAGGTCTGTTCGCCCGAGGGCGCCTGCATATTCGAGTGCACCGGTCCATACGACTGTATCAATGGGTTCGTGTGCGAGGATCACAGGTGCGTTCCCGACCAGACCGCACACGACGTCCTTTCGGATTCCGGGGAAACGGCGCCATGGTGTCCGGCCGGCATGCTTATGATCGAAGGAGCCTTCTGCATCGACGTCTACGAGGCGGCCAGGCCCGATGCCACTCCCTCCAATCCGGGACGCGACGAGTCGAGGGCCGTGGCCCGCAAGGGTGTCTACCCCTGGATGACCACTGACAACGCGGTCGCGCGGTCCGCTTGCGAGGCGTCCGGAAAACGTCTGTGTCGTCCGGTGGAGTGGAAGCTGGCGTGCACCGGGCCGGACGAATCTGTCTATTCGTACGGCAACGTCTACGAACCGCAGACATGCAACGGGATCGATGCCTTCGGAAGAACCAGTTTCCATCTCGCCCCGACCGGCTCATTCCCGGACTGCACCAATGAATACGGTGTCTTTGACATGAACGGGAACCTGTGGGAGCACGTGGCCGGTGGAACCGACATGGATGTCAGGGGCGGCGCCTACAACTGTGGGGATTCGGCCGCCCTTCACAAGTGCGCGTACATACCTGGAACCTGGAAGCCTTCGGCGCAGGGATTCAGGTGTTGTCGCGATCCTCTCTTCGGCGGTGGCGACCACGTCGAGGAATCCGTTGTCGACCGCGACGTGCCTGTTGTGACCGACGAAGCTTCCCAGGATCTGCCGACCGCGCCCGATGATTCCGAACTTCCCCGGCAGGACGTTCATGCAGGCGATGCCTGCGGACCTCCCGACTCCAGCCTGGACCAGGGCTTTCTGGACAACGTCGTTGATGATCAGGGTCCGTCGGATTCAGTGGCCGACGCTGTGCATTATGGATGCGCGATCGACATGGCGCTCGTGAGCTATCCGGGAAAGACGCCGTTCTGCATGGATCGCTACGAGGCATCCCGGGCCGATTCGACCTCGACGTCGTACGGTTCGTCGACTATCCCGGTCAGTGAACCTGGCCGCATGCCCTGGATGTCCGGTTCGGTCAGCGCGGTCAGCGCGGCTGAATCCTGCCAGTCCGCGGGCAAGCGCCTGTGCAGGCTGGACGAGTGGCACGACGCGTGCGTCGGCAGTGCGGACACGGTTTACTCGTACGGTGACGCTTATGACCCGTCCGTCTGCAACTCCATCGACACGTTCTGTTACTGCGACACAACCTGCGCCGCTGTCGAGAGTTGCCCATACCCTCATTGCAGGGTTCAGGCTTCGCCGGCTGGCGACGGCGGGCCATGCGGGGCCGCGTTCAAGGTGATGCCGACCGGGTCGTTCCCGTCCTGCGTGAACGAATGGGGGGTCTTTGATGTGAACGGCAACGTCTGGGAAGTCGTCGACGCAGCCGATTCCCTCGACCATTTCCGTGGTGGTGGATACAACTGTGCCGATTCCGAAGCGCTTCACCGATGCGACCACGACGGCACGTGGGGGCCCTCCGCCAGGGGCTTCAGGTGCTGCGCCGATGCGACCGTCACCGCCACGGGAGAATGACATGAAAGGCCGCGGACTCATCTTGATCTTCGCCGTAGCTCTTTCGGCGGGTTCCGCCAATGGGTTCGCGGCCGAAGGCGGTGATATCGGCGAGTTGAAGGCCGCCCTGGCCGCCTCTCCGGGCGACAGGGATCTGAAATTTCGCCTGGGAATGGCCTACTTCGAAGCCGGGAACGATTTCTGGGCGGTCAGAACGCTTTCCGAACTGATTGAGGCAACGCCCGACGATTGCGAGGCGCGCGCCTGGCTGGGACTGGCTTACCTGCGAAGAGCCTTCCCGGATCAGGCGCTTTCGACGGTCGATTTCGAAGGTTGTTCGGACTCCGGGCTGACGCGTTTGAAGATGGTGAAGGCACTGGCCCTGAAGGCATCAGGCCGATTCGAGGCCGCCGATCGCATGGTTCATGAGGCATCTGTTGCCAGGTTCGGTTTCCGTTCAGATGTCGAGGGGCTGCCCGCCTTGAGAAGAAGGGTGAATCCTGCCAGCACGCCGGAGGTCTCCTGGTCCCTTGAGGTCGGTGGCGGTTACACCTCCAACGCGGCGATGGGCGCGGCGACCGATCAGGCGGCATCCGGCTCCGATGAACAGTCCGGGCTGATGACGGTCGACGCCAGGGTCAGGCTTGCTCCCGACTTTGGCGGGCCCGTCCGTGGAATCATCGAGGTGCAGCCGAGGCTGCAATGGTTCTTCTCCGACGGTCCATCGAAGCTCAGCTTTTTCGAGTTGACGGGGCAGGCCGGGATTCAGATCCGAAGCACCCTGCCCAGGGTCGTTCTGGCGTACAGACCGGATTGGCTTCTTCTGCCGAACGGTTTTCGCAGCGAGACGGGACCTGTTCCTTACATGATCGGTCATCGCGGCGAATTCGAGATAGAGGTGATGCCCGAGGTGCTGTTATTCGGCGGAGCCGGGACCAGGAAGTTCAGGGAGATGGCCAGAAGCAGGACCGAGGTCGATCTGGGAATCGGGGGCGGTGCCTCTCCGGTGGGCGCCCTGTCTCTTCTGTGGGCGGCTTCCGGACGTTATTACGACGCCCGTCACCGCGCGTGGGATCTTGCCGGTTTCTCGGCAACCTTCGCTGCGCTGGGCAGGCTTCCGTACGACATGAACGCCCGTGTGTCCGTAACGGTTTTGATGGACTTCTTTTTCGATTCCGCGGCCCGGGATGGCGAGGATCCTTTCTATTCCGCGGTCAACCGGACCGATTTCTTCTACAGACTCGGCGCTCAGTTCTGGAGTCCATCGCTTTCCGGCGTGAGATTCGGCGTTTCCTACGACTTCTCCAGCCGGGACAGCACTTCGGCCGCCTACTCATTTCAGGATCATCGGATTCTCGCCCGCGTGAGATGGACGGGCACCGCCGACATGCACCGGCCGGCCGTTCAGGATGGCTCCGGCGACGTTGGATTGATAGACTGGGGCGATGGCGTTTCGAGCGGCGTGGACGAAAGGGTTCAGGACATGTTGAGACAGGACGAACAGGTTCAGAGGTCCTCGTCATGCGTCAATTAGGCAGGTGGCCGGCATGAAAGGCATCGCGAGGGTGATTGTCGAGGCTGGGCTGGTGGCCGTGCTGGCCTCCGTCGTTGCTCTGGTGTTCAACGCGGTCAGGCCTGAAGGTCTTTCACTGGTGGCGGACAGACCGTACGAGTTGTTCGTCCCGTGTCCCGAACCCCTGGGAAAAGTGGATGAATTGAGCGCGGCGGACGCGTGGCGGGCGATGGGGCGGGGCAAGATCCTGCTGATCGACGCCGGCAGCGAGACCGATTTCAAGGGCTGGCATCCGGAAGGCGCGTGGAATATTCCGTTCGACTACATTCTTCCGGTCACGGATGGCGATATCAGGAAGATCGCGTCCTCCGGAGCGTCCCGTGTGATCGTTTACGGCGATGGAAGTGAACCGGACTCAGGTCGTGAACTGGCCAGGGAACTTTCGGGACGAGGGATCAACAACGTCTCGTTCGTGGTCGGCGGCGCCCAGGCTCTGAAGGCCGCCCGGGAGGCCAGATGAATACCGCGAAGGGAATCAGGCTGAACGACGTTCTGACTTCCTCATGGCTTCTGGTGCCGATGCGTCTGTATATCGGCGTTGTCTTTCTGGTCGCCTGCGTCCACAAGATTGTTAACCCCGCGATGTTTGCCGTAGATGTCGCGACCTATCAGATTCTTCCTCTTTATTTGATCAATCTGATGGCCATCGTGCTGCCGTGGATCGAGCTTGCGGCGGCTTCGATGCTGATACTCGGTTTCCGGGCCAGGGCCGCGGCGGTGCTGACATCGGGAATGATGCTCGTGTTCATTGTCGCGATCTCGGTGGCTCTCTCGAAAGGGCTGCAGATGTCGTGCGGCTGTTTCGCGTCCCAGGGCGCGGCGGAAGATCCCATTTCCGTCGCGACTGTTTTCAGGGATCTGGGATGGCTGGCGATTTCGCTCTGGATAGTGTTCTTTGACCGGAAGTCGTTCGGGCTGGACTACCTTCATGCCCGTTTTGTTCAAAGGAGGCATGTATGAAATGGTTTTTGTCCGTCGGTCTGCTGATATCGATCCTGCCTTCAATCGCGCTGGCCGGCGTGCCGGAATGCGACGGCTTGAAGGGTCAGGCCGCCATCGACGCCAAGTCGGTCATGGAATCGGAGTTCATGTACGACTGTTGCGACGACACGATTTCAAAATGCCTGTCGAACAATCCCGCGTGCAGGGCTTTGGCCGAAAGACTCGCCAGGCATGTGTGCCGCAGGGCCGCCGCCGGGGACGGTCGGGCGGCGATTGTCCGCAGCCTTGAGAAACGCGCGATCAGCATGACTGGCGCGAAGACCGGCGTTCCTCAGTCTTTCAAGCCTGGGGCCGTTTTCGGGGATCCGTCGGCTCCCGTCGTCATCGTGATGTACGTCTGCGCCCGTTGTCCGTTCTGCTCGAAACTGATACCGAAAATCCACCATGAGGTCGAGTCCGGCAGACTGGCCGGTCTTGCCCGAATCGTCCTGAGGCCATTTCCGATCAAGAGCCACGCGAACTCGGCCGAGGCCAACCTGGCTTTCGCCGCGTCTGTCGAACTGGGCCGCGGATGGGAGTTTCTGTTGGAGGCATATCGTCGTTTCGACAACTTCTCAGTCGCCGGGATTCCAGACATGGCGGCCGCGGCCGGTCTTGATGGCCGGGCATTCGAGACGTCTGTCGGCGCCGCGGCAACTCGCGAGTCGCTGGTCGAGTCCAAGAAGGAAGGTTTGAAACTGGGTGTCGAGGCCACTCCAACCCTGTTCATCAATGGAAGGCTGTACCAGTCCGAACTTGAGATTGAAGCGCTGGTCGATACCGTTCAGGAGATCGTCGGCCGATAGCTTATTCAGACCGTCTTTTTGTAATAGGTGTGTCCGTTGCTTTCAACGGTCGTCAACGCGTCCCGTTTCACAAGCACCTCGACCAGTCTGACAATTTCGAGACGGTGGGCGCCCAGTCCGGCGGCGAGGTCGTCGATGGTGCAGGGGCGTCTTTCCAGCATTTCAAGAACTTCCTGCTCGCCAACTTCCTCCCTGGCGTCTTCCTCGTGGTGCTCCGGGAAATCCGCCGTGGCCTCGGCCGGCGGATCGAACAAGGTCTCGAGATGCTTCAGTTTTTCATATGTGACGGGAACTGCCGTGGTGTAGGCTGGCGGCCGGATCGGTGTGTTCAACTGGATTCGATCCGGTCGAAGGCCGGCCGCGATCCCGGCCAGTCTGGCGACCGTTTCCGGGTTGTCCGAGATCCCGCCAAGGATCATCACCTCAAGCCAGATCCGTCCGCTGAACTGCTCCCGGAATGTCCTTAACCCGTCGATGTAGGCAGCGAACGAAATTCCTTCACACGGCTGGTTGATCAATTTGAACGAGGCCTCGTCCCAGGCATCCAGGCTTGGCAGGACCACATCCGCCAGGGCCGCGTCCCGCCTGACTGCGGGATCGCCGAAAAGGACCGCGTTCGTCAGCAGCGCGATCGGAATGTCGAAAGCCCGTCTTAATCCAGTGATCAGCGCTGCCAGATCCCGGTAAAGCGTCGGTTCGCCGGACCCGCCCAGGGTCAGGAAGTCGGGACGAGGGCCGGCCACCAGCCTGGCCCGCACCTGTTCGATGATCGCCTCCGGCGTGGCCGGGGATTCGCGGACCGTATCGTGCCTGGTGGTCGCCTTGAGCTGACAGTAAACGCAGTCCAGCGGACAGTGCTTCATCTCGGCGAGGTCGATGCCGAGGCTCAGACCCAGTCGCCGGCTGGGAACGGGGCCATAGATCCTGTTTCTTTCCGACATCAGGGACTCCTTCGTGGATCGGCCGAAATTGTCGGCACTGGATTTGAATCCTTCCCGCGGGGCGCGCGGATGTCAAGGTCTCCCCCGGGCTTTTCGCCATCGGGCCTTGAATCCGGCCCCGATTGATGTTAACAACTTGCGGCTTTTTCACGGAGAACGCCCATGTCGGCGCACCAGACTCAGGAGCAGACGGATCGGGCCATCGAGAAGATGTCCCGGATTGAACACAAGATATTGGTCATGAGTGGCAAGGGAGGTGTCGGCAAGACCACGGTCGCGGTGAATCTGGCTTACGCCTTTGCGGCTCGCGGGTACAGCGTCGGGATCGTCGACACCGACATCCACGGTCCGAACGTGGCGTTGATGACCGGGGTTGAAGGCCTGCCCGCGCAGGGAGAGGATGGCGTGCTGGAGCCGATCGAGGCCGCGGCCAACGTCAAGGTGCTTTCGATTTCAGCGTTCCTGCCGAACAATGATTCCCCGGTCGTGTGGCGCGGTCCGATGAAGGCGGGAGTGATCGCTCAGTTTCTGGCCGACGGGAACTGGGAAGGGATCGACCTGATCGTCGTGGACTGCCCGCCGGGAACCGGTGACGAGCCGCTGTCCGTGGCGCAGCTCATTCCGGACGCGGACGGCGTCGTGATCGTCACGCAGCCTCAGGACGTCTCCCTGCTGGACTCGCGCAAGTGCGTGAACTTCGTCCGGATGTTGAAGTTGCCGATACTCGGTATCGTTGAAAACATGTCTGGACTGATTTGTCCGCATTGCGGAGAGCGGATCGACCTTTTCTCGAGCGGTGGCGGACGGAAGGCGGCCGATGAGATGGGAGTCCCGTTCCTCGGAGCCATCCCCATCACGACCAGGATGGTTGGCGCCGGTGATACCGGAAAGCCGCTGGTCGAGTACGAGCGCGAGGACCCGGCCGCGAAGGTTCTGGAGGAGATCGCTTCCGGGGTCGAGAAGGGCTGGGAACGCGTGGCCGCGGAGCGTGCGAGGGCGAAAATCAGGCGTGTCGTGGTCGCGGCGTCGTCGCCGGACGGGCTTAAGGCGACGGTCAGTCATGATTTCGCCGAAACGGCGGCGTTCGTTGTGGTTGACGTGGTGGGTGACGAGATCCGCGACGTTCGTTCCGCGAAGAGTCCATTCGCGGATGGACTCCAGACCGGTCAGATTCCGCGGTACGTCCATGACGAACTGGACGCGGATGTCATAATCTGCGGCGAGATGAGTTCGCATGCGTTCGATTCCTTCAACAGTTATGGTACCGAGGTCCTGACCGGAATGTCCGGTGTCGTGTCCGGCGCCGTGAAGTCCTGGATGGCAGCCAGGGTTCCGGAGTGCCCCCCTTCCGCATGCGCCGCCTGCGGCAAGGATTGTTCAAGCCGCAAGTGACGGTGTACACTCTCGCCGGCGTTTTGCCCTGGAGGCACCATGTGGCCCTATGTAATTCGTGAACCGATTGAGATTGGAACGTACGGCGTCATGATGGCGATCGGCTTTCTGACCGCGTCGTGGCTGCTTAACAAGGACTTGCGTCGTCGGAATATCGACCCTGGAGTGGGTGACGTCACGATTATGATCGCGATCGTTCTGGGCGTCATAGGTGCCAAACTGGCATATCTGTTGACCGAGGCCCAGCACTTCACGTTCAAGGATTTCATTTCCGGCGCCGGCCTGACTTGGCATGGTGGCCTGATCCTGGCCGCGGCAGGAATCGTCGCTTACTGGGTCTGGAAGAAGTACCCGATTCCGGTGATGCTTGACGCTGTTGCCCCGCTTCTTGCATCGGGTTACGCGTTCGGCAGGCTGGGATGTCTGATCTCCGGTGACGGCTGCTACGGTGTGGAGTGCAGTCCCGATGCGGCGCTCGGCTTTCTGTGCATGGCGTTCCCGAATGGTATCGTGCCCACGGATCCCGGCGTGCTCGTCTGGCCGACGCCGTTGTTCGAGGCACTGTCGAATTTCGCGCTTTTCGGACTTCTCTGGGGTATCAGGAAGAAGATTCGTCGCCCCGCGATTATCTTCTCGATTTACATGGCCTGGTCCGGGTTCTCACGATTTGCAATCGAGTTCATCCGTCGTTCCGACGATCGGCCCTACAGGTTCCTGGAATTGCGTGACGCCCATCTCATCGCGCTGGCCCAGGTCCTGATTGCCGTGGTTATTCTGGTCTGGGCGATGTATCGCAAGGCCCCCCTGGAATTCGATTTCGGAGTGCTTCCCGCGCCCGCCGCAGGTGCCGAAAAGGCGTCCAGGAAGAAGAAAGGTCGTTGATTTCCGTTACGCCGCCCGATTCCTTCCGTTTTCCCGCTATACTTATCCGGCGTTTTCGCCAGTTCGTTCCGGAGGTCTGCCAATGAAAATGACGAACTTCGTCATCGCCTCGGTGGTTATTCTGTCGATGTCGGCCTGCAGGGGCACCGGGGTGCAGGACGCCAACCCGGCGACGGCCGGCTCGCAGGTCTGGCACCTCGGGCAGCCGGTCATAGATTCCCACGTGCATATCTACCCGACCATGACCGGTCTGGCCACGGCGCTCGATGTGTTCAAGAAGGTCGGGATCGACCGGTTCGTCATCAAGTCCGCCGGAGAGGTCGGATCGGCCAGATATCAGGCCAGCCTTGCCATGCAGAAGATCATGGAAGGACGGATGCGTTCGTTCGCGAATATCGACTGGACCGGCATCGACAGCCCCGATTTCGGTCGGTCGGCGGTCCCCGCGCTCGAACAGATGAAGGCGGACGGGATCGTCGGAATCAAGATTTTCAAGAACCTGGGCCTGGGCCTGAGGCTGGCCGACGGCTCGCTGCTGAAGATCGATGACCCGCGCCTTTCGCCGCTCTTCGACGCGTGCGGCAGACTGGGCCTGATAGTCGCCTGGCATGTAGCGGACCCTGTCGCGTTCTTCCAGCCTGTCACGCCGGAGAACGAGCGATACGAGGAACTCCAGATCGCGCAGGGGTGGAGTTTTTACGGCAGGGACTACCCATCGCACGCGGAACTGATGGAAGCACAGAAGGCGGTGATCAAGCGTCACCCCGGCACGACTTTCCTGCTGATCCACATGGGCAACAACGCCGAGGATCTGGATTACGTCGACAGACTGCTCGATGATTGCCCGAACGCGTACACCGACATCTCCGCCCGCGTTCCGGAGTTTGGCAGGCATCCCGCCGACAAGGTGAAGGCGTTTTTCATCAAGCACCAGGACAGAATCCTTTTCGGTTCGGATTTCATAGCGTCCGGAGACGGTTCGATGCAGCTTGGATCGGTGTCGGGCACCGAACCGGTCATCGACGACGCGGTCGTTTTCTTTGAACGCCACTGGCGTTACTTCGAGACGCCGGACCGACAGATCGACCACCCGACCCCGATTCAGGGCAGATGGAAGGTCGACGCGATTGATCTGCCCGACAGCGTGCTGCGCAAATTCTATGTGACGAACGCCGAAAAGCTGATCTTCTCGAAGTGAGCCGCCTTTGGCGCGGCTTGCAGCCCCTCTCGATACAATCCGAAACAATTGCTGACAGCTTCTATGATGACAATCGCCGCCACGATGACGATATTGGGCACGTTGGCGCCCTTTGGCGTGGCGTCTGGATATTCGTTTTCAAAGCGAATGATGACTTCGAGGGTTCAATATGCACAAAAACAGAGTCTTATGGGTTGCCACGTTCGTTCTGGCGATCGGGATCGCGGGATGTTCGGGCAAGGAAGCGAAAAAGGCGGAAGAAGAGGGAACTAAGGACGTCCCCGTCACGGTTGAAAAGGTCGGGATTGCCGAGGTCAGGACCGTGTTGACCTATGGCGCGGATCTGGCCCCGTCGGCGAGCATCCGGCTGCTTTCCCTGATCACGGACACGATCCTGTCGTACCCGTGGCAGTCGGGCGACGAGATCGCCAAAGGCCAGATCGTGGCCGTGATGAAGACCGATGGAATCAAGCAGGGGCTCGCCCAGATCGACGCGCAGGTCACCGCGCTTGACGTCCAGATCGCGAACCTGAAGTCCGAACTCGCAAGGGCAAGGGACCTTCAGGGCAAGGGCGTCGCGACCCAGCAGGCGGTCGATGGCCTGTCCGCTCAGTATGAGGCGACCGTTGCCCAGCGGCAGGCGTTGCTTGCCGGAAGGCGGCAGCTTGCCGTCAACGCCGGTCATGCGGTCGTCAAGGCTCCGGTCGATGGCGTGCTGTCGTCGAAGGCTTACGAACCCGGGGACATCGCGACCCCACAGCTCCCGCTCGGCACGCTGCTGGTCACCGATCCGTTGAAGATGGAACTTAAGCTGGTCGAAAAGGACATCTCCATGGTCAAGGTCGGCCAGAGCGTCGAACTGCGGCTGGACGCTTACCCTGATCGGACGTTTGTCGGCACGGTCTCCAGGGTGTTCCCCTATGTCGAGGCGGCCACCAGGACGAACACGGTCGAGGTGACGCTTCCAAACCCGCGCGGCGAGGACGGCCTGCGTCTGATGAAGCCCGGAATGTACGGCGTTGCCATGCTCGAGGTTGGGAGTCGCGAGAACGTTGCCGTCGCGCCCGAGAGCGCGCTTCTGCTCGATAACAAGCTTCTTGCGGTTCAGAAGGAAGGCGAAAACCTTCGCCGGGCGTTCGTGGTCGACGCGGACGGCGTGGCGCACGAGCGTACCGTGAAGCTTGGTTCCAGGCAGGGCAGCCGCTGGGAGATCCTCGAAGGTCTGACCGAGGGTGAGACGATCATCGTCCGTGGGCATCATGGTCTGACGGACGGCGACAAAGTCCGGGTGGTCGAGGACACTGCAGGCAAGGACAAGAAGAGCCAGGCCACGGTTGGTGCGAACGCGGGCACCGGGTCGGCCCCGGACGGCGCGGCTCCGGCGCCGGCGGCTGAGTGAGTTTTGTGTGTGCGTGCCTGATTTCAGGCCTCTGGAGAAACTAACATGAAGCTTTCCGAAGTATCTGTCAGAAGGGGTGTTACCTTTCTGATGCTGTACATAGTTATCGTCGGGTTCGGGATCTTCTCGCTGATGCGACTGGGTCTCGACCTGTATCCTGATATCTCCTTCCCGGTCGTCATCACGATTGTTCAGTACGAGGGCGCGAACCCCGAGGATATCGAGACGCTCGTCACCAAGCCTCTGGAGAGCGCGGTCGCGGCCGTCGACGGGGTCGAGTCCATAACATCGGATTCCAAGCAGGGCGTCTCCCTGGTCATCGTGGAGTTCGACTGGGGCACGGACATGGAGCAGGCCGAGACAGATATCCGTCGCGCGATCGACATGATCGAGGGATATCTTCCCGAGGACTCCGATGCGCCGATGATCTTTGCGTTCGACCCGTCCATGCAGCCGATCGTGATGACGACCGTGTCAGGTCCGTATCCGCTGGACGTGCTCCGTTACATCGCGGACGAAGAGGTTGCTCCGCTGGTCGAGCGAATCGACGGCGTAGCGGCGGCCGAGGCTTCCGGCGGCCTGGTCCGCGAGATCCAGATAGTGCTCGACCCGCACAGGATCGAGGCGTACAAACTCGACGTGACTGCGGTGATGGGTGCCGTGTACGCCGGTAACAATCAGCAGTCCGGCGGCTACATCGAGCAGGGCATCTTTGAGTTCGAGATCAAGACCAACGGCAAGTACAAATCGGTCGAGGAGATCGGCGAGGTCGTGGTCGGCGCCAGGCCGACCACGATGGGCGCCATGCAACCGATCCGCCTGAAAGAGGTCGCTTCGATCTTCGACGGGTTCGCGGAGTCCAGGCGTGTCCTCGAGACCGACGGTCAGTCGTCGGTCTGGCTGAGCATCAGGAAGCAGTCCGGCGCCAACACGGTTCAGGCGGCCGAAAAGGTGATGAAGGTACTCGAATCCGCGGCCGCGGATACCGGACGAGACCTTAAGTTCGAGACGATCTTCGACCAGTCCGACTTCATCAACAATTCGATCAGCAATTTGTCCAGTTCCGCGATCCAGGGCGTTATCATCACTTTCTTCGTACTACTTTTCTTCCTTTTCAACTTCAGGGCGTCGCTGATCGTCGCCCTGGCCGTTCCGATATCCGTGGTTGCGACCTTCGGTTTGATGCAGCAGGCGGGAATGACCTTGAACGTGCTTTCACTGGCCGGTCTGGCGCTGGCGGTCGGCATGCTCGTCGACAACTCGATCGTCGTCATGGAGAACATCTTTTTCTTCAGACAGAAAGGCGAGTCTCCCTGGAACGCCTCGATCAAGGGCGCTTCCACGGTCGGCCTGGCGGTCACGGCATCCACGCTCACCACGCTGGTCGTCTTCCTGCCGGTCCTGTTCGTCCCCGGCATCGCCGGCGTCCTGTTCAACGACATGGCCATCACGATCTGCTTCTCGCTGACCGTGTCGCTCCTGGTCGCGCTGACGTTCATTCCGCTTGCGTCCTCGCGGCTTCTCGGTTCCAGCGCCGACAACCCTCTGAAGCGTTCCGAAATGTTCCAGGAAAAGACGCTGGGCTGGCTTTATCGTGGCTATGGACGCGCCATTGACTGGGTCCTCGGGCACCGTTGGGTGGTAGTGTCCTCGGTGGTCGGCATGCTGCTGGTTACGGGCGTGATGTACAAAATGATGCCCACCGAGTTCATGATGGAGGGTGACAATGGTTTCATGGTCATCTCTGTCGAGGCCCCCGTCGGCACGAATCTGGATGAAACCTACCGAATCCTGGACGAAGTCCGCGATCGTGTCGCCCAGATTGTTCCCGAAAAGGACCGCAAGCTGATAGCGCTTGACGTTGGTCTTGGCGAAGGTTTCACCGCGATCAAGTCCAAGGGAACCCACGCCGGTATTATCAGAGTTCCGCTGATTTCCTCAGACAACCGCGAGACGTCGCTGGCCCAGTACGAGGACCTTCTGCGCGACGCGCTGAAGGAATACCCCGGCGTCACGTTCACGATCGGCAGGGCGGGACCGTTACGCCGCTCCGGCGACATCGAACTGCAGATCCTCGGTTTCGATCTTGATCAGCAGCGCCGGGTCGGTCTGGAATTGAAAACCAAGCTGGCCGCTCTCCCCGAGGTCGGCGAGACGACCTTCTCGATGGCGGACCAGAAACCTCAGATGGAGGTCGATTTCGACCGGCGCAAGCTGGCCGAACTCGGTCTGTCCAGCGGTACGCTCAGTCAGGCGATCTCGGTCGCCTTCCAGGGAAAGACCGTCGCGATGTTCTCGGACGGCGGCGACGAGTACGACATCAAGATGCGCTTTGACGAGAAGTTCAGGAACGACCGGGACAACCTTCGCAAGATGCCGATCGTCACCACAACCGGCGGGATCGTTCCGCTGGACAACGTCGCCGACATCGAGACAAGGCTCGGCCCGACCGATATCACCAGACTTGACCAGGAAAGGTACACCACCGTCAGCGTGACCCTGAAGGACAAGTGGGTTGACGAAAATGGAAAATCGCACCGGAAGGACCTGGGCGCTGCAATAAAGAAGATAACGGGAATTGCCGATCAGTATCCGATGCCGGAGGGTTTCACCTACAAGGTGGCAGGCACGGCCGAGGATTTCATGACGTCCTTCCGTTACCTGGGCCTGGCCCTGATGGTGTCGGTGCTTTTGGTCTTCATGGTGATGGCCAGCCAGTTCGAATCGCTGCGAGAGCCGTTCATCATTCTGTTCACGCTCCCGCTCGCGTCGATTGGCGTCGTGTTGATGTTCGTTCTGACGCGATCGACCATCGATATGGCGGCCATCATAGGTGTCATCATGCTGACCGGCATCGTGGTCAACAACGGCATCATCATGGTCGATGCCGCTAATCAGATCCGCGAGGAGGGCTTCAGCCGACTCGATGCGATCGCCATGGCAGGCAAGCGTCGTCTCAGACCGGTTCTGATGACTTCGTTGACCACCATTCTCGGCATGGTGCCGATGGCTCTCGGGATCGGCGAGGGCGCCGAGATCTGGGCCGGTCTTGGCAAGGCGGTCATCGGCGGGCTGACCATCGCCACGCTCCTGACGCTGTTCGTGGTACCGATCATGTACACGGTGTTCGCCAGGAAAGAGCTGAAATACGACGTGAAGGTGCACACCGGCACGATAGAGGTGTCACCGTCATCGAGGTTGGAAGATGAAAACCTGTAATGCAAAGTTGCCAGTGGCACTGGTGGCCGTGGGTGTGTTGATCTGCTTCAGGACGGCCCATGCCCTGCCGGTTGACGTGACCGGCATGCTTCCCGAGGTCGTGGAGGCCGTCGGTGAACTGCCCGAGGTGGCGCCGGGTCAGAACATCACGCTCTCGGAAGCGGTCAGGATGGCCGGAGAGAGGAATCAGACGGTCGAGATCATGAGGGCCGAGGTCGAGAAGTCGCAGTGGTCCACGGCGGCGGCGTGGGCGATAGTCATGCCCATGGCCGAGGCTTCGATGGCGTACGCCCACTTTGACCACGAGACCGCGGTTGAATTCGACATGTCAGCCTTCTACGACGCATTGGGGATTCCGCCGCCGGACTCAAGCGGCGAACCGACCGTCATCCAGCGGCAGGACAGCCTGAGCGGTCAGATCCAGATTTCCCTGTCCATCATCAACGTTCAGGGTTGGTTCTCGATCGCGGCGGCGAAGACGGGGCTCGAACTCACGAAGCTGACGCTGGAGCAGGTGCGGGAGCAGATTCTCTCCGGCACCGTTCAGGCATTCCTGGCCGCGATGATGTCGCGATCGGTTATCGAGTTTCAGCTCACGCAGGTGGCCGCGTCCGCTCACCACCTGGATTTCGCCATCAAGAAGTTCAATTCCGGGTCCGGGTTGAAGATCGATGTCGTTCGAGCCAGGACTGATCTGATCAAGGCGAAGAAGGAACTGGTGAACGCGCATCTGGCGTACGAATCCGCCCGCGACGCGCTCGGACTGCTCACCGGCGTGGGCGGCCTTCCGATCCCGTCCGGCGAACCTTCGCTGCGGTCGGTCGTTCGCGATCCTTCGTCGGTCGACGAACTCAACGCATCGATTGACGGCGCACTGGATAAACGCTGGGACGTGAAACTCCAGGACGCCGGGCTGAAGCTGGCGAAGGACTCCTTCACCGCCACATGGGGCGGATATCTGCCGACACTGGTCGGTGGGTGGATGGGATCGTATCAGTTCACGGAACCGGCATCGTTCGGTTCCGACGACCGTTCAAGATGGAATCTGTTCCTCAGCCTCAACGTCCCGATTTTTCAGTTCAACAAGATTGCCGACATCAAAAAATCCCGGATGGGTGTCAGAATTGCCGAGATGAAGATCGATGACACCCGCGACAAGGTCTCGAAAGAGGTCCGGGAGTCGTTCAGGCAGTATCGGACCGCGCTGGCGAACGAGGAGATATCGAAACATCAGGTCGAACTCGCGCGTGAGGGGTACGGTCTGGTCGAGGCTGCCTACATGGCGGGTGCCGGCTCGTCGCTTGAGGTCACGGACGCGCTCAGCGCCCTGACCGCTGCCGAGGTGGGCCTGCTGACGGCATCGCTGCGGGTACAGATAGCGATGGTCAACCTGCATGTGGCCCTTGGTGGAAGTGTCGAGGAACTGGTGAATTGAATGGAAGGTGATCCGGGTATCAGGATTCTTCTGGTCGAGGACGATCTCAGGCTGGGCGCTCTGGTCAGCGAGTTTTTGGTATCAAAGGGATTCCTGGTCGATATCGAGGTTCGTGGCGACCTGGCTCCGGACAGGATAATCGACGAGAACCCGGACCTGGTGATTCTGGACCTGATGCTGCCTGGTCTTGACGGATTGTCCATCTGTCGCAAGGTCAGACCGGTATACCCTGGACCGATCATGATGCTGACCGCACTGTCCGACGAGGTGGACGAGGTCGTCGGACTCGAGGTCGGGGCCGACGATTATCTGGCCAAGCCGGTTCGACCGCGTCTTCTGCTTGCCAGGATTCACAACCTGCTGCGGCGGATGAACGTCGATGGCGAGGACAGGACGATCACCGGTGACAGGGTCATCACGATCGAGGACCTGGTCATTGACCCCGGCAGCCGTTCGGTGCGTCTCGGCTCCAGAGAAATCGATCTGACCACGGCCGAGTTCGATCTGCTGTACTACCTCGCGGAAAGGGTCGGACAGGTGATCGACCGTAACGACATCTATCGCGACTTGCGAGGCATGGAATGGGACGGTCTGGATCGTTCCATCGATCTGAGGGTTGCAAGGCTTCGCAGGAAGATCGGCGATGACGCCAGGCATCCCAGGCGTATCAAGTCGGTCAGAGGTTCCGGTTATCTGCTGGTCGACAAGCCATGAAGAGATTTGTTCTGCGCTGGTTCGCCGTCTTTCTGGTCACGGTCCTCGTGGCCATGTTCGTGGTAAGCCACGTCTCGTTCATGTCAATGCTCAGACAGATGGAGGCCGAACCGGGTCGTGCCTACCGCGGCATGGTGGCCCTGCTTCAGGAGGCGCTTGACGGCAAGACTCTGGAAGAGGCCCGGGCATCTCTGATCTCGTTTTCCAACCGCAGCGGAGCGGACGCCGAACTTTTTGCGATGGACGACTCCAGATTGAGTGCCGACGTCAGGGAAGACCTGGTGCGCGAGAAACTGTCGGTAAGGCGAGGCAAGGACAGGGGAATTCGCGGGCTTGTGGTCTATGTGACAGTACCAATCGAGGGTCGGGATTGGGCGGCGGTGATGGGACCTTTCACGAAGCCGATGGGGCCTGACCTGAAGGCCTACCTGGCTATGGGCATTCTTGTTCTTCTGATTCTGGCGGTGTCGACTGCCTCGGTTTCGGTGCCTCTGTTCAACCGGCTTAGAAAACTCGAGAGAACCGCCAGACAGATCGCGGACGGCGACCTGGGTGCGCGCGTGCCGATTAGTGAATCGGACGGACTGACCGGATTCGTGGCGCAGCAGTTCAACACGATGGCGATGCGGATCGAACAGCTCATGGCGTCCCAGAAGATGATGCTGCAGGCAGTCGCGCACGAGCTCCGGACTCCAAGCGCAAGGATAAGGTTCGGCCTTGAGATGCTGGAAAGCGCTGGCGACCGGACCGATCGCGACAAGCGGATTCAGGCTATCGATGATGACCTTTCCGAACTGGATGACCTGGTCGAGGAATTGCTGATCTTCAATAAGATGGAGGCCCTGGGCGACGGGATTAACACGGCTGCCACCCCCGTCCTTCCTTCGTTGAAGAAGCTGATCGAAAAAAGGGGCTTCCTGCGGCCCGGCGTGGAAGTCGGTCTGGATGTGCCCGATCCCGGAGTGATGGTCAAGGCCGACCCGCGCGCCTTCCTTCGGGCCACGGGCAATCTCCTGTCCAACGCGCTGCGGTTCACCAGAACGCGTGTGGTGCTGCAGGTCGCCCGCGAAGGAGACATGATCGCCGTCTCGGTCTGCGACGACGGGCCGGGGATACCTGTCAGCGAACGTCAGTCGATTTTTGAGCCATTCAAAAGACTGGATGACAGTCGTAATCGCGAATCAGGAGGCGCTGGACTCGGGCTGGCCATTGTCAGTTCGATCGTGTCGGCCCATGCCGGACGGATTGAGGTCGGAGAGTCCTTCCTGGGCGGGGCAAGATTCACCGTCTGGTGGCCTTCCTGCTGACCATTTTGTCAACGAACAACGCATTTCGTAATATCTGACCACATAAGCGGTTCGCCGAATCGACCCGTCGGACTGAAACAGCTTCAATTCGGGGGCACGGTCGGCTAAAATATCGCGGTTGCCCGGAAGTGGCTTTCTTCAACTTATGTGGCGAGGTGCCCGATGAGACTCAGGAGCATGTTTGCGGTTGCGCTGCTGGCGTTCGCTGTCACCGGATGCGGCGACAACGGCAATCCACTGGATGATGTGCTTGGCGGGGATGTCGACTACGACGTGTTGAACCCGGACGCGGTTACTGGCGAACTGCGGGTCGAAACGATTGTCTCGGCCAACGAAGTCGCGGTCGGCGATGAAGTTACCGTCGAATGTCGCGCTGCCGGCGAGGGTTCCACTGGAGTCGAGACCACGTGGGAGGTCACGGGCGGCGAAACGTACACGAAGGACGGCGACAAGCTCGTCTTCTCGGCCGCCGGTGACTATCAGGTCAAATGCGCCATCGTGGGCAAGCTGGTGTCGGATGAGACCCCTGAACAGATCACGGTTGTCAATGGAGCGGTCGCGAAGATCGTGACCCAGCTGGCCGACGACGAGATCGTGGCCGGCAATTCGACGACCGTCACCTGCGTTTCGACCGACAAATACGGCAACGAACTCTCGATCGAGACGGTCGTGGTCGTTCCGGCCGACCTTTCGATCGCCGGTGCAACGATCAGCGGGACCAAGGCCGGTGTCTACAAGGTTGAGTGTCAGCCCAAGGAAGCGGTCGAGGGCGTCAAGCTTGAAAGCGCCGATCTGAAGGTTCTGGCGGATGTCGCCTCCGGTCTTCAGCTCTCGCTGGTTCCCGCCAAGGCTAACTACAAGGTCGGCAATCAGGTGAAGGTTGGCTTCACGCTGGTCGACAAGTATGGCAATCCGGTCGCCGGTGGCGCCATCACCGAACCGACGGTCTCCCCGGTCGAAGGCATCACCGAGCTCGAAGCCGATCCTTTCCAGTTCCAGTTCGGAGCCGAGGGCGTTTACACCTTCTCGGCCTGCGTTGTGGACGATCCCGCGAAATGCGACACGATTGAGGCCTACTGCGACGGCACCGCGCCGTTGCTGGTGATCGAGTATCCCGAGCGCGCGGCGATGCTTCAGGGTGACCGCACCATCGTGGTTACCGGCACCGTGCACGATGATGTCGGCGGCCTGGAAGAACTCACGATCAACGGATCTCTGGTCTCCGTCCAGGACGACAATACGTTCGAGTTCCCGATGACGGCGGTCCAGGGCCTGAATATCATCGACGCGGTCGCGACCGACGTGTTCGGTCAGAAGGTTCGTTCGATGCGTTCGTACCTGTTCTCGGACGTGTACTACCCGGCAATCCCCGAGGACACCAAACTGTCTCTGATTCCGGACGCCGCGCGCGTCTACCTGGACGACAAACTGCTGGACAATGACGCGGATGCTGCCGACACTGCCACCATAGCGGCCATCGCCGAAGAAGTGTTCTCGACGATTGACCTGGTCGCCATGCTGCCGAATCCCCTGGTCCAGCAGAAGGTTCTTCTGTGCGACTACCTGGTCACCATCAAATCGATAACCTACGATCGCCCGACCGTAAACGCGTATTTCTACAGCGAGAATGGCGGCGGCATCGCGATCGACGTGGTAATCCCGAACTTCGCCGGCGTCGGCCGCATCGAAGGCGAGAACTGGTCCTGCATCAAGGACGACTTCACCATGTCCGCCGACAAGCTCCTGATCAACATCGGGATCAACCTGTCGGTCGACCAGGCGACGCATCAACTCAAGATCAGCTCGCGCGGCACCGAGGTGGAGTTCGAGAATCTCGACATCAACATCGGCTGGACGGTCGACTGGCTGCTCGGGATGCTCAACAGCACGATCACCGACGTTCTGAAGGCGACGATCAACGATCAGGTCGACGGTATCATCAATGACCTTCAGGCCGATGCGAACGAGGCGATTGGCGAGCCGATCGCCATCCCGATCGACGGCTTCATCCCCGGCATGGCCAACATGGTCCTGTATGCGACGGTTCAACCGGAACGAACCGATTTCGTTCCGGAAGGTGGACAGATCGACGTCAGTCTGGCCGTGACCGCGGACAAGCATGTGGACCGCGAGAACATCCCCGGCTCGATCGGCCGCGGCGCCTGCCTGACCGGTGTTCCCGAGGTCTTTGAGTTCGACAAGGTCAATCCCGGCAAGATCAACGCCGCCGTCAACAACGACATCATCAGCCAGGCGGCCTTCGCCCTCTGGTACACGGGCGGCCTCAAGATTAATCTGACTGCCGAGGCGGCCGCCGAAATGGGCCTTGACCTGGCGAAGTACGGTTTCGCGGATCTGGTCGCCCAGATCGACGCCCTGCTGCCGCCGATCATCCATACCTGCGGTCGCGAGAATCTTGTCGCGCAGCTCGGGGACGCCTACCTGGAAGTGAATACCTCGAACTTCTTCGGACGTCCGCTGGACATGCACGCGTTCCTTTACGCGGAACTCGAGGTCGAACTGACTGTCCAGCAGAATCTGGATGGCACCCAGACGCTGTTCCTTCAGATCCTGGAGCCGAACCGGCTGGACCTGAACATCGTCGAGATCAACGAGGAATGGCGGGGTGATGAGCAGACCCTGATCGACACGATTACCGGTCTGATCCCCAGTCTGATCGCGGATCCGTTCGACATCCAGATTCCGTCGTTCAACCTTGCCGACCTGGGTGGCGAAAGTGTGAAGTTGCCGAACCTGGATCTGTTCATCGTGATCCAGCAGATCGAACAGATCCTCGGTCATACCTTCCTTGAAGCCGGGCTCAGGATTGCCCCCGGCGCCGAGACTCCGCCTCCGCCGCTGCCCTGATTCCACAGCACGAATTTGTACCGGACACCATCCCGCGTTTTTTGCGATAATTGCGGCCAACGTCTCAGTGGTATGCACATGTCATTCGCGGCGCATCCAGGACGATGGTCATATCTGTCTGTCGCATCGTTGATTCTGGTCATCTGTCTGACGCCTGGCCCGGCGTCCGCGTGGCAGATTCTGACCGCGATGACCGACCCGTGTCACGAGCAGATGTCTTTTTCAGCGGTTCCAGGCATCACCGGTTCGGTATTCCCAGGTGAGTCGGCGGTGTATTCCGGATCCGCGCTGTTTCCTCCGTCAGACGTGCCTTACGACGGGGTGGTGTCCGGGATAGCCGAACTGATTGCCGGCGATATTGGTGTGGAGTTCGATTCCTACCCCGCCGAACTGGCCGCCCTGAGTCTGTTCGTCGGTTCCAGGTATCCAGACGTCATGGAGGGATCCGCGTACGATTTCTTCGTGATGAGACCGTTGATGCTCACGGATGCCCACGAGGACAGTCACTGCCTCAGACGCAGCTGGGACGATGGGCGGGATGGTGACGTGACCGCGCTCGATGCATGTCGAAATCTCATCGGAACCCAGTTGCGGATTGCGATTGAGTCGGCCAGGCTCGGGCTTGAACAGAGGTTCGTCCGTCACACGGTCTCGATCGATTTTTATGTCACGGTCGATGTGATGCTTTACGAGCCGACGTACAGGCTCGGCCGGGCGCTTCACACGTTCGAGGATTCGTTTTCCCACACGCTCAGAACCGACGACCTTGTTCAGGTCGTGTCGGTGATGAACAGTATCGATGCGGTGAGCGGCGATTTCGACGAAGACCGGGACGGGCTGGCCCATTCGCTTGCAATGGATCGCTGCATGGACGATGCGTCAGGGATAGCTCCAGTGGCGGCGGGCGCGGTCAGGGAACTGGTTACGGCGACCGCGGTGGCCACGAATCCCGGGGGCGTCGACGAAATCGAGCAGGTACTCGACCGCTGGCTGACTCTGAAACCGGGATGCGACCGCGGCAATGACTATTGTGACTCGCAATGGTTCGAGATTGCCCGGCGCGACCCGTATGAACCGTTTATACCCATGGTCCTGGGTTGCGGTCAGAACGTCGCACCGGTCATGTGTCCGTGGCTGTTGCTCGTCATGTTCGTGCCGCTGGGCATCGCCCGCATCAGGAGGTCGAAGTGAACGTTTCTGGTCGGGTGGTGTCGATCCTGGTCGTCATGACCGTTTTTTCTGCCTGTGGGACGGCTCTCGCCGCGGAAGCGCCAGGTGAATGCCCTTCCCAGGCGCCAGCCTTCAAGTGGGCTCCCGCCACCTTCGATACCTTTACCGACAAGGTGTTCCTGACCGTCGAACTGCACGGGTCGCTTCTGAATGATGTCGAGGATCGGCGCCCCATGAGCGACAGCTTCGGGTACGACGTGAAGGCCGGCTGGAGATGGAAGACCCTCGGCGTCTTCTTCGTGTTTGAGCAGAACATGTGGGTTACCTCACAGTTCGAGTTGGGCGTGACCCAGGGCGTGGCGAATATCGGCCTGGGACTCGAGGTGAATTATCTGGGAGGCTACGCAAGAACGTCGGTGGCGATCGGACCGTCGATTCTTCTGTTCGACACGGCGATCGACGATGCCGGGAACACGGGCTTTTTCCTGGACGTGAGACCGATCGGAATGAGATGGCCGATCAACAGGTTCTTCGCAATCACACTTGATCCGATGTCGTTCGCAATCGTGGCGCCGGCGCTCGACAGGATTCCGCTGGTGATGATTCAGTTCAGGACGACGCTCGGGTTCGAGTTCGTGATGTGAAAGGGGGGCGGGCATGAACCTGCGCATGCTGATCATTGCGCTCATTGTTGTGGTCATGCCGATGTCTTCGGCGTTGGCGGAGGAACCTGCCGAGTCGGAAGAATCGGCCCCCATGGATCCTGCCGCGGAGGCATTGAAGAAGAACAATGAAAGTCCGTGGGATCTGGACCCGGCACTCGAGACCGGTCTGCTGGTCGGTGCCTCGATCGGGTTGATTCTCGAGGTCGGTTTCGCCGGCCAGAATCGTGGACCGTGGTGCGGTCTGGCGTGCGATCCCTCCACCGTCAACCCGCTCGACAGGACGGTCATAGGCTGGTACAGCCCGGACGCCGCGCGCGCTTCGGACGTCACGTTGTACCTTTCGATAGGTATCCCTTTCCTGGCCCAGGCGATCGACACGGCGGTATCGAAGCCTTCGGACGGATGGAAGGGGTACGGCAAGGACGTGCTGGTACTGACGGAGACCCTGGCCGTCACCGCGGGCGTGACGAATTTCCTTAAATACACGGTCGGCAGGGCCAGGCCCTTTTCATACATGGACACGCTGCCGGACGAAGTCAGGCTTGAGCGCGATGCCGGGTTGTCCTTTCCGTCCGGTCACACGTCGATGGCCTTCGCCATGGCAACCAGCTGGTCGTGGTTGTACATGAAGCGGCATCCGGGCGGCCCGGGTGTGGTTCCCGTCTGGATCGGCAGCTATGCGCTGGCTGCCACCACCGCGTTGCTTCGACCGGTGGCCGGCAAGCACTACTGGACCGACATCATGGCGGGAGCGGCGATCGGGATTGGCGTCGGACTGCTGGTGCCGTGGCTCCACGAACTGGTGGCAAGGAAGAACAGGAAGGCGGGTGACCCGACGGTGATTCTATCTCCCAGTGTGACCGGGGAGGGGGGCGGCGCCGTGGTGACCGTGATTCATTGAAGAAATCGGGAAACGGCGACTACTGAAGCAGGGCGAGCATGACCGCCGCCGCCACCGCGGTGCCGATAACGCCGGCCACGTTCGGGCCCATCGCATGCATCAGAAGGAAGTTCTTCGGGTTGGCCCGCTGGCCTTCCATGTGTGCCGTCCTGGCCGCCATCGGAACGGCGGAAACGCCGGCCGCGCCAATAACCGGGTTGATACGACCGCCGGACAGAACCATCATCAGCTTGCCGATCAGCACACCGAAGAAGGTCGAAAAGATGAAGGCGACCAGACCGAGGGCGATGATCTTCAGTGTGGCGACTTGAAGGAAGGCTCCGGCCTCCATGGTGGCGCCGACCGTCAGGCCCAGGAAGATGGTGGTGATGTTGCACAGATCGTTCTGCGCCGTGACGACAAGCCTGTCCACCAGTTTTGATTCGCGCAGCAGGTTCCCGAACATGAATGTTCCAATCAGGGGAACGGCCGGCGGCAGGAGAAGGCCGCAAAGGATGGCCGTGATGACCGGAAACACGATCAGCTCCGTGCGGCTGACCTCGCGCCCCGGCTTCATCACGATTGAACGTTCCTTCTTCGTTGTCAGCAGCCGGATTACCGGAGGCTGAATCAGAGGAACGAGCGACATGTACGAGTAGCTCGCGACCGCGATCGCGCCCAGGTATTCGGGCGCCAGCTTGCTGGCCAGGTAGATCGATGTCGGGCCGTCCGCGCCGCCGATGATGCCGATGGCGCAAGCCGCCTCGACGCTGAAGCCCAGGGCGACCGCGCCTATCAGCGCGACGAACACGCCGAACTGGGCCGCGGCGCCGAGCAGGAACGTGACCGGGTTGGCCAGCAGTGGCTTGAAGTCGGTCAGCGCGCCAAGGCACAGGAACATGATGATCGGGAAGATCTCGCTGGCCGTGCCGGCCATGTAGATGATTCCCAGAAATCCATGATCCGGATCCATGATCCCCGAGCCGGGCAGGTTGGTGATGATGGCGCCGAAACCGATCGGGATCAGAAGCAGCGGCTCAAAACCTTTCTTGATTGCCAGCAGCAGCAGCACGACGCCGACCGCCAGCATCACGATGTGGCCCCACGAAAGCTGGTTGAATCCAGTCGTGGCGGCCAGTTGCGTCAGTCTTGATACTAGAGTGTCCACAATGTAACCCCTGGGGTCATCAGGCGATTCGGACCAGCCTGGCTCCGCTGTCAACAACCGTCCCTTCGGACGTGGCGATTTCCTGGATGGTGCCGGAAGTGCCGGCACAGACCGAGGTCTCCATCTTCATGGCCTCGAGAACCGTTACGACCGTCTCGGGCGACACGCTGTCGCCGACCTTCACGGGGATCTTCTGGACCTTGCCCGCCATCGGGCACTGCACCCATCCCGGACCGTCGTCACCTGCCGCCCGGGCGGCTGGAGCGGCCACCGGAGCCGCGACCGGTTGCGCCTGGCCGACAGGCATCGGGGCCTGCCGGGCCGGACCCGGCGTGGACTGGAACACTGGCGTGCCAGCGCCAGTACCAATTTCCTCGACCTCTACATCGAACGATCTGCCGTTAACCTTTACCTTGAATTGTCTGGACATCATCTCTTTCTCCAGCGTGCGTTCATATCGGGTGTATTTCCAGGTTCCTTGACCGTCCAGCCGGGACGCTCATCCTTGCCGGGCCTGATGCTCGCGATGCGAAAACGCGAGTGCCCCAGGAATGTCGTCACGGCCGCCGTGATGGCCGATACCGTCTCGTCGTTTACACCGTCGCCGTCCGTTGATGCGTTGCCCGCGGCCCCTGCCGTTGACGACTGGCCAACCGGTTTGGCGCGACTCGTAAGCCGATTCGCAAAGTCAACCACGGCGCCCATGCCGCGCATGAAGGCCGCCATGGTGGAGAGCACCAGGATAACTACGGTGAATGCGATGGCCGCCAGTGTAATGGCACCGCCGACTCCGTTGTATTCTGCGATCATCTGTTCACCACCATCCTAAAGGGGCAGGTTGCCGTGCTTGCGAGGCGGCAGAACATCCCGCTTGCCCTTCATCGCGCGCAACGCCTGGATCAACCTGGGCCTTGTTTCCGCGGGCTGAATCACCAAATCCACGTATCCGCGCGCGGCCGCGACATAAGGATTGCAGAAAAGATCCTCGTATTCCTGGATCTTTTCCTTGCGCACCTTTGACTGTTCGTCGGGCGAGGCGGACTGGATTTCCTTGCGGAATATGATCCCGGCCGCGCCCTCGGCGCCCATGACCGCGATCTCGGCCTGCGGCCACGCAAGCATGAAATCACAGCCCAGATCCTTGTTGCCCATGGCGATCGATGACCCGCCGTACGATTTGCGCAGCGTCACCGTCAGTTTCGGCACCGAGGCCTCGGAGTACGCGTACAGCAGCTTCGCGCCGTGCCTGATGATGCCGTTGTGTTCCTGAGCGCGACCCGGCAGGTAACCCGGGACGTCGACGAACGTCACGATCGGGATGCTGAAGGCGTCGCAGAATCTGACGAATCTGGCCGCCTTGTCCGATGCGTCGATGTCCAGGCAACCGGCCATGTGGGCCGGCTGGTTCGCCACGATGCCGACGGTCGAACCGCCCAGCCTGGCGAAACCGATAACGATATTTCTGGCGAAATCGGGCTGAATCTCCATGAACCAGCCGAGATCCACGACCTTCGAGATCACCTGGTGGATGTCGTAGGACTGACGGCTGTCCACGGGAACGGACGTCACCAGCTCCGGAGCCATCCTGTCGATCGGATCGCCCCAGTCCGCATCGACCGGCATCTCGATGTTGTTGGCGGGCAGCAGGTCGACAAGCGTCCTGACCGCCTCGAAACAGGACTTCTCGTCCTCGAACACGAAGTGTGTGTTGCCGCTCTTTTCGGCGTGCGCACGCGCTCCGCCGAGTGCGTCCTGGGTGATGTCCTCACCGGTCACCTGTTTGATCACCTGCGGCCCGGTGATGAACATGTTGCCGATGCCGTTGACCATGAAGACGAAGTCGGTGAGGGCCGGCGAATAGACGGCGCCACCGGCGCAAGGCCCGACGATAACGGAGATCTGCGGAATGACGCCGGACGCCCGCACGTTACGGAAGAAGATCCCGCCGTATCCGTGAAGAGCGTCCACTCCTTCCTGGATACGGGCGCCGCCCGAGTCGTTGATGCCGATCACGGGAGCACCGGACTGCATCGCCATGTCCTGGATCTTCCAGATCTTCCTGGCGAAGCTGAGGCCGAGCGAGCCGCCCAGCACAGTGAAGTCCTGCGAGAAAACGTACACGGTACGGCCGGAAATGGTCCCGAAACCGGTGACGACGCCGTCACCCGGGAACTTCTGTTTTTCCATGCCGAAGTTGTTGCAGTCGTGTTCCTCAAACGCGTCGAGTTCGACGAAGCTGCCCTGGTCGAGCACCAGATTGATTCGTTCCCTGGCAGTCAGCTTGCCCTTGTCGTGCTGTTTCGTTGCGCGGCTGCCCGACGCATCCGTGGCGACCGCGTTGCGTTCCTCAAGCTGGCTTATCAGGGTTGAGATGTCCTGTTTCATGATCTCCGCCTTTCCTGGTTATTTAGCGATCCTTGTGTTCACAGATCTCGGTCAGAACGCCGCCCGACGATTTGGGATGAAGAAAAGCAATCTTCGTTCCGTGCGCCCCGCAGCGAGGCGTCGCGTCGATCATGCGCAAGCCGGCATCGGTCATGCGAGTAATCTCGGCCTCGATGTCGTTGACACGGTACGCCACGTGGTGCAGCCCCTGGCCTCGCTTCTCCAGAAACGCCGCGATGGTGCTTTCCGGTGAAGTGGGCTCCAGCAGTTCCACGTGGACACCGCCAACATCGAAGAAGACAACACGGACCTTCTGTTCCGGCACGTCCTGCGGTTCTCCCGGTTGCATGCCGAGGACGGTCGCGAAGGCCTCCGAGGCCGCCTTCAGATCCGTGACCGCGATGCCGATGTGATCGATCTTCTCTGTCACTTGCACACCTCAGATTACGGGCGGCCCGATCATTCCGACCTGGTCGCCAGCCATTGTATGTACTCGTGGGCGATCTTTACCGCGTCAGCCCACGTTGAACCACTTTCCATAAGCCCCGGGCGCTCTTCCTGGAACCCCGGAAGGCCGCCGTCCGTCATATCATGTACGGCCAGATTGACAAGCATGGAAAAGCGTCTTCGACGACGCATTTCATCCAGCTCGGGCCGGGCGGACGTCGACGCGATGAATGCCTCGATGCCGTCCTTCAGCTCCCTGACGCCGCGCCCCTCGGTCGCGACCGTCTGGAAGACTGCCGCGGCGTGATCGTCACCGGCCAGCCTGAGCGCGGTCTGGACCTCGGCAAGCAGTCGATCCGCCCCGGGGCGGTCGGACTGGTTCAACACGAACACGTCGCCTATCTCCATCACGCCGGCCTTCATCGCCTGGATCGAGTCGCCGTTGCCCGGAACCAGCACCATCGCGACCACGTCCGCGATCGTCATCACATCGACCTCGGACTGGCCGACCCCGACGGTTTCGATCATGATCGGATCATATCCGGCCCACGCCATCAGGGCCGCGGTCTCGGCAGTCGCCGGGGCAAGCCCGCCGAGCCTTCCCCGCGAAGCCATGCTTCGGATGAAAACCTCCGGGTCGCATGCATGTTCCTGCATGCGCAGCCTGTCGCCAAGGATCGCCCCGCCCGAGAAAGGACTTGATGGATCGATCGCGATGACGCCAACGCGGCATCCCTGGTGTCGGTAGAGCCCTATCAGCGAGTCGACAAGGGTCGATTTCCCGGAGCCCGGGGCACCGGTTATTCCGATGAACCTTGCGGTGGAGGTTCTGGACCAGACAACATGCAGGATCTCGCGCCAGCCAGGGCGTCTGTCCGCGATGACCGATATGGCGCGCGCCAGCGACTGCTGGTTGTGTTCCGCGATGCCCTCAAGCAGGGCCGTGATGTCGGACTTCTTCATCGGACTTGACCGGTCAGGGGATCAGTGCCGCGTCCTCGGGCGCGTTTTCGCCAATGGCCGAGATTACCTCGGACATGGGAGTGCCCGGCCCGAATATGTAACTGATTCCGGCTTCATGGAGCGCGGGCCAGTCCTTCTTCGGAATGACGCCACCGCCGAAGATGACCATGTCGTCCGCTCCAAGTTCGCGCACCAGTCTGACTACTTCGGGGAAGAGCCGGTTATGGGCGCCGGACAGGCAGGAAAGGCCCAGGAAATCCACGTCTTCCTGTACCGCGGCCGCGGCGATGGCGCCTGGAGTCTGACGAATACCGGTGTAGATGACCTCGGCGCCGGCATCACGCAGTGACCTGGCAACGAACTTGGCCCCGCGGTCGTGACCGTCGAGACCCGGTTTCGCAATCATGATCCTGATTCTGCGCTTCACAGTACCACCTCCTCGCGATACTCGCCGAAGACCTCGCGGAGCACTCCGCAAATTTCGCCCAGACTGGCGTAGGCGCTTACCGCGTCAAGGACCGGCGGGAACAGGTTCGTGCCGTCGATGGCGGCCTTGCGGATCTCTGCCAGCGTTCTGGCGACCTCGGCCGCGTCACGGGTCTTTTTCACGTTCGAAAGCGCGGCGCACTGGTTGATCTCTGTCTGCGGATTGATCTGCAGGATTTCGGGTTCCGCCTCGTTCTCGACCGTGAAGCAGTTCACCCCGACAATTTTCCTGGTTTTCTCGTCGATCTCCCGCCCGTAGCGGTAGGCAGCATCCTGGATCTGCTTCTGCACGAAGCCCTTTTCAATGGCGGCGACCATTCCACCAAGGCGGTCGACCTCCTCGATGTAGGCAACCGCCTCGGCCTCGATCCGGTCGGTTTCGGCTTCAACGGCCCAGGAGCCGCCGAGCGGGTCGATCGTGTCAGCGGCGCCGCTCTCGTATCCGACGATCTGCTGTGTCCTGAGCGCCAGTCTGACGGAGTCCTCGGTCGGAAGCCCGAGAGCCTCGTCGCGGGAGTTTGTGTGAAGGCTCTGGGTGCCACCCATGACTGCGGCAAGCGTCTGAAGCGCCACGCGGATCGCGTTGTTCTCGGGCTGCTGTGCCGTCAGCGTGCATCCTGCCGTCTGCGTGTGGAAGCGGAGCATCCAGGACTTCGGGTTCTTCGCGCCGAAACGTTCACGCATGATCCGCGCCCAGATGCGGCGGGCCGCCCTGAACTTGGCGACTTCCTCGATGAAGTTGTTGTGAACGTTGAAGAAGAACGAAAGTCGGCTTGCAAACGCGTCGACATCGAGGCCGGCATCGATCGCCGCCTGAACATAAGCAATACCGTCGGCGAGCGTGAATGCGACCTCCTGCGAGGCGGTGCTTCCGGCCTCGCGCAGGTGGTACCCGGAGATCGATATCGTATTGAACTTGGGCACGCCGGAGGTGCAAAACGCGAATATGTCGGTGATCAGTCGCATCGACGGACGCGGCGGGAAGATGTAGGTGCCGCGCGCGATGTATTCCTTCAGTATGTCGTTCTGGATGGTGCCGCCCAGCAGGTCGGGAGTGATCCCGCGTTTCGCCGCCACCTTGATGTACATGGCCAGCAGAACCATCGCCGGAGCGTTGATCGTCATCGAGGTCGTGACCTGATCCAGCGGAATTCCTTCGAAAAGGATTTCCATGTCGGCCAGTGTGTCGATGGCCACGCCGACTTTCCCGACCTCGCCCGCTGACATCGGATGGTCCGAATCCAGGCCGATCTGAGTCGGAAGGTCGAAGGCGACCGAGAGTCCCGTCTGACCTGCCTCAAGCAGGTAGCGGTAGCGGCGGTTCGACTCGACAGCGGTTCCAAAACCGGCGTACTGGCGCATGGTCCACAGGCGACCGCGGTACATCGTGGTCTGCACGCCGCGGGTGAACGGATAGCATCCGGGAAATCCTATGCGATCCTTGAATGCCTGCTCGTCGGTGCCGACATCGGTGTCGGCCGGCGTGTAAAGACGCCTTACCTCGGATCCCGATGGTGTCGTGAAGGACGGCTGCCTTTCCGATGCCTTTTCAAGTGTTTTTGCGAGAGGTCCATTTTCCCATGAGGCGACTGAATCTTCGAAGGACACTTCGATGCTCCGCTAGGACAATTCAGCTTTCGGCAGCCGGCCGGCCGGGCAGCCTCGCGGGCATTCTATACCGTTGGACGCAATAATGCATCGTGTACAACACAGGAAAATGTTTCCGGAAGAAAAGGGATGGGGAACGACTAGCCCTTCAGGCAGAGCATCTTGTAGGACACCTTGATGTGGTCCTGGGGCTGAGGCACGCAACCGCCTTCAGCGTCGAAGATGACGGAGTTGGACGGCGCGTCGAACTCCCATCCGTCGTTGCAGGGCACGAACTGGCCGTCACCCTGCTTGTCGACCGACACCTTGACCGTCGCGGGATCCGCAAGGCGGGAAAGGAAGAACTGGAGCTTCGGGTTGAACGTGATGTCAGCGATGTCGGACATGATCGGCTCGAAGTTCGATTCGCAGATGGAACCGTACTTGCCGCCGGTGTCCTCGGACGCCTGGATGTAGCGGTAGCCGTGGGCAGCCGTGCCGCCGTCCGTGGCCGTGCATTCACTGCCGGTGCCGGCCGGAACGCCCTTGACGCCGACGATCGAGTTCACGTGCATTCTGCCGACGTTCGCCCATCCCTTGATGTTCGTAAGGAAGTCGACGTAGAACGAGATCGCGGCCGAACTCTGGTCTTCCTCGTCCGACAGGATGATGATCTCGAGCTGGGCATCCTCGCGCATGAATCCCTTGTTGAAACCGCCGCAGGTACCGTCGATGCAGGTGTACGGGCAGTTGGACGGATCCGCGCAGATGTTGGCGTCGGCTGTGCAGTCCGTGGTGCGGCTGCACGTGATCTCGGTGTCGGTCGTCAGCGGCGCGGCAAGACCGGTCTGCGCGGCCTGGAGTCCGGCCTCCTGGGCGTCCGAGTTGCCGTCGCAACCGAGGTTCACGAGGTTGGCGAACTGGCTCTGCGCGTTGCCTGACTTCGTGATGAAGCGCGGTGTGACCGAGGTCGAGCCGCGGTTCAAGCGGCCGATGATCGCCTCGTCGACGACGTTCACGCTGATGACACCGATGTGGTAGTCGTTGTCCCAGACCGATGCCTGGGCGATGAACTCGCCGAACGATGACGCCAGTCTGTCCTGTTCCTCGCACATCGAGCCGGAGTCGTCGATGACGAAAAGGATGTCGACTTCGTCACCCTTGATCTGGATGAACTCGTCTGTGTGCTGGGTCTCGTAGGTACCCTCGCCCTTGAGCGGGATGGCGATGACAGGAGCCGACTGGTCAGTCACGGACATATGGATCGAGCATCTGTCCAGTCCCTCGTCCGCCGGCGAGTAATTGGTCTCAAAGCACACCGGAGCCCCGGTGCCGACCGTCTTCGGGAGTGCCGGGACGTTCTTCAGGTGGAATTCAGGCGTGCAGCCCTTCATCTGGATGTCGTTGATCTTGAGCGGCGCGTTGCCAGAGTTGTAGATGCAGATGCTGTAGGTCTTCGAGAAGCAGCCGATCGTGACCACGCCGTAGTCGATGTGGTCGGGAAGAACGGCGGCCTTGGCGATACCCGACTGGCCGGTGACGTTGTAAGAGCAGGCAGCGCCTCCGCAGTCCGGGATCACGGTTTCCGCGCCGGTCTTGACGTCCTTGATCTTGAAGGACATCAGTGCGGAAGATCTGCTGAGCAGGTTGAAGATGTCGGTCACGGTCGGAGGCGTGAAGTCGATGAACATCTTCGCGATCCTGCCCGCCTGTAGTACCGCCGGCGCCATTGGCGGCGGGGTGGCGAACTTGAAATACTTGGAATTGGTGCCGGTCAGCGCGGCGGGGCAGGTGCTGCCCATCATGCTGGAGGTGCAGTCGGCCAGTTTGTACTGCGTCACCAGGCAGTCGCCGGTGCCGGTGTTAATCAGGCGAGCCTCTTTCGAGTAGGTCCATCCGATGGCGACAACTCCGAAGTCCGTGATGGCGGGAACGAGTTGGGCGCGGCATACCGCGGCACCGGCGCGCTTGGCCTTCATCGGGATCTCGAGCCTTTCCTGACCCTTGGAGTTGGATTCGATCACCAGGGTGGCCGTCACCTCTTCGTTATTATCCGGACCACGGTTCGTGAAAGTCAGGTCGATTCCGATGAAAGAGTTTCCGTCGATGGTGCTGGCGACCGGATTAGTCGGGCTGGTTATCGGGAAATTCTTGTTGAACTCGATCGTGAATTCGGTTCCGTACTGCGTCGTGGACGGATTGATGATTTCGAGGTTGGTGATGTTCAGGTCGCCGTATCCGTTGTTCTTGATCGTGACAGTCGCGGACTTGGGAGTCATCTGGGCTCCGAAGCCGAAGTCGATCAACTGGGGAAGAACCTCGATTGCAGGGGCCTCGACCTGACCGTAAACCGGAATGACGTTCGGGCTGGATGTCGCGTCGTTACTGGTTACCGTGACCGCGCCGAGGTTGCCGTCCAGGAAGGCGGCCTGCTGGGTGGCGGTCCACTGGACGTCGTAGACCTTGAACTCACCGGGTTCGATGATATCCGGGGTTCCGGCAGCCGGACCGTTCAGGATCTTGATGTCCGGGTGCGAACCCATCGACGTTCCGATGTTCGACACCTGCAGGTTGATGTTGCCGTTATTGGTGACGGTAAGCTGTTTGGTCGCCGCCTGGTCGACCTCGACAAAGCCAAAGTCAATCTGCGGCGGAAGGATGCTGATCTTCGGGCCGAGCTCGCAGCCCGTGACGTCGAAAGCCCACTGCTTCGCGGTGGCCTCGACGTTGCCCAGGACTATCAGGTACGAATCGTCGCACTCGCCGTCCCTGGGTTCGTAGCGGAGCGTCACGTTAAGGCTTTCACCGGGTGCGAGCTGCGTGACCGCGGTGGCGCCGTCCTTGGATGTGACGTCGATTTTGCTGAAGTCGAAGCTGCCCTCGTAGTCGAGGTACACGTCCTGGACGTCGACGGTGAACGTTCCGTTGTTCGTGATTTCAACACTGAGATCAGCGAACTCGCCCGCCTCGACCTCGCCGAAGTCGATCGGGTATGGGTCGGCGGTGAGGTCACCCATCTGGCCGGAGGTCGTGACCGGAATTTCCGTCGCGCGATCCTGGGTGGCGACGTTGTGCGAAACGACGATGTTGCCGTTGTCGCTGCCCGCGTTGGCCGGGGAGTACTTCAGCGTAATCTGCGCGTGAACGCCGACGCCAAGCGTGATGGTGCCGTAAGTGTCCCATTCGTCCGCGAAGTCGTTGATGACATCGAATTCGAATTCGTCGGCCGAGATGCCCTGAAGCGCGATGCCGTCGATGATCACCTCGCCATCGGAGCCTTCATGCCACACGTCCAGCGTGAGGGTCCTGGACGAGTGAAGCGGAACGGATCCGAAGTCGAGAGAAAGCGGATCGTGGGCGAAGACCAGGTCTTTTGCCGTCGGACCCTCGTTGCAGGAGCAGCCGGAGCTGCCTGCGAACGGCATGGTCAACACGGCGACCAGTATCAGGAAGCGGGCAAATTTCATCGAACGACCTCCAACGATTTGATTCTTTTACCCATAGGCACTGGGCACAAGTCCCACGATTGTACAGTAAACGAATTTTGAAAAAACCGTTTTTTTCATGTGATATCATTCCGCGCGTGACAGCGAGGATGACATGGCGCTTTCCGATTCACTGATTGATCAGATTAGGGCATGCGGGGTTGTCGGGGCCGGCGGCGCGGGTTTCCCGACTCATGTCAAGCTGTCGGCCCGGGTCGACACGCTCATCGTGAACGCGGCCGAGTGTGAACCGGTGCTGGTGACTGACCAGTGGCTGATGACGACGGCTCCGGCCGAGATCGTGGACGGCATCAGGGCGGCGGCCAGACAGATAGGCGCGTCCCGTATTGTCATAGGTATCAAGGGACACTATCACGATGCGATAGCGGCACTGCGTCCGCACACTTCCGGGTCCCCGGCCATAGAGTTCCACCTTTTCCAGGATTTTTATCCGGCAGGCGACGAACACACGATGGTCCACGACATCACGGGAAGAATAGTTCCCGAGGGCGGTATTCCGCTGGATGTCGGGTGCGTTGTTCAGAACGTGTCGACCCTGTTCCAGGTCCGCAGGGCGATGTTCGATCAGCCGGTGATCCGCAAGTTGGTCACGGTTGCGGGCGAGGTCGAGCGACCCGGCGTGTACGAGGCGCCGATCGGAATGAGCGCGGCCGAGGTGATCAACGCGGCTGGCGGCCCGTTGCTGGATGATTTCCGCGTGCTGGACGGTGGCCCGATGATGGGGCATCTGCTTCGCAGCCTCGAGGAACCTGTCGTGAAGACCACGGCAGGCCTGATCGTGCTGCCTGTCGACCATCACGTCGTGTCGGTCCGCACCATCTCGGATCGTATGTCGGTTCGACGCACGTCGGCGATCTGCTGTCACTGCCGCATATGCACCGACATGTGCCCCCGGTTCCTTGAAGGTCATCGCATCGAGCCGCATCTGGCGATGAGGGGCATCCTGGCTGGCCGCGAAATCGCGAAGGAAGTCATGGCGATGTCCTGGCTCTGCTCGCAGTGCGGCGTGTGCGAGGAGTTCGCCTGTCCCATGGGTCTGTCACCCAAGAATATATTCAAGCAGTACAAGGACAGACTGGTAGCCGATGGCCGGAAGAATCCGTGCCACGAGCGCCCGGAACATGCCCGCGAGGAAAACGACTGGGTCCGCGTGCCCAAGGGACGCCTGACCAGACGACTCGGGCTGTCCGGATATGTGCTGCCGCATTCCGGTCAGATAGTGGCGCTGAGGGATCCCTGGATGGTCAGGATACCACTTAAGCAGCATATCGGCGCGTCTGCCAGTGCCATCGTGGCCGTGGGTGATCCGGTCAGGGCCGGCCAGTTGATCGGCGAGATTCCCGAAGGAAAACTGGGCGCAAGGGTACACGCGTCCATCAGCGGTGTTGTAAGGGACGTCACCAGCGACGTCGTCACCATAGAGAGGTCCTGAAAATGGCACGAGATCCGGCGATCGGGGTACTTGAACTCAACAGTATCGCACGCGGCATCATCAGCACGGATGCGATGGCCAAGGCGGCTCCCGTTAACATCGCGCTTTCACAGACGATATGTCCTGGCAAATACATCGTGATGATCACCGGCGACGAGGATCCGGTCCGCGAGTCCATGGCGATCGGCCGCCATTACGCCGGCAACTACCTGGTTGCGGACATCCTTATTCCGAACATACACGAGCAGGTCGTCCCGGCGATTTCGGCGGTTCAGACACTTGACGGTCTCGATTCGGTCGGGATCATCGAGACGTTCTCGGTCGCCGGCACGATTCTGGCCGCGGATGCCGCCTGCAAGGCGGCGGGAATCAAGTTGATCGAGGTTCGGCTGGCGAACGGACTGGGTGGAAAGGCCTATTTCACCATGAGCGGTGAACAGGCCGACGTCGAGGCGTCGATTGCCGCCGGCGTGGAAGCACTTGAGCCCGCGATGCTGGTGCGCAGCGAGATCATTCCCGCGCCGCACGCCGATATGTCGGAAATTCTGCTCTAGGATGGTCGTTGCGCCGGTCTGGCGTCGCGCACCCTGATCGAAACGGCCCCTGTCATCCCGTCACGCCCAACGTTGAAAGCGACGTCCACCAGTTCACCTTCACAGAGTCCGGACTGGCCAGCTCCGAACCAGATTCCGTCAACCAGCGTTCCCTTCTGCCGGAGTGACAGCTTCAGGTGGTCCGCGTCGCGTCCGACCCTTCGCGTCTGCACGACCTCGGCGCCCGACACGGCGAGGATCGGTTCCGGGTTGCCGGTGCCGAACGGCTCAAGCAACTGGATCTGCCGGACCAGTTCAGTGTCCACGACGTCAAGGTCGACGAACAGGTCGACATCGAGGTTGCGGGCGGCGCCGCGCTCGCCCACGCAAAGGTCCGCCACGGCCTTGAACGCGGTGGTGAACTCGTCAAGACGCGCGACATCAAGTGCGAGTCCGGCGGCCATAGGGTGACCACCTGTCCTGAGGAGCATTCTTTCAAGGCCGGCGAGGGCCGCACCGATGTCGAATCCTTCGACACTGCGTGCCGAACCCGAGGCCGTACCGTCCTCGTCGATCGAGAGCACGATGGCGGGAACCCTGAATTCCTCAACCAGGCGGGATGCCACGATACCGAGCACGCCGTTGTGCCAGCCGTGTCCGGAGACAACGACCGCCTTGGCGTCCAGTCCGCCCGCGTCCATGATCTGACGCCTCGCCTCGTTGGTGAGCGCCATCTCGACCTCGCGGCGGTGATCGTTTGCCAGCTCCAGGTGCTCCGCCCAGGTCGCCGCGCTGCGGTCGTCGCCGGACAGCAGCAGATTCAGGCTGTTGTCCGGTGAACTCATGCGCCCGGATGCGTTGAGCCGCGGCGCCATCCGGAAGCTGATGGAACTGGCCGTGATCGGACCCCTGCACCCGGCGATGGCCTTGAGCGCCGCTATGCCCGGTCTTGGCCGTGAGTTGATCCTGTCGATCCCCGCCTTGACCAGAATCCTGTTGTCGCCGACGAGAGGCATGACATCGGCGACCGTTCCAATCGCAACCAGATCCAGAAAGTCCCGGACGTCCGGCATGCCGGAGACGCCACGCTCGGACAGAGCCCGCCTGAGCGCTCCACAGAAGTAGAACGCGATCCCGACCGCCGCCAGATTCTTGAAAGGAAATCCGCAGTCAGCCCTGTGCGGGTCGACGATCGCGTGGGCTTGGGGTAGTTCGTCACCTGGCAGATGGTGATCCAGGATCACCAGGTCGATGCCGGACGCTGCCGCATGCAGGGCGGCCTCGGTAGACTTGATGCCGCAGTCGACGCACACTATAAGGGTGACCCCGGTCGCGCCGATCTCGTCGATTCGTGATGTGTGGAGGCCGTATCCGTCCGTCTCCCTGTCGGGGATGAAGGTTCGAGCTTCCAGTCCGAGCCCGTTCAGGTAGAGCTTCAGCAGCGCCGTCGACGTCATTCCGTCGGCGTCGTAGTCACCGTAGATGCAGACGTTTTCCTTGCCCAGGACCGCATCGGCGACTCGAGCGGCGGCACGTTCCATATCGGCGAACATGAACGGGCTGTTCAATCTTGAAAGCACCGGTGACAGGAATTCCGAGATCCTTTCCGCCCCGGTGATGCCCCGGCCTCCGAGGATCGACAAGACTATCCCGGATACGCCGGGTGGCGTGTCGGTCGATGGTGTCTGAACCGGTTTGACGTTCCAGTGGTATCTCGGCAGATCCGGTGTGTCTTCGCTCACTTCGTCCGATCCGGGGCCCCTGGGGGCGGCAGGAAAAAAGCAGTCGTCAGGCTCTGACGGCGAGCTTGCGGCGCTTCATCATCTTGTCGATATAGAGGGTGATCGGCGAGGCGATGAAGATCGTCGAGTACGAACCGAAGATCATTCCAACGAACAGCAGGAACGCGAAGTCGGCCGTGGTTCCGCCGCCGAGCAGCCAGATCGACGTGACCGAAAGCAGCGTGACGCCGGACGTGATGATCGTTCGCGAGAGGGTCTCGTTCAGCGCGATGTTCATATGCGCCCGAAGGTCGCCGCCGCGGCCCTTGCCGATGTTCTCGCGGATACGGTCGTAGATGACGATCGTGTCGTTGATGTCGTACCCGATGATAGTCAACAAGGCCGCGACGATCGGCAGCGTGAACTTCACCTGGAAGATGATCATCACGCCCATGACCAGGATGACGTCGTGCACGATGCACAGGATGGCGCCTGGCGCGAACTTCATGTCAAACCGGATCGCGACGTAGACAAGGATGCCGATGACCGCGTAAAGAAGGGCCAGCATCGCGGTGTTGAAAAGCTCGCGTCCGACCGACGGGCTGACCGATGCGGTGGAGATGACGTTGACGAACTTGTCGCCGAACTCACTCTTCATCGCGCCGGTGACCTCGTCCTTGATCGACTGGACTTCGACGATAAACCTGCTGTCGGAGATCTTCGCGATCCTGGCCTTGGCGTCCCTTTCGACCTTTTCCGCCTCATCCAGCATGTCGGTGTTGCCCGAGGAGCGAAGAAGATCGGTTTCGCGAAGCATGTCCGCGTAAATGCGGTCTTCCTTGTCTGACTTAACTGACACGTCCCCGTAGCCGGCCTTCGCGAAAACCGCGTTCAGTTCGGTCGTCGCGTCCGACTTGGCCCAGTCCTGGGTCAGGTAGACGTAGAACTTGTCGCCGGCCTCGAAGGGGGACTCAACCACGGTGCCCTTGCCGAAGTGCTCCTCGATCTGGCGGCCGAGAACCAGCTTCTGCGTCGGGGAGATCAGGCTTGCCATCTCTGTGAAGATCTGGAACTTCATGGTGTCGGCGGTGGCGCCCGAACCAACGTCGAAGTCCTGAACCTCGACCTGAGTTCCCTCTTCACCCTTCTGCTTCTGGACCAGTGCGCTGACGACCGTCCTGATCTTGTCGCGGTCGATGCTGGAGTCGGCCTTGAACTCGGTGATGATCTTGGTTCCGCCCTTGAAGTCGACTCCGGAATCGAAGCCGACCGTGAAGATCAAAATCAGCGAGATCAGGATCAGCAACGCAGAACCCGCCATGAAGTAGCGGGCGTATTTCATGAAATCAATCGTGGTTCCCGGTTTAATGAATTCCATGTCTATCCCCCCGCATCAGATGCCGGTCGAAATGCGGCTCAGGTGGAACCTGTCCAGCAAGAAGTCGTAAATTACCCTGGTCACGAACACCTGGGTCACGAAGGTGACCGCGATACCGATGAGCAGGGTGACCGCGAACCCGTAAACCGGGCCGCTGGAGAAGTTCAACAGGATCACGCCGGCGATTGCCGTCGTGATGTTTCCGTCGAAGATCGCGCTGAACGCGTGCTGGTAACCTGCCTCGACAATGGCGCGCGGGCCCTTGCCCAGTCTGATTTCCTCTCGCATGCGCTCGATAATCAGAACGTTCGCGTCGACTGCCATACCGACGGTCAGGACGATACCGGCCAGACCGGGCATGGACAGCGATGCGTTGAATCCAATCAGGATCGCGATCGTGAACAGGATGTTCAGCAAAAGTCCGATGTCCGCGATGAGACCGCCGACTCCGTAGTAGATCGCCATGAAGACGAAGATCGCGAGAACGCCGACGATGAGGGCCACGATACCGGAGTTGATCGTGTCCTGTCCGAGCGACGGACCGACTTCGAAGTCGTGGACCTTGTGCACCGGGGCCTTGTATGCGCCGTGCGTCAGCACGGTGACCAGGGCCTGAGCGTCAGCGAGCACCTCGCTGGCCGGCCGTGCGCCGCCGAGGGAGATGCGGGCGCGTCCGCCACCGATCTTCTCCTTGATCACCGGTGCCGAGTTGACGTCCTCGTCGAGCATGATCGCCATGTACTCGCCGACATTTTCGGAGGTGACCTTTTCAAAGGCCTTGGCACCGACCGTGTCGAACTCGATGCTGACCGACGGTTCGCCGGTCTGCTCGAACTGAACGAACGCCTGGGTGAGATGATCGCCGGTCACGTCGGCACGCGAGAACAGGTAGTGGGTCCGCATGTAACGTTCCGAGACCTTGCCGTTTTCAGCAAGCTCGACAGTTTCGAAGCCGACCATGTGGTCTTCGTCGACCTTCAGCGTTTTGATGAAGGAGATCAGCGCGTTCCTGGCCAGCGAGTCGTTGCGTCCCGCCACCGGGCCAAGGTCGGCCCTGACGAAGACCTGACCGGTGGTACGGTCCTGCTGCAGGGTCAGAAGCTTGCCCTTTTCAGGGAATTTTTCCTGGAACTCGACCAGCTTGGGCTGGTTGACCGCAAAGAAATTCAGCGCGTCGGGCGAACGATCCACGATGCGGAACGTAAGGCGCGCGGTCTGGCCGATCCGCTCGCGGACCGCGTTGACCTGATCGCCTTTCACGCCCGGGAGCTGGATGTCGATGTCCGTGTCGCCGTTCTTGCGCACATCCGGTTCGACAAGGCCGAAAGCCTCGACTCGCTCGCGGATGACGTCGACAGTCTGGTTCACGACTTCGTCGCGGATCTGGGCGACCCACTTGTCGTCCATCTTCAGAACGACCGTGTTGCCGGTGGGAAGCTGGCGCACCAGGTCACCCCTGGTTTCGCGGACCATCTCGGTCGTGACCACTCCGACGTCCTTGGCCTCGGTGAAAACCACCTTGAGGCTGTCGAAGTCGTTGCGCTCGACGCGGAACAGCGCTGCCAGATCGGCGTGCTCCTTATCGGTCAGGTTTTCCGGGACCATGCCACGTTCGGTAGCGAGTGCCTCGATGATCTTTTCGGAGAGCACTTCGCGGGCGCGAAGCATGTTGTCGCCGATGGCCTTCTTGTAGTCGACCGTGTAGCGCAGTTCCAGACCGCCCTGCAGGTCAAGACCGAAGGAGAGCCGCTTCTTCAGCGGGTACCACGATGGCGAGCCGTCGCCGAGCAGCGTCGGCATGATGTAGCCCAACGCAAGCAGCGACGTCACGATCACCAGGATCAACTTCCACAGTTTCCATTTGTTCATTCAGGACCCCCAGGAATGCCGGCGGCACCGGTTTGCCGCCGGGGGCAGGTGCAAATACCTATTCCGGCTTCTTTTCCTCAGCCGTTTCGGAGAAATGGCTGACGATCTGACTCTTCACGACCTTGACGCGGACATCCTGCGCCAGCTCCAGCGTTGCGATATCGCCGTTGACATTGACGATCCTGCCGATGAGGCCGGCCGCAGTCACGACCTTGTCGCCAGACTTCAGCGAGGAAATAAATTCCTCCTGCTTCTTGCGCTGTTTCTGCTGGGGCCTGATCAGGAGGAGCCAGAAAACCAGGATCATTCCGCCGATCAGGGCGATGTTCAGCCACCAGTTGTTCTGATTTCCGGAGGCATGCGATGTCTGGGCCACGTCCGTGGCAGCGTTGGCCACTTTTTCCATCGCGGTGCTGGCGGATGGGTTCAGGCCTGGCGCGCTTCCGGCCGTGGTAGCTGCCTCGGTCGTCACCGCGCCTGGAGTGGCGGCGTTGACGTCGGCGAGTACAAACAGATTGAACAATGAGTGCATCGAGATTCCTCCGTCCACAAAACGGACGCAGTCTTTTAGCAGAAAGGGGGTTCGACGTCAATGAAGTATATGGAGGGGCAGGGGACGGGGTCGGGCGCAGGGGCGGGGACGGGGTCGGGCGTAGGGGCGGGGACGGGGGCAGGGACAGGGTTCCGTAGGGGCGAATTACATTCGCCCTTCTGGGCAGGGACAGGATCAGGATCAGGGGCAGGGGCAGGAGGCCGGCCCGCAGGGCCGGTCGTTCATTCAGAGCCCAGGCACGAGGCCGGCGCCTTCGGCGCGGCCGAGGCCCTGGGATCACGGGCGTCACCCGCCAATATCGCACCATCTTGAGGCCGGCCCGCAGGGCCGCCCGTTCATGCATCGCACGGGCGCCAGCCTTGGAGCGAGCCGCCGCCTTGTGTATGTTGTATCTGCGTGGATTGGTTCCGGCTCCCGCGAGGCCGTCATTCATTGCGCGATGGCCCGCGGCCTTCTTCGCCGTCAAGGGCCTGGCGCTTCGCGCCGGCCGCCTGCGGCGGTCGCTTTGCGACCCTTGACCGCAGAACGCCGCAGGCCGTGGTGGTTGATATCTGACGGCCTCACGGGAGGGGACACACCATGGATACGAACAGCAACATACAAAACACCAGGGACGACGGGCAGGGACGGCCCCATGGACTTCGTGCCGTCGGCATGGCCGAAGACCTCGCTGTCAGGACCATCCATGCCGTCCAGACCGTTCGGGGACACCGCGATCTGGTCGACCAACTGACCCGCGCTATCGAATCCGTCGCCCTGAACCTCGCGGAAGGCTCCGGCCGTGCGGGTCGGGATCGCACCTACCACTACACCGTGGCCTACGGTTCGGCCGGTGAATCCGCCACGGCAGTTCGTTTGTTTGTTGTTTATGGGGTGATTCCCGCAGCACGCGCGGATGATTTGATTTTTCGTATTGATGGCGTGCGAGCCATCTGCTGGCGGCTGTCCCGGCGGTGATAGATTTCGGTCGTTGAACACCGTCACTGTTTCGCCTGTCCCGCCCCTGTCACTGTCACTGTCGCTGCCACCGTCATTGTCCAGAGGGGCGAATGTCATTCGCCCCTACGGGTCCCTGTCGTTTGCGTTAATAAGCTGCTGGATTATGGCGGGGACGTGGCAGGCGATGTTCGTACGGATCCCCTTTGGCTGCTTACAGATGCGAATGACAGGATCAGGATCAGGGGCAGGATCAGGATCAGGTTTCGGCGTAGGGGCGAATCACATTCGCCCTTCAGGCACGAGGTCGGCGCCATCGGCGCCGCCGAGGCCCTGGGGCAGGGGACGGGGATCTTGACAACCCGCTGGGTCCCCGCTAGTTTCGGCGAGGTCGGAGCCAAGCGGTTCAGGCCTTTCACTGTCAGTCTCGGAGGAAAGCATGAGAGGTGCGTCGTTTCTCAATTGCGAGGGCACCGAGGATCCTGTCGATGGCGGGTCTTCCAGGGGGCTGTCCGAAAAGCTCTTCGATAAGCGGGTCGTCCTGTTTTCATCCGAGGTCTCGCCCAGGTCGGCCACGACCCTGATCGAGCAGCTTCTGGCGCTGGATGTCGAGGCTCCGGAGGCTCCGGTGACTCTGTATCTGAATTCGCCGGGCGGCGAGGTCAACGCCGGATTCGCCATATACGACACGATCAGATTCATCAGGCCTCCGGTCAGGATAGTGTGCACCGGACTGTGTGCCAGTATCGCGTCGATAATACTGCTTGCGGTTCCGGCGTCCGCCCGGCTTTCCATGCCGAATGCCAGGTACCTGCTTCACCAGCCTCTTTTCAATGGCGACGTCATTGGTCCGGCCAGCGATCTGGAGATCACGGCGGGCGAGATCATGAAGTCCCGTTCCCGTATCAACGCAATAATCGCCGCCGCGTGCTCACGTTCCGAGGAACAGGTCGCGGCCGACACCCAGCGCGATTTCTGGATGACCGCCCAGGAAGCGGTGGCTTACGGTCTCGTGTCCGCGATTGTCTCGAACATGTCGGAACTCTGAGAATCTCAGAATCGAATCGAAAGTTCTTCCAGGATGCGTCCGGCCAGATCGCGATTTGATATCAACGGGTGCGCGGTCAGAGCGTCGAGGGCGATGGCGCGCGCCGGTCCGCTTTCGCCGCGCATGGACGTCAGAACGGACGACACCGCGAGCCTTTCGTATCTGGCGATATCGTCGACCATGCGTGCCTGGGTCGCGGGCATCGGTTCGTGACCGCGTGGGTTGATACAGCCCCGTTCAATCCTGCAGTCCGTCTCAACCACGTCATCCGGCGACAACTCGGGAATCGATGAACCGTTGCGGACGTTCAAGGCCATCACCCTGGCGGGGCCGCCATGAGTCGCGTCCAGAAGGTCCATCGCCACGTCGGCGTAGCCACCCGCCTGGCCCGCCAGATAGTCGAGCGGGGACGCGCCGTCGATCCCTGCCGCGTGACGGACCGAAGCATAGGACATGTAGGAGCCGTTTCGACCAGCCAGATAACGGGCGTATGCGGTGATCGAGTCGGCGACGCCCGCCCCGCGCAGCGCGTCGAATAATTCCGCGTTCGCCGTGGCAAGGGCCTCTCCCCTCGAAAGCGGTTCCGCTTTCATCGCGTCAAGAGCCCTGCCCGGGTACATATAGTAATAGAGGTATTCAACCGGGAAATCGCGGATACCCTCCGGCCGCGGCTCCAGCCATCCCAGAACGTCCCGGACGAATGCCTCGTCCGCCAGCGCGGCCGGCAGCAGGTCCGCGCCATCCGGCGACATCACGCGTCTGGTCCAGGACAGGTGGTTCAGTCCCGACACCTCGAACTCGACAACAGTCGGGTCAATCCCGGCGCGAGCCGCGACCTTCGTGGCGGCCACGTTTGCCGAGTCGCAGATTCCGACGGCGTTTTCGAAGCCCAGATCCAGCATGGCGCGGGTAACCATTCCAGCGGGATTCGAAAAGATGATCGGCATGAAGCCCGGCGAAAGCCTGCGGGCCACATTGAAAAGGACGGCAACCGCGGGGATCGTTCGCGTGGCGAAAGCAAATCCTGCCGGCCCCACCGTTTCCTGACCGATCACGCCCATGTCCAGACAGACTCTTTCGTCACGGGCCCGCTGTTCTTCGAATCCGGGTCGAATCGTGACGATCAGTGCATCGCATCCCTCGACCGCCTCCTCGACAGAAGATGAAATATTGAACCGGGGCGGCGTGCCGATGTGACGGCACAGCTCAAGACCGACTGGAAAAAGTGCCTCCATCCGCCGGGGCCGGATGTCGAACAGCGAGACGTTTTCGACAGGTCCGCCAGGCCTGACCAGGGATGCCATCATCAGCGGGAGCCTTGTGGATCCCGCTCCGACAATACACAGCTTCATGAAATCGTGAACTCCGCGAAGAGGATCAAGTGTTCATGAACAGACGCAATGGCGGTCCGTCGGGAGAAATCCGGACGACCGCGCCGAAGTCCACGCGGATCGCGGATCTGCGCCCGTCGAGCCACACGCCGCCGCGAATCATCCTTGACACGAACGAGACGCCGGTCTCGCCGAGCATGCCCCGTCTGAGGGAATACGAATCCCTGCGACCGGCGCACGGTTCACGGACCAGAAACTGCAGAGTCCTTTCGTCAAGCGGACGCGACAGGCCTCCTGCCGAAAAGATTGCTCCTGTCGAACCTGCGGCGGTCGACACCCACACTCCAGAGCTTTTCTGCTGCTCGCGAAAACCGTCGACATCAATGATGTATCTGGATGTCGCGGATGGAACCACGTTGGCCAGAAGTGCGTCGTTCAGCGCGGGCTGCGGAAACCTGCGTCCATCTACCGAGACCGTCAATCTCGTTAGCTCCAGCGGTTGAATGTCGTGGTCAAGGATTCTTTGAAGCAACCGTCCGAAACCATCGGCGGTCGTGGCGCAGAAGTTGCCGGTGCTTGTCTCGGGCGAAGGATTGACCGCAACGACCGGCGTGTCCTGCAGAAAGCGCGATACGTCCAGAACCGTGCCGTCGCCACCGGTCACCACCACCAGGTCGAACCGGTTTCTCGGGAAACGTCCAGTCCGCCCGGCCTCGACAACCTGCAGCCCCGCGGCGTCCAGGGCCCGCCTCACGACGGCGCGCGCCGCCATCGTCCTTGCATGTGCGGGCCCCTCCTGCTCGACCAGCGGATCGCCGGCATCCAGGAGCCTCTTGAGCGGCTCCGACGCGTGCATCGATTCACTTATCTCGAGCAGCGTCCTTTTTGTTACGAGCAGGACCTTTTTCATGACTGTTTTCGACTGCGGCGAACCGCGCTGCCGTCCCCGGCCTTCAGTTTCTTTTTGCGATCACCGGCCCTTCGGGCAGGTTTGTCGCGTTCACAGAACAGCTCGATGGCCTCGTCAACGCGCCGCAGGATTGAACCCTGTTCGAACGTGCCGTCGTCCTGTCTGACCCCGGCAGGCATACCTGTCAGAATCTCAATGGCCTGTTCGATCCGATCTATGGCCCAGACGTTGAAGGTGCCGTCCCTGACGGCCTGAACCACCTCGGGATCGAGCACCAGGTTCCGTCTGTTGGTCGCCGGAATGACGACCCCCTGCTTTCCAGTCAGGCCGCGTTCGCGGCAAACCCGGTAGAAACCCTCAATCTTCTCGTTCACACCGCCGACCGCCTGCACGTCGCCCATCTGGCTCAGGCTGCCGGTAATGGCGATGTCCTGCCTGAGCGGCACGTCGGCAAGGGCCGAGAGGATCGCGCAGAACTCGGCGCACGACGCGGAGTCGCCGTCGATACGGCCGTACGACTGCTCGACGGTCAGACTGATGGTCATCCCCGGCGTCCGTTTCTTGGCGAACAACTCGCCGAGAAGTCCGGAGATGATCATGACCGCCTTGTTGAACGTGTTGCCGGAAAGGCGCGCCTCGCGTTCCACGTTGATGATCCCGGCCGAACCCCTGAAGGCGCGAGCCGAGATCCTGATAGGCATCCCGAAACTCTGGTCTGCGGGCTGGTAGACCGCGAGCCCGTTCACCACTCCAGGTTTCGCACCTTCCGAATCGATACGGACGGTGTTGTTCATCACAAGATCGATGTTTTTGTCCCAGGCCAGGGAAACCCGACGCCTGCGGCCTTCCCTTGCCTCGATGATGTGGGATGCCGTGATTACGCGGGCTCCGGCCTTACGCGCCAGATGATCCGCCTCGATCAGCAGGTTCAGGATCTGGTTGAACTGAAGCGTGAGCCTGTCGGATGCGTCGGCGACCCTCATGGAATACTCGATGAGATCCGCGACACCTTTGCGATCGACAGGCAGAAGTCCATCACGTTCGCTGGTTGTCGCGATAAACCTTGCGTATTCCTGCAGCATGTCGTCGGAGACGGCGACCTCGGAATCGAACTCCGCCTTGATCTGGAAGGATTTCGCGAACTCCTCGTCCGCTTCGTAGATCAGGTTGTACAGGTAGTTCGATCCGATCAGGATGACCTTGCACGACATGGGGATGGGGTCTGGCCTTATGTTCGTCGTCGGCAGGAACTGGTAAGCCTCGCCCATCTCCGCGATCTCGAGCGTGCGCTGACGCAGGACCGCCTTCAGCGCTTCCCAGGCGAACGGATACTGAACCAGTTCCCTGGTGTGGAGCACCAGGAATCCACCGTTCGCCCGCAGCAGGCTGCCTGCCTTGATCAACGTGAAGTCGGTGGAGTAGATGCCGTTCTCGACACGTTTTTCGATTCGTCCGACCAGGTTGTGGTAGGTCGGGGTGTTCTCGTAGACAACGGGGGCGCCCTCGGTCTCGGAGTTGTCCACGAGCAGATTGACCTTGTACTCGACCATCGACAGTTCGAGGAGTTCGCGGACGTTTTCTCCCGCCTCCTCGGCCAGGAATCTCGGAATGTTGGACATCACGGACTGGCGCACCGCCTCGAGGTAGGACACGACGTCGGAACTTGTGCCGAAGTCGGCCAGCAGGCCTTTGAGCGCCTCGTCGAGGAAGACGGCGCAGAGCTGGTTGTTGGCTTCCTGCACCTTGCCGTGAACGAGTTGTTCCGCCTCTTTGTTTTTCTCGAAGAACGCGGCTATGGCCGGTTCGATGGCCCGCCGGTTTTCATCGATGATCTTGTGCTGCTCGTCCGAGAGCGCGTTGTATTCCTTGTTGTTGATCGTCTCGCCGTTGACGATCGGAATCGTCACAAGACCTTCTTTGGTCTGCTTGACATGGAAGTCGTGGCTCTGCGCGAAGCTTTCCAGTGCCTCAAACGCCTCGTTCTCGATCGCGAGACCCTCGTTCAGGATCTCCTGAAGCCTTTCCTGGTGTGTCTGTGTATGGAACGCCTTGGGCAGTCCCTTCCTGAGGGAGGCGATGAACTCGTCCATCGCCGTCCGGAACCGGATTCCCTTCCCGGCGGGCAGACTGAACACGCATGGAGTTTCCGGGTGCTTGAAGTTATTGACCATCAGCCAGTCGGGTGGAGTGCTCATGTCCGCCGCGACCTTGCTGACGAGCCGCTTAAGAAGGCTCGATTTTCCAGTGCCGGAGGCGCCCGATATGTATATGTTGAAGTTTCTCTTGTGGATCGACAGGCCAAGCTCGAGCGCCTCGAGCGCGCGCGCCTGTTCGACGACTCCGCTCAGCTTTTCCACTCCGGCCGTAGTCCTGAAGCTGAAGATCGCCGGGTCAACATGCCGGTGAACCTCTTTCCAGTTCAGCCTGCACGACTTCAATACACCGGACTTTCTTGCACGCATCTGTACCATCCCCGATAAGGCACGCGAAGGTTACCATGTTCGAATGGGTTTTTCCTGCCCGATCGACAGCCCGGGGGACGGACTCTTCAGGTCGTGCCGCGAAGTTCCGGGGGAAGATACTTCCAGAAGGCTCCGTTTCCGCCCGACCCGCCGAAGAACGTGCCGGATTCATGGTCGCTCGCGGCGGAAGCCTTGACCGACACCGCCCCGGATGCACTTGATGTCACCATCCACGAGCGCCCTCCAATCGTCACGGAACGTCCCTCGACCGTGCCACGCGACAGCATCCCGACGACACGGCCGGTTCCCGAGTCGACAACCTTGACCGTACCCGCGTCCGCTATGTTCGAATGGATGCGCCCGGCGGCGCCCATGTCCATCAGTTTAGGTGACGCACGCAGGATTTCGGAGGCGCCTTCCTCAAGGAATCCCTCGCTCCTGAGGTGATCCAGCACGAGGTCGATCGTCTGTCCGTCGGCCAGAACCTCAAGCAGGCGTTTTATCGCGCGCCGGGGAAGTCCTCTGGCGTGTTCGAAAAGCAGCGAGAACGTCTGCTGCACGATGACCGAGATGTCGGGATCGTAATCGGTGACCGGTATGTGCCGCGCGTCCACATCGGCCATCAGTCCCGAGACTGCCGAACGGGATGCCTGGTCGGCGGCGATGAAAACGGCCCTCATGCCCGATCTGCGCCTGCAGCCGCGTCCAACACGCTGCTGCAGCGATGCCACGGAGTCCGGAGGGTCGGCCAGCACGACAGCGTCCACGTCGCCTATGTCGACACCCAGTTCCATCGTCGAGGTACAGACCATCAGGCCGGTCTCCCAGTATCTGAAAGCCTTCTCGACATCCTCTCGTTCGCGTCTGGGCAGACTGGCGTGGTGGACCATGATCCTTTCGGCCGGCCAGGGCCCGATCTTGACCGCCTCGGCCGCCGTCTGCTCGGTGCGCCGCCTGGTATTGCAGAAGATGATTGCCTTGGTGAGCCCGTCGGCGCGCAGGTCCGCAAGCGCCTCGTTCAAAGACTCCACCACGACAGCGTCCATCGGGCGCGCGTTCGTGTCGGCGATGATCTGTTGAACGCCGCCAAAGAGGCGCCCGGCCAGCCCCTCGGGATCCCCGACGGTCGCCGACATCGCGACAAGCTGTGGCCGCCGCGAGGTCTTCCTCATCAGGACCCGCCGGACAAGGATTCGAAGCTGGTCGCCACGGGCCGTGTTGTCGACCAGGTGCGCCTCGTCGACAACCAGGGCGCGTAATCCCTGAAAGGCCGCCGGCACCCGGCACATGAGCGAGTCGAACGACTCCGGAGTCGTGACAAGCACGTCCAGCCGTCTGTCTCCGACCGGTCTCGGATGGTCGCCCGTCCGGACCTGAATCGACATCCTCATCGACGACAGTGGTTCGTGGATCCTGATCTCGATATCGTTGGCCAGGGCGCGGGTGGGCACGATATATAAAATGCCGACGCGTCCCGCCTCGGGTCTGTCCTGGCTAAGCCGCTGGCACAGAGGGGCCATGACTGCCTCGGTTTTCCCGGATGCGGCCGGCGCGATGATCAATGCGTCGTCGCCTGACAGCAGAACCGGCATGGCCGCCGACTGTATGGCGGTCAGAGCTCCGAATCGTCCCAGGAATGCCGGAAAGGAAAGCGGCATCGCGTTGTGCGCGCCGACGCGGTCGAAAGGCCGCCTTTGGGGTTGAACGTTCACTGCGGTTCGCCTTCGCCGCCCTGCATGACCATTTCTTCGACGTTTCCGTCCGGGAAGAAGCGCACGTAGTCGAGCGCCTCGATGACTGCCTTGATGAAGGTTCTCGTCGACTGGATCCGGTCCGCGGTGTAGAGCAGTCGGAACAGTCTGTCCTTGCGTGCGTTGTCCAGCCTGACTCCGTAGGTTCTGGTGTAAGTCGCGCAGATTTTGCGGAAGAGATCGCGGAGCTGCGTCATCGTGAGGACGTCGACCTGAACCCGGGTTATCGTTTCGCGAGCCCGGCTGAATTCGTCCTGGAGCGTTCCGGGGGTCAGGGCAAAAGCCACCTTCAGGCTGGTCGGGATTCCCGTGGTATAACGCACGGGATGATGCGCTGAATAGATCAGCCCCGAACGTTCGCCGACCATCGTGTCCGCTCTTGCCAGTCCCTCGTCCAGCAGCACGTCGTCGTCATTCGAGGTCATCACGAGCCCGCGGAAGAAATTCATTCCACGTTGCGCCTGATACCTGTACATGACGTTTCCGGCCGTTTCAGCCTCGTCGAGAAGAATCAAAAGCCCCGTCATTCCAAGGACCTCTGACGCCGCGCGTCCCGCCGCCGAAAGGATGTTGCAGTAAATGTTTGCGCAGGTGGAATAGTCGTAGAGCGTCTTCTTGCGCCCGATCCGGCCCGAGCCCCTTGCCTCCAGAAATTCCCAGTCCTGGTCGGGCAAATCCCCGCCCGCCTCCAGCCGCGGCAGAAATCGTCCGAAGAGCCAGTGGTCCTTCAAGACCTCACGCCAGGCCGGTCTTGAGGCCACCTCCCTCCAGAATCCACGGAAGTCGAGGGTTCGGCCGTCCAGATTCGCGTGAAATCCCTGTACCAGATGCCTGTAAGCCTTTTTCGGGAACGCCGCTGATGCCTCGGACGGATCGAAGCCGGCCATCGCCACGGCGAATCCCATTCCGGCGGCCTCGTTGGCAAGGAATTGAAGAAGATGGCTCTTGCCGGCTCCGTATGCGCCTTCGACCAGCGCCGCGCCTTCCGAGTGGTCGTGCAGGAAATCCTTGAGCGCCTTGATCTCGGGATTTCGTCCGACCGTCCACTGGTCGATCGAGTTTATCGGGACGATGCCGAGTCTGAATGCCTCGACCGCCATGGTTGCGTCGACAGGCCTTGTTTCCGGCAGTTCCCGGTAGACGGGCACGGCGGGCTGTCTGGGGCGAGTCTCATCCCGATCGCCGGCGAGCATCCTCATGATCGCGTCAAGGGAGGTTCGATATGCGGGTTCTTCACGAACACGAGGCGCAGCGTCGCGCTTCCCGTCCGGCCCCGCCAGTTCGTCCGCGGGAACCCAGACGCTCGCCATGACGAAGTCCACCCGCAGTTCGAACCCTCCGATCCTCGACCCGGTGACAGTTCCCGGTCCGTAGGTCTCGTGCGTCACGGAGTCGCCAATCTGGAAATCAGCCATAGATGTCGTCCAGCACGTCGCCATCACCGGACGACAGCATCCGCATCGCGAAGTCCTCGTCAACGGAAAGGTCGGGGTCGAACCTTATCGCGTGCAGCGCCCGTACCAGGGCCTGTACGAACAGTCGCTTGTATCCGATGTCGCCGAAGGCGCGATCCGCGGTCGCGGCAGCGAGCACGGCGACCACGTCCCTGGCCCGCGCGGCCGGGATTTCGATGGCGTACGCAGTCTCGTATACCTTGCAGAGCTTTCGCCCGATATCGAGCATGAGGGTCTTCGGATCCCGGGTTATTCGATCAAGTCTGATTTTGACGCCTGTCGGGTTCGTGTAGTCGAAGACCGTCTGGATTCTCTGCCTGAGCGCCTCATATGCGGGCGAACGTCCTTCCGTAAGAAACTGCTCGTTCGGGATGGCATAGAACACCATGGTGTTCGCGAACGACGAACCGCCGCACTGATCGACCATTTCGCGCAGGTTCGCCAGCATCATTTCCTTCTGACGCGACGTCATGGCGCCTGCCTGCTCCGCCTCGTCGAAAAGGATGATGATTCCCTTGAAACGCAGATTCCTGACCCATGAAACCAGCGATCGTATGGTGGCAAAGGCCTGCGAGCGCTCGATCGGCTGAAGGACGCCAGTCGATTTGTGTCCGGCGCGATCCCACCCGTCCACTGTCAGGTACTGAAGCATCGTATCGAACTGATCCCTGTTGCCATCGGCCAGCGCCTCAATCGCCAGCCTGACTGCCTTGCCGAAGTTCGGATTTTCGCATCCCCTTACCGAGTCCGCGGCAATCGTCTTGATTCGTTCAACCAGGGCGTCGTCCGTCAGTTCGCTTCCCAGGGCATCTCGCATATCGGCGTAGACTGCCTTGATGAAGGCACCCAGTCCGCGTTCGCCGCCGGTGAGGAGTTCGTCCGGCGACAATGGCCGCATCAGGTTCACCGCGATCGACTTGTAGACCATGTCCAGTCGATGGAACGGTGAGGATTCGGCTGACAGGGGACAGTATGTGACCAGGTAGTCATGCCTCCAGGCAAGTTCCCGGATGCTGTAAAGAAAATGGGTCTTGCCACCGCCGTAGGTGCCGACAACCACTTTGAACGATGAACCGCCGTCCTGTATGAACGACTTCAGATAATCGTCCTCAATGACCTTCAGGTAGCCGTCGAGGCCGGCCGAGAAAAACTGGAAACCCCACTCGGGAGGTGTGCCGGACGCGCCAACGACCTCGATGATGTGTCTTGCCTGTCTCGCGGTCAGCTTGTCTACCATTGCGTTCTCCGTCACGGGGTTGCCCGTGGTACTGACTGGCGACACGCGACTGCGTGCCGTCCGAACAGATCCGGTCTCAGGAAGAAATCCTGCCGAACCTGATGGTCGAGAAATTCATACCCTCAACCGAACCCGGTCGCGGAACCCACAGGTGATCCGATGCCTTCCTCGTCTGGGTCATGGTCGCCACATCAAGTCGCATCTCAAGGTCGCCGGTGACCCGGGTCTTCAATCTGGACAGGGCTGCCGCGAACTCGACCCTTCCCCAGGGCGTGAAAGTCTCCTTGCGTGGGTCCAGGCGAAAAGCCTCCTTCTGACGGCTGAACGCCATTTCGGGCACGACGTCCGCCAGCGGAACCGGCTTACCCGGCTGGATGCCGGCGCGGAGGGCTGTCACCCTGCAGGCCTTCTCAAGGTCAGCCAGGAAGAGGGCCTCGTCGAAGTCGGCCGGAAACAGTCGGTCATGGAGCACGCAGACCAGCGCAACGATTGCGTCAGCGTCGAGCGGCGCGGTGCCAAGTCGATACTTGCCCGGCCCCATCCATACGGTGCACTGACCCTTGCTGCCGAACGTGAATTCCAGCGAGAAAAAACCCGCAAACAAGGTTGGCAGGTTTCCCGACACCTTCATTCCCTGACCAACAAGCTTCTTCGCCACCGCCCCGGCCAGCAGGGCTCTCTCGCGATCGACCCGCTGCCTGGTTTCGACGACGGAGGCGGCAATGGCGCTTCTCATCGCCTCCGCGGCAGCCTGGAACCCCGCGAGTCCGCCCAGTTCCCGCACCGCCTTGTCCGCTTCATCTATCTCGACCGGCGCGTTTTCTGTCAGTCTCGCTTTCCAGAAAGCTTCGACTGATTTCGTCGCATTCTGTACTGATTTCGAGAGCTTAACGAATTCCTTGACCATTTCTTCCACGGGAAAGCCCACCCCGGAACCGCAGGTCCGGATTTGAGTCGCGCAGTATTATAAGGCCAATTGTGGTATCTGGGCGATTGATTCAATCACACGGCGTGGATCCACTCGTCACCGAACACACCCTGGAGTGTCTTCGAGAAATCCGGGGGAAGCGGCGCGGTAACCGATATCCCCGCTCCGGTTCTCGGGTGCGTGAATTCGATTCTGTACGCGTGAAGTGCGTGCCGTTTCATTATTTCAAGGGCCTCGACCTCCCATTCGGGCTTGCTGCCGCGTCTGGGCCAGGCGCGTCCATAAACGCGATCCCCCACGACCGGGTGTCCCGACTCGGCCAGATGGACCCTTATCTGATGAGTTCTGCCGGTCTTCGGCCATGCCGCGACAAGGGCACACAGGTTCGACCGCAGCAGTGTCTTGAATTCGGTCACCGCCGGCTTTCCGTCGGCGACCTTGCCTGTGAATTGCTTGCGGTCCCCGGTGCGGCGGGCGAATCCCGTTTCGATAAGCCCGTGATCGTCGATCCTGGGTCCGAGCACAAGGGCAAGGTATGTCTTGTGAACCGTCCTGTCGCGGAACATGTCCGTCAGCATCGTGTGCGTCGTGTCGTCCTTCGCGATCACCATCGCGCCCGAGGTATCCTTGTCAAGCCGATGAACCAGGCCGGGTCTGTCCGCTCCGCCGATCGACGAAAAGGTGCGTCCGGATGCCAGAAGCAGATTGACCAGGGTGCCGGAGCCGTGTCCGGCACCGGGGTGCACCACCAGCCCGGCCTTTTTGTTGATGATCAGGATGAAATCATCCTCATAGAGGATATCCAGGTTTCCATTTTCCGGCCTGGGGGCAGCGTCCGGGACGTCAGGAAGAACGGCCGAGACCACCATGCCCGGCAGCAATCTGAATCCGGGTGGCTTGATACGGCCGTCAACCTTGACGGCGCCGGCTTTGATCAGTTTCTGGGCGGTGGACCTGGAAATAGTCGGAAATCTCGCCGCCATGGCCATGTCAAGCCTGGCGCCTTCCTCTCCCGCTTCGGCCGTGAATCCGATGATCTCTTCTTTCATTGTGGCATCCCGTGCGATACGGCGACCGGTGCGGCCGCGCGCCGGATATCATATCATGGCTCGATGCGGCGTCATCACGGCCCGTGGCGGCCGGACTTGTCTGCAGGGCTGAATGGCGTCATCATCTCTGGGATCAGCCTTCTAAGTCCGCGGGCGGCATTCCGTCCCGCGACCGGATCGGGGTATGTACGGCAGATACATGTTTGCGGCGTTGTGTCTGGCCATCGTTTCCTGCGGGGACGGCGGCAGCCTTCTACCCGACGGTTCCGTGTGCGCCCTGTCCGAAGAGTGCGCGTCAGACCTGTGTTTGAACGCGCGGTGTCTCGATCCTGCCGGGGATGACGACCGTGACGGCCTTTCGACCTCGGTCGAACTGCTTCTAGGTCTGGATCCGCTTCATCCGGACACGGACAGGGATTCGCTTCCAGATGGCCTCGAGTGCGGAACTGATCCCGCGAGGCCTTCAGACATGGACGGAGACGGGCGGATCGACGCCCTGGAATCGGTGCTTCTGGATGCCGACCACGACTGCCTGGTCGACCAGTACGATCCTCTGGATGCGACAGAGCCGGCATCCTCGGCTGAGCTGGTGCCGCACGTCTGCATGGTGGAAGGGGTCTGCGCCCCGCAGATCGACCTCGTGACCGCGACGTGTTCAGGAGGCGTTGCGCTTTGCGACTACTCGGCCGTATCAAACTGGAACGTTGACGAGTGGTGGTGCGACGGCCAGGACAACAACTGCAACGGTCTGGTTGATGAGGGATTCTATTACTCGGGCGTGTCTGTAGGCTTCCCGTGTGCCGGGGTCGGAGAATGCGGTCCCGGTGTGGTCGAGTGTGATCCGAGTGGGTTCGGCACCCGCTGTTCCTCGAATCCCGGCGCCTCCGCCGATGCCAGTCGTCCCGAGGTTTGTGACGGTCTGGACAACGATTGTGATGGAGCATCCGACGACGGGATTCAGTGGGAAGGCATCGCGCTCGGAGATGTCTGCGACGGGACCGGAGACTGTGGTACCGGCGTGGTGGAATGCCTGCCCGACGGAGAAGCAACCTGCTCGACCATGGAAGGCGGTTCAGGTGATCAGGTCGTCGAGGAATACTGCGACGCACGCGACAATGACTGCGACGGTGTGACAGACGAGGCCTGGTCAGGTGATCCCGCGTCGCTGTGCACATTCCGCGGAATCTGCAGCCAGTATCCCCACCTGGTCGGAGTTGTGTGCTCGGAGGGTGTCCTGGAATGCGACTTTTCTTATGTGCCTGGTTATTCGGGACCGATGGAGCTTTATTGCGACGAACTTGACGACGACTGCGATGGTCAGGTCGATGAGGAGGTCGAGTTCGCGGTGCGCGAGGCGGGCGTCGGAGTACGCAGCCCAGGTCAGTCGTGCGGGCTCGGGGCCTGTTCCGGCGGTTTCGTCCGTTGTGCCTTCGACGGTCTTTCCGGCGAGTGTTCGACTGCGTCCCTTGCTTCTGTCGAGGTCTGCAATGATCTGGATGATGACTGCGACGGCAGGGTTGACGAGGATCTGTTCAAATTCTGGAAGGGACCGCCGACCGTTCTTTTCGACACGGAACCGCAGCCTCGCGTCTCCTCGATGATGGTTGCTGTGGAACCGGTGGAGCTTCAGGACCAGGATGCGTTGACTTCGGGCATCTATGTCTGCGGCGGCGCCGGATCGGTTGTTTCAGGCGCTCCATCTGGCTTCACGGGTAGTTGCTGGCGATGGGATCCCATAACGCTGAGATTCGAGAAGCTTCCATCGTTACCGCCTGTCGAGAGTGGCGCGATGGTTTACGATGCCGGCCGATCCCGCCTGCTGGTCGCGGGCATCGAGGTCGGCAGCGGGATTCTCAGACTCTGGGCGCTTGAGGCTGGTTCCGGGGCCTGGGTCTTGCTTGCCCCGGAGCTTCCGGCCATCGAGGTCGTCTCGGGCGGAATCAGAACCCAGGGCACCAATCTGTTCGTGCTGGTTCGCACCCCGGCCGGAATTGCCGTCGCTTCGTACGAACCCGACGCGGAATCGTTTGCGACGGAATCGGTCAACACAACGATCGAGTCGGGTTCATTCGCGGCTTTCGACCCGTCCGGTGGTTTCTATATCTGGCATGCCTGCGAAGACGAAAGGTTCACATACCTTGAGTTCGTCGGTCTGGACGGCGTGTCCAGGCTGGATCCGCTGGATCAGCCGGAGACCTGTGTGTCAAGCGGCGCTGCTGTCATGGTCGAATCGAACAGGATGCTTGTGATGTCCGGTTTTGACCGCGACGGTCACATCAACGGGACCATCGAGTTCGTGTCGAGCGGGGGTGTCTGGCAACGCAGGGATCTTACCCAGTCCGGTTCGTCAGGCGCCGTGGCATGGCCTTCGATGGCGGTCGGTGCTTCGGGCGTCATGGCGTTTTCCGGAGTTACCCAGGAAGGCCGGGGGCTTCGGCGGATGCTTCGTTTTGACGAAAACGGGCCAGCATGGTCGGTCGTAAGCGTGGTGGCCGGTCCATCTCCACGCGCCGGGGGCGTCGCCTTCACGTGTGATTCGACCGCATCCGCATATTTTCTTGGCGGGTGGGGCAGCGAGCCCGGGGGGCCACAGCCGGTCAAGGACAACTGGCGTCTGAATCTTGTCACAGGCCTTTTCGCCCAGAGCCCGGCGCCGGATGAGCTTGGCGCTGCCATCGATTCGGTCGCAGCCACGGATCAGGAGGGTGGCGTCGTGTATGTGTTTGGCGGAAACCCGGGCGTTCCAGGTTCGTCGGGTGGTCCCCTCGACACGTTCATGAGCTTCGGATGCGACTCGGGCAGGTGGGAACGACTGCAATCCGGTCCGCCGGCACGCTGGGGCCACTCGCTCGTATGGGCGGGAGATCGGCTCATTCTTTTCGGGGGGCTGAACAACGAAGGTTTCCTGGGGGATGTCTGGACATGGACATCTGGTGACGGATGGGTTCACGTCGGCGACTCGGGACTCAGGTTTGGACACAATGCGTTCTGGGACGGGGACGGCGACAGGATGCTGGTTGTCGGAGGTCGCCCGGGCGCTGATGTTTCCGCCTGGTATCCACGGACCGGTCAGTGGGAGGTCATCCATTCCGAACCCATCCTCGACTCGTCGGAGGGTCTGGCCTGGTTCGACCCGGCCTCGCGAAGTCTTCTGTATCTGTCGGCCACGTCGAGCGAGGCGCTGATTTTCAGGTTCTGGGACGAACAATTCGAGGTGCTGCCGTTTTCGGGTCTTCAGGCCGATATCCTGTCAGGGTTCACGCTGTACGATCGTTTCAACAGGCGCGGTCTGCTGTTCGGAGGGGTGGATCCCGAGGCCGGGACGGTAGGTTCCATCGTTCAGATGAGCCAGGGTTGTCCGATGTGAGACGCTAGTCCGGTTTTGTCGCGGGCATCGCCAGAACCTTCGCGATAATGACATTGATGGCTTCGTCGATGGCGCCCGTGGAAACCAGATGACCGTGCTCGTATACGGCGGCACCCCGGGCGGTTCCAACAATCGCCAGAGTCGCGTCCCGGGCCTCGCCGGGGCCGTTGACCTCGCATCCCATGACGGCAACAACAATCCCGGCGCGGTCGCACCCTTTCAGGGCGGCTTCGACTCGAGTTGCCACGCTGCCGGTGTCCATCCTGGCTCTTCCACACCCGGGGCAGGCCCTGATCTGCATGCCGGGCGCCCGCAGGCCGAGTGACGACAGGATTTCGGCAGCTGCCCGAACCTCGGGAATCGGCGGCCCGGCCAGCGAAACCCTGATGGTGTCACCGATCCCCCTGCCCAGAAGCGAACCGATTACGGCGGCCGACCTGACCGCACCCGAAGTCGCGGTTCCCGACTCGGTAACACCGACATGGAGGGGAAGATCAAATCGGGATGATGCCAGTTCGTACGCGCGAATCGTGGTTGCCGGAGAACTTGATTTGACAGAAACGACGATGTCGTTGACGCCTAGATCCCGCAGTCCATCGATCCACTGGGCAGCCCCGTCAACCAGTGCGACGGCCTTGTCCATGTCTTCTAAACCGCGCGGAAGTGAACCGCTGTTCGTACCGATTCTTACAGGAGTCCCGGTATCTATCAGCGCTCTTGCGACTTCATGCATCGAACCGGGGCGTTCCATGGTTCCAGGATTCAGCCGAATCTTGTCCACACAGCCGCATAGCGCCATGGCAACCCGGTGGTCGAAGTGGACATCCGCGACAAGGGGGATGCCCCTGGTCAGCCTCCGGACTTCACGCGCCGGCCCGACGTGTTCCATTGACGGTACAGCGATGCGCACGATGTCGCATCCGGCGTCGGCAAGTTCGATGACCTGCGCGGCGACGGCGTCCGCGTCGGACGGATCTGCGTTACACATGCTCTGAATGGAAATGGGCGCGCCACCGCCGATGGTGACGCCGCCGACTTTGACCGATATCTTCGAGGCCATCATGTTCACCGGTGCCAGCGTGTTTCGGCGCGCGGTCACCGACGCGCCGTCAGCAGATTCTATCACCGCGCGCGTTGCCTGCGGGACGGATGATGGTATCCTGATCCAGTCAAATGACGATGGTGCAGCGGATGGCTCCGGCCGGCCTGGTTTTTGATCTGGACGATACGCTCTATCCCGAGCGGATGTTCGTTGAAGGTGGGCTTGCGGCAGTCGCCTCCATACTTGATTCGCGCTTTCCGGCTGACTGGAAGTGGCTGACCGTATTGACTGGGATTCTGAACGACGAAGGCCCCTTCTCGATGTTCGATCGTGCGCTGGAGAAAGCAGGAATCCCGCGTGACCAGACATTGATCGACGAACTGGTCACGGCATTCAGGAATCACGCTCCACTGCTTCGACCGTGGCCGGGCGTGGTCGACATGCTCCGTTCGCTCAGGGCGGCCGGGGCAATGACCGCGATCGTGACCGACGGCTATCTTGATGTTCAGCAATCCAAGTTCCGGGCGCTGGGAATAGCCGAGCTGTTCGATGCCGTTGTGTTTTGCGCCGATGTGGACGGTGCCGTGCACCCAAAGCCAGATCCGGCCGGTTTTATAAAGGTCGCTTCGCTTCTTGCCGATGTTTCGGGGCAGATGCCGCGACCTCTCGTTTATATCGGCGACAATCCCTCGCGTGACTTTCCTGCCCCGGATTCGCTCGGATGGAAGACGGTCAGGGTCCGCCGTCCCGGGATCTGGCATCTGGGCCAGACAGATCCGCAGCCCGGTCGACCTTGCGCGACTGATACCGCCGAACTCTTCGACCTGCTGAAGCAATACATCACTATGAATTGACTTGTGTTGCCGGATCCTATCGATCCGCGATCTCGGGATCGGTCGTTCCGGCAAACCAGGGCTCGTTGACGGAACAGGTGACCGATGACACCTTGAAGTTGACGTTCCCGGTGATCTGAACGGGTGCGTGGGCGCCGTCGATGTCGGTTACCCAGACCTCGCGATCCGTGAAGTGCTGTGGACTCTCATCCAGGATCGGACGTCCGTCGGAGTCGAGCGCCGGCGTCCCCCCGAATACGACGTATCGGCCTGACTCAGACACGTCAAGAGTGTCAGGCAGTATCGACACGCAGCCCGGAACCGGCCTGGCAGGGAATCTGGTGATATTTCGCAGGCGCGCGTCCCAGTCCGCGGCGCCGATTGCATCAATCGGCAAGGCTATGATGTCCGTAAGGGATTTTCCCAGACTCAGGTCGCACTCCGATGCAGCGACAAGCAGCACCTCGTTCCCGTCTCCGGGGATCAGCATCGGTTGTTGAATCCGGGTGTAGCGCCATGAAGGCTTCAGGTTGTAACACGCATTGGCCGTGAAGGCGCTGGGTGCGCGCAACAGCGTCGTCCATGTCTGTTCGTTCGTCTGTACGTCAAGTTTCACCAGCCTGAGTTCACGGTTGACAAAGACGTGCGCGAAAAGCAGGTATCTGCCGTCTCCTGTCAGCGCGACAGGCAGGTCATCGTTCAGGTCCGGCGAATTGCTGTCGTACCTGCATCCGCCGGATACCTCATCCAGCGCCTGACAGACCGGGGCGCCGACCTGCCTGAGACCCCTGGTTTCGTCAAAGATCCAGAATGCCACCGAGTCCTTCTGCACGTTCTGGATAATGAGCGAGTGTCCGTCGCTTCCGAGGCGGAAGTCGCCGGTGTACATCGAATCGGCAAGCAGATCGGCGGGTGGGAAAACGAACAGCTCACTGGTCACCAGCCCGTTCGTCGATTCCGAGAAGTCGAGCCGCTCGAACTTGAAGCATGTCCGAGGGTTGCCCGTGAGCGCCTCGCAATCGGGCTGGAATCGCGAAACCGTCAACGTGTTTCCAGAGATCCTGGCCTGTCTGACTCCGGTGACCGGAGTCTGAAGCACAGGTGTCGCGTTAAGATCGGCGTCGAATGACACCAGTTGAAGGTTCAGACCCATCGTGGTTGAGTCGGTGCCGGTGGCCACGGCCATCAGTTTCATGTCACGTGACGGCCAGCAGCCGATCGTGCAGTCCAGTCCGATCGAGGCCAGTGTGTCCGCCAGCCGGAAATCGGCGACCCACGAGGGTGAGGTGTTCGACACTTCCGGGTTCGGCCTGCCAATGAGAACTTCTCCCGGGCGGGTCGCGGTCACGCTGGTGTATCCATAGATGATCCGGAAGTCCTCGTCCACGGTGGTCGGGTCAGGCGTGGCGGCATCCGGCATTACGTCCAGAAGATCGGAGGCGGTGATGTCGTCCGGGATGTTCTCCTGGTCGCCACATGAAACGAAAAGAAGAATCATCATCGTCGTGAGCGGCCACAGGAGTTTCGACTTCGTCAGACGCATTTGCCGGGTAAACCCTTTTCGATACCGCGGGACCAACTTCCCGAATCTGCCAATGTTAACGTTAATCGCTGTTTGAGTTCCACGTCGAATTGATATACTATTCCTGCCCTTTTCCGCATGCCCCATCGGGTTGGCGCTGGAGCTTATGACCCTCACCATTACAGAGATCGAATCGATTGTTCCCGAGATTCAGCAGGCGCTTCGCGGTACCGTTTTCGCAGGCGTCGTCAGTCCGAACCTCTACACTTGCGTCCTGTCGTTCGCGCCGTCGGACGGTGGCGCCACGAAAAATCTGGTGTTTTCCAGACGTCCCCGCCTGACGCGTCTGAATCTGGAGTCCCCAGAGGCTACCGCCGCCCGCAAGCCCGGGCGCGGATCCGCCGAGGCTGCCAGATTCGTGGAGATCGTTTCCAGAACGCTGGCCGGCGCGCTTGTCGGGCCTATGCGGCCAAGGTTCTCGGACCGCGTTGTTTCACTGGACATGCTTCCAGCGAAGGACTCGGAAGGCTTCGGGTCGAGTTCAAGGATGACTTTCATCTTCGAGTGCACCGGGATGCACCCGAACATTTTTCTGATCGACGAACGGCAGACGATCGTCGCCGTGTTTGGTCGTTCAATGTCTCACAAACGTGACCTGGATGTCGGATGCCGGTATCAGCAGCCATGCGAATCGGACGGTGCCAAGCCGGTTGGTCGCAGGGTGGATGTGATGAGGTTTGTTGATTCGGGAGTTTCTCTCAGTGAGCAGATTTCCCGAAAGTATGACGTCCTTGATGACGATGACGACAAGCGTCGCGACCTGTCCGCCCTGGGCGAGTCCCTGGGCCTGCTGGTGCAGAATCGGCGCAGGGTGGCGGATTCGGTCAGGAAGGATCTCGATTTACCGATCAGGGAGGGGCGACCCGCCGACCTTCACGACAGGTTGCGGGAACGTCTGAACCGGGTTCAGAAAGAGATCGATGAGCTCCAGGAATTGCTCACGGGTGTTCGCGCGGGCAGAATTGATCAGGTTGACCGCGCCCGGGAACTGGTCAGGGAGTTCGAGGAAAAAGAAGTTCTGACGAACCGGGGAGGGGCGGCCCGTCCCACCAGACCTCCGCGTCAGGATGGCGGATACCAGCGCCGTGACAACAACGATCGCCGCCCGCCACGCCCGGAAGGTGGATACCAGCGCCGTGACGACAACGACCGCCGTCCGCCGCGTCCACCACGCCCGGAAGGCGGATACCAGCGCCGAGACGATAACGATCGCCGCCCGCCACGCCCGGAAGGTGGATATCAGCGCCGAGACGATAACGACCGTCGTCCACCGCGCCCGGAAGGTGGTTACCAGCGCCGGGATGACAACGATCGCCGCCCGCCACGCCCGGAAGGCGGTTACCAGCGCCGTGACGACAACGACCGTCGTCCACCGCGCCCGGAAGGTGGTTACCAGCGCCGGGATGACAACGATCGCCGCCTGCCACGCCCGGAAGGCGGTTACCAGCGCCGTGACGATAACGATCGCCGCCAGCCACGCCCGGAAGGCGGTTACCAGCGCCGGGATGACAACGATCGCCGCCCGCCACGCCCGGAAGGCGGTTACCAGCGCCGTGACGACAACGACCGCCGCCCGCCACGCCCGGAAGGCGGTTACCAGCGCCGGGATGACAACGATCGCCGCCCGCCACGCCCGGAAGGCGGTTACCAGCGCCGTGACGATAACGATCGCCGCCAGCCACGCCCGGAAGGCGGTTACCA